>Ga0182024_10006895_pt1 | contig 24742 bp, 16 predicted proteins | sample P32metaG_FD_120480 | JGI IMG/M metagenome (GOLD analysis project Ga0182024, IMG submission 120480) | Permafrost microbial communities from Stordalen Mire, Sweden - P3-2 metaG (Illumina Assembly) | ecosystem: Environmental > Terrestrial > Soil > Wetlands > Permafrost | place: Sweden: Stordalen...
CCCCCTCCGACGCTTACGTCTGCGGCACCCTGGGAGGCCGCAAAGTGGCGTTTCTGGCGCGGCACGCTCGCGGACACCGCATTCTTCCCAGCGAACTGAATTTCCGCGCAAACATTCACGGATTCAAGCAACTGGGAGTCGAGAGGATCGTTTCGATCTCGGCTGTCGGCTCGCTGAAAGAAGAACACAAGCCGTTGGATTTCGTGATCCCGGATCAATTCTTCGATCGCACGCGGCATCGCGTCGATACTTTTTTCGGCGGCGGAGTGGTGGCCCATATTGCATTCGCCGACCCTGTATGCGGAGACTTGGCCCGAGTGGTCGAATCCGCCTGCAACAAAATCGGCGTGAATGGCAAACGCGGCGGAACTTACCTGTGCATGGAGGGTCCGCAGTTCTCAACCCGGGCCGAGTCGAACGTATATCGCAGCCTGGGGATGGACGTAATCGGCATGACCAACCTGCAGGAAGCAAAGCTGGCGCGCGAAGCTGAAATTTGTTACGTCACAGTCGCCATGGTGACAGATTACGATTGCTGGCATCCGCATCATGATTCCGTCAGCGTGGATCAGATCGTTGCCGTGCTGGTAAAGAACGCCGAAAATGCGGCGAGAGTTGTCCGCGAAACTATAGCAGCCGTGCCGCGAGACCGCTCCTGCAAATGCGGTTCCGCGCTGGCGCACGCAATCCTTACCGATCAGAAAAAGATTCCTCCCGCGACACGAAAAAAACTGAAGCTGATTCTTGGGAAATACTCGAAGGCGAAGTAGCAACTCCAATTTACGAAAAGACAAAAGCAAGAACTAAGACAGGAATCGCGAATGAGTATCGTAGTCGTAGGATCGGTTGCGTTTGACGACGTCACATCGCCCTCAGGCAGCGTGCGAGGCATCCTGGGCGGCGCGGCTACTTACTTTTCCCTGGCAGCCAGCTACTTCACCCAGGTCCGCATGGTCGCCGTGGTAGGCGAAGACTTCAGCCCCGAGCACGAAGGCGTCCTGAAGAAGCGCGGGGTAGACACGCGAGGCATCGAGCGTGCCGCGGGCAAAACTTTCCGCTGGGGTGGTTCCTACACCGACAATCTCAACGAGGCTAAAACGAATTTTACCGACCTGAACGTCTTTGAAAAGTTTCACCCGCAGATTCCGAAAGAGTACGAGGATTCCGAGTTCCTTTTTCTCGCCAACATTCAACCAACTTTACAGGCCAACGTGCGCCGCAAAATGAACGGCGTACGCCTTACCGGATGCGACACCATGAATTACTGGATTCAGGGCGCGCGCAAGGAATTGGCCGAGACTTTAAAGCTGGTGAATGTTTTGCTGATCAACGATACCGAGACCAAAATGCTGGCCGACGAAAAAAATCTGCCGCGCGCCGCTCAGAAAGTGCTGGCCATGGGTCCGCAGGCACTGGTCATCAAGCACGGCGAATACGGTGCGACAATTTTCTTCCGCGAGGGAGCATTCGGACTCGGGCGTCATCCCTTTCGCGCTCCCACCTTGCCGCTCGACGAAGTGAAAGATCCAACTGGCGCAGGCGACTCCTTCGCCGGGGGGTTCATGGGCTACTTAGCATCGCAGCCAGAACTGAGTCGCGAGGTGCTGAAGCGCTCTCTATTCTATGGAGGAGTGATGGGATCTTTCGCGGTGGAAAGTTTTGGCACCGAGCGGCTGCAATCGCTATCCCGCGACGAAATCGACGCCCGCTTCCAGATATTCCGCGAGCTGACCCACCTCGAATGAAGCCGCAGCCTCCCCCTCCGAAGACTTACTCCGAGATTGAAGTCGTGCGGCTGCTGTGGCTGGCGATCTTCATCTCAGTATTTTCTTTTCTCTTCTACTACCGTCACGGCGATGTGCTGCTCTACGGCGATGCCGTGGCACATATCAACATCGCTCGCCGTATATTCGATTCCAGAACTCCCGGCCTGCTGCAACTAGGAACCGTTTGGTTGCCGCTTCCGCACTTGTTGATTCTGCCCTTTATCGTTTCGCAGAGGCTATGGCAAAGTGGCGCGGGCGGCTCCATTCCATCGATGGCCGCATACGTGTTCGGCGTGCTGGGAATATTCCGTCTAGTTCGGACGACATTCGCTGCTAACGGACCGGTGGATGATGCGGTGAAACTGGCGGCATGGCTGGCGGCGATTTATTACGCCACAAATCCAAATCTGATTTACATGCAGGCGACCGCCATGGGCGAATCGCTGTACCTGGCCTTTTTTATCTGGGCTCTCGTCTACTTCGCCGCATTTGCCCACGGAAATGCGAAAGCCCTAACCAAGTGCGGCCTGTGCCTGGCTGCAGCCTGTTTGACCCGCTATGACGGATGGTTCCTGGCCGCAGTTCTGGTGCCACTCGCTGTGATCCTATATTCGCGTCTGCGCGACCAGCGCAGAGACGTGGTAGCTAACACTGCACACCTTCCCTCGCGATCCCAACTCGTCAAGTTCGTTCTAATCGCCGCCGCCGGGCCAGTCCTCTGGCTGGCCTATAACGCCGCCGTATATCGCAATCCGCTTGAGTTCGCCAATGGACCCTACTCCGCAAAATCCATCGAGCAAAAAACTGCCACCGTGAATCCCGCCAGGGCAGATTTATGGGCTGCTACTTCTTATTTTCTGAAAGCGGCCGAGCTGAATGTGGCGCAGTCGATGTGGCTGGGCCGTATCTGGCTCGCGCTGGCATTGCTCGGAGCCCTAGTATCGTGGTTCCGCCGCCGCGGTCGCGTGGCCCTGCTGCTGTGGACGCCCATTCCGTTTTACGCATTGTCAGTCGCCTACGGCAGCGTGCCAATCTTTGTCCCCGCCTGGTGGCCGTTTTCGCAATATAACGTGCGCTACGGTCTGCAATTGCTGCCGGCCTTCGCTGTGTTCGTGCCACTGGGAATCTCGTTCCTTGTGCAATCAGCCGCGAGGCTTCCGCAAGTGACTCCTTCATGGCGCCAATGGCTTCCGCCAGTCACGCTGCTCGCCACATTATTGTTTGCGGGGGTAAGCGATGCCGCGATTTGGCGAGTCAACCCCATTTGCTATCGGGAAGCTGATATCAACATGAAAGGACGCGTCGCGCTCGATCGCCAATTGGGAAAGTGGCTCGAAAACCTTCCCCCGAATTCCACTCTGCTGATGTATCTGGGCGAGCAAGTCGGCGCCTTGGAGCAAGCCGGGATCCCGCTGCGTCGAACTATCAACGAAGGCAATCATCGCGTGTGGAAACAGCCGGTCGACCCTGAAGGCCTGTGGGAGCGAGCCCTGGCCAACCCCGTTGCGTACGCGGATTATGCCGTTGGCTTCGAGGGTGACCCGGTATGGACCGCGGCGCACGATCACCACCTCACGGCTTTGGTCGAGATCCATACCACGGGACAACCGCCAGCGGTAATCTTTCAGAGTCGACCTCCGCCGGGCCTAATCCAACCGGCCGCGCCAGCTACCGCGAAGTAATCACGCAGTTAACCCTGCGTACGCGCGTGGCAATGATAAAATCCGGCAATCACGGGCTTTTCCATACAAGAAAGCTAATCCATGAACTGGCAACATACAGTCGACTTGCTACGCGGAGAGATGGCGAGTGGCATAGTCGCTTCTTCCTTGGCGCGTTTAGTGCTGGCTGCAGTGTTGGGCGGCGTCGTCGGCCTGGAGCGTGAACTGCGGCATCGTCCTGCGGGACTGCGCACCAATATGTTTATCTGTTTTGGCGCGGCACTGTTCACCATTCTCTCCGATGCTTTAGCCGTCGAACACCTCGGCGATCATACCCGCATTTCGGCGCAGATTATTCCCGGCATTGGTTTCATCGGCGCCGGCTCAATCCTGCACGCGCGCGGCCTCACCACGGGCCTCACCACGGCGGCTACTTTGTTTGTCGTGGCTTCCATCGGAATGGCCACTGGTGGCGGCCTTTACCTGACGGCAATTTTTGCCACGGGCTTGGTTGTCGCCGCATTGTTTTCCCTGGGCCACCTGGAGTTGACATTCAATCTGAAGACATTGTTGAGCAGCTACGAAGTCACCGGCGGCAGCGTGGAAGAAATCACGCAGGAAGTGAACCGCATCCTGGAGCCGCGCCACCGCATGATGCAAAACGTTTTAACTGGTAGTACGGGCCAACACGTTCGTCTGCAGTTCGATGTCTCCGGGTGCAATCGTGAACAAGAAGAGTTGCTTTCTGAACTAAAGTCGTCGACGGTTTTGGGCGGCGTAACCTCATTGGGGCCGGTGGAATTAGAGTGAGCCTGCCGTCGGCAGTAATTCCATTTGTGAAAGCCAGCGCGTGCGGCAATGATTTTCTCCTGATCGATGCGTCGATTCTCAGCGGCGATTTGGATCGCGCAACTCTCACGCGACGCATGTGCGACCGGCACAACGGAGTAGGCGCGGATGGCGTGGAGTGGATGTTTCCTCACCCCACAGCCGATATAGAGATTCGCCTGATTAACGCGGATGGTTCTTACTCTGAGATTTCCGGCAATGGTACGCGCTGCGTGGCAGCCTATCTTTGCGCGTCGCGAGAGAAAGATAAAATTGCCATTCAAACCGGTGCCGGACCTAAGACCTGCGTGCTCACTGGCCGAAGTGAATCCGAATACGAGTTTGAGGTTGCGATGGGCGAGGCCGTCGTCGGAAATGAAGAACGCGTAAAATTGTCTGCCGGAGAAGCACGAGGCATTCCGGTCTCGATGGGCAATCCACATTTTGTTTTGCTGGTGCCAGATTTTGCTGACAACTGGAAAGCGACGGCCGCAGAGATTCAGAGCTCTCCCCAATTCACCGAGGGCGTGAACATAGAGATGGTGGTGATCGACGGAACTCACGATGTACGCGTCCGGTTTTTTGAGCGTGGAGTCGGAGAGACGCAATCTTCAGGCACCGGCTCCTGCGCCTCGGCCGTGGCTGCTCTTGGCACCGGCAAAGTCGAATCGCCCGTGCGCGTGCATGCTCCCGGTGGCATTCAGATGGTGCGGCAGGAGGGGAAAGAGGTCTTCCTTCGCGGCGCAGCACGATTGGTTTGTCAGGGAGAATTTTTTCTAAGCAATGGTGAGGTTGGAGTTCGACAGGTCCAGTCTTAAGGGCGTCATCCTGAGTGCAGCCGCTTTTCAGGCGGAGCGAATGATCTCGTGCGTAGCCGCGTACTCTGTTGGCCTGACCTGGATTGGCAACGTTTTTTCCGAATGGATTTCTGACTCATGTCTTCACCTTCAACTCCGCGCGTGAAGCCGCCTGCTCTCCGGCCAGGGGATACAGTTGGCATTGTCGCGCCCGCCAGCAACGTTAAGCGTGCTGATCTTGAGGCGGGATGTGAAGCCCTTCGCAACGCGGGCTACGAAACATTCTATTTCGACTCTATCGTCGATCAGGATCTTTACTTCGCCGGATCTGTCGAACGCCGTGCGCGCGAACTCGAAGCCATGTTCGCGCGCGAGGACGTGAAAGCTATCGTCTGCGCCCGTGGAGGCTACGGTTCGAACTACCTGCTGCAGGCATTGGACCTGAATAAGATCAAATCGCACCCCAAAATTTTCGTGGCCTACAGCGATCTCACGTCGCTGCTCACTTACTTTTCAGATACCACCGGTTTGGTCACCTTTCACGGACCGATGATCGCGAAAGACTGGGCTCATGCCGGTGGCGTGCACCTGGCATCCTGGCAGGCGGCGCTTACCGGCGCCTCATCATGGGAACTGGATCCAGACGCTCTTTCCGGCGCATCTGGATTGGTCGACGGCACAGCGGACGGAGATCTTTACGGCGGCTGTCTTTCAATCCTCGTCGCTTCTCTGGGAACTCCGTATGAGATCAAGACTGCGGGTACGATTCTATTTCTCGAGGACGTAGCCGCGAAGCCTTACCAGATCGACCGCATGTTGGTGCAGTTAAAGCTGGCGGGAAAATTCAACGATGTGCGTGGCATTATTTTTGGCGAGATGCGCGATTGCCTGCAGCACGCAAATCAAGGCTACAAACTGCAGGAAGTCGTATTGCGCATCGTGGGCGACTTGAAAATTCCAGTTGCCTATGGCATACGCTCGGGCCACGTCACCACCGGGAATATCACTTTGCCGATAGGAGTGCGTTCTGAATTGACCGTGCGTAACGGCCAAGTGAGATTTAAGATTTTAGAAGCCGCCGTAACGGCAATGCCGGCGAGTAATTCCCGGCAATAAATCATGGACGGAAATAAGCACATTCATCTCATCGGTATCTGTGGCACCGCGATGGCGTCTTTGGCCGGACTGCTGAAGCAGCGCGGCTTTCGCGTCACTGGCTCGGACGCCGCCGCGTATCCTCCCATGTCAACTTTTCTGGAAGAGCTAGGGATCCCCGTCGCTCAACCGTTTGACGCGCGCAATCTCGATCCAGTCCCCGATCTGGTGGTAGTGGGCAATGCGATTTCGCGCGGTAACATTGAGCTCGAACGCGTCCTTGACCAGCGAATCCTGTTCTGTTCACTCCCACAATTGTTGCATGACGAATTCCTGCGCGGCAGGGAAGTGCTCGTCGTCGCCGGCACTCACGGCAAGACCACTACCACTTCCATGCTGGCATGGATCTTTCATACCGCAGGCATGCAACCCTCTTTCCTGATCGGAGGAATCGCAGAAAACTTTGGCTCGAGTTTTCACCTCGGGCAAGGAAAACATTTCATTCTGGAAGGCGATGAGTATGACACCGCTTTCTTCGACAAGGGACCGAAGTTCTTGCATTACTTTCCCGACGCGATAATCCTCACCTCTGTGGAGTTCGATCACGCTGACATTTACAAGGATCTCGACGCCGTCGAGACCGCGTTCAAGCGCCTGGTGAATCTAATCCCGCACCGGGGACGGGTCATCGCTTTCGACGGCGCGACAGGCGATGCAACTGAAAGCGCCAGCCTGGAACGTTGTCTGAGCCGGGCCTTCAGCCCGGTGGAACGTTACGGCTCCAGTGCGACGGCGGATTGGAAAATTACGAATCTGAAATTGGAAGCCGGGAAAACTTCCTGGACCGTGTTGCGCGAAAATCGTCCCTGGTTCGATTTCGATTTCCCCCTGGCCGGGGAGTACAACGTCTGGAACGCATCCGCAGCTGCCGCGATGGCGTTCGCTTACGGCATTTCGAAAGAAGAAATCTCCGCCGCCCTCAAAACATTCAAAAGTGTAAAGCGCCGGCTCGAAGTGAAAGCGCAAGTAAATGGCATCACGATTATCGACGACTTCGCGCATCATCCTACCGCAATCGCCGGAACTCTAAAAGCCCTGCGCGCACGTTACGCCGGTGCGCGTCTATGGGCGATTCTGGAGCCGCGTTCCAACACTTTGCGCCGCCGCGTTCTGCAAGCTGATCTCGCGCGAAGCCTCGCAGTTGCCGACGAAATTATCGTGGCGGGCGTATTCCGCTCCGAGGCCGTTCCGGAAAATGAGCGCCTGGAGTTGCCGGAACTGGCAGCAGATATCCAAGAACACGGCCGACGTGCGCGGTTGATTGCGAACGCCGATGAGATCGTCAAAACCATCGCCCCGGAAATGCGCTCCGGCGATGTTGTAGCGATTCTTTCCAACGGCGGATTCGGCGGCATCTACGAAAAGCTGCCGGCGAGATTGCGAGCGCTGGCGGCCGATGCTGCCGCTATCGATTCCGCGAGCGCAGCGGGCAACCGATGAAGCCTTCTGTCTTCACGCGCACACTGACATATCTTCCGACCCGTCTGATTCTGCTTGTGTGTGTGGCTTCGATTCCCGCCTCCGCCACAACCAACTACACGGTCTCTCTCGTAAATCCCGACCAACATCTCGTGGAAGTTCAGATCATCCTGCCGGCAGGGTCAGCGCAACGAGATTTGCAGCTTCCCGTCTGGAATGCGCTTTATCAGGTTCGCGACTTCGCGCAATATGTGAACTGGGTGCGGGCAAAGGACCGCTCCGGCCGCCCACTCCCTGTGCAAGAGTTAAACGATAGCCGCTGGCGGATTGCTGACGCACAAGGCGGAGCTGTCATTGAGTATCAGATCTACGTCGATTCCTTCGGCCCGTTCGGCGCGCAACTCAATCCGCACCACGCCTTCTTCAATCTGGCACAACTCTTAATGTATCCGGTGGATGCTCGAAATCAGCCGATGGCACTGCGTTTCGACCAGCTTCCCGAGGCATGGCACATCGCCACACCACTGACTTCTGCATCGGACGGAAGCTTCACCGCCGAGAACTACGATCGCCTCGTCGATTCTCCGGTCGAGATCGGCACCTTTCAGGAAAATGATTTCGACGAGGGCGGCGCGCACTTTCGCGTAGTGATTGACGCCGAATCCGGCGACTACGATCCGGCAAAGATTACTGCCATGCTGCACAAAATCGTAGCCGCGGCCACTAGCTGGATGGAGGATCGCCCCTTCGATACTTATATGTTCCTCTATCATTTTCCGCGCGGGCCCGCGGGCGGCGGCATGGAGCACTCTTACTCAACCGCCATCGATGTGAATGCCGATGTGCTGTCGAGCTCGCCGGAGGTACTGTCCTCGGTAACGGCGCATGAATTTTTTCATCTGTGGAACGTCAAACGCATTCGCCCGCAAACCCTCGAGCCGGTGGACTACACGAAAGCGAACTATACCGATGCACTTTGGTTTAGCGAAGGCTGTACCAGCACGGCGGCGGATATGATTCAACTCCGCGGTGGACTCCTTGACGAGCCTCATCTCAAACAGCAAATCGCCTCCGCAATCACCGAACTGGAGCGCCGGCCCGCTCATCTCACCCAGTCGGCGGAAGACTCCAGCCTGGACGCGTGGCTCGAAGGTGACCCATATTACCGCCGTCCCGAGCGCAGCATTTCCTATTACAACAAAGGCGAGCTACTTGGAATCATCTTGGATTTAGCGGTGCGCGAAGCCAGTCACGGGCAAAAGTCTCTACGCGAAGTGTTTCAATGGATGAATGACAACTACGCCGGGAAGGGACGATTCTTCCCGGATTCAGATGGAGTGCGCCAGGCCGCCGAAGCCGTTACCCATGCGGATCTCGGCTGGTTTTTCACAAGGTATGTACAAGGCACCGAAGAAATTCCCTGGAACGATTTCTTTCGCACGATAGGTCTCTCTGTAGTCGCTGAGAAAAATACCATCGGTGATCCCGGCTTCACGGCATCGCGAAATTTCGATGGTCCCATGACCGTGTCTTCGGTCGCCGCGGGCAGTGAGGCCGAACGCGCCGGTCTTCGGATTGAAGATACAATTTCGGAAATTAACGGCAAGGCGCCTGGCATGGAATCTTCGGAGGACATGGCCGGCCTCGCTCCGGATGACCCGATCATGTTGAAGGTGCGAGGCCGACGCGGCACCAAAAGCGAATTGAAATGGAAAGCCGGACGCCGCAACGAGGTTACCTACGATCTCAAAGACATGCAGAATATTACCGCCGAGCAGCAGGCGCGCCGTGCAGCCTGGCTGAAGGGCGAAGCCCAGGGTCCGCAAACCGCGCAAGCCCAGTAGACGCAAACCAGGCCGAGGAAGCACGCCGAAAGCTAAATTAAGAATGATCCGCACCGTTGCAATGCTCGTCTTCTGGGGATTGGCCGCGCCCGTTGCAGCTGTCATCGGTTTTCCCTGGACTTTCCTCACCGGCGATATCCGCCTGCTCTACCGCATGTTCATGTTCGGAGCCTGGAATGGCGTGCGCCTGACAGGCGTCCGTGTGAAAACCATCGGACTCGATAAGCTCGATCCGGCATGCACCTACATCTTCATGTCGAATCACGTCTCCAATCTGGATCCACCCATCACCATTCCGCTGATTCCGAAACGTACCTCCGTGATGGTAAAAAAAGAATTGTTCAAATTCCCCATTCTTGGCCGCGCGATGCGTATGGGTTCATTGGTACCCGTCGATCGCGGCAATCGCGATGCCGGCATCGAGTCGGTAAAGGCCGCTAAAGAAGTGGTGCGGCAGGGTCTCAATATGACGATCTATATCGAGGGCAAGCGTTCCTTCGACGGCAAGCTGCTCCCCTTCAAGAAGGGTCCGTTTTATCTCGCGATGGAATGCGGAGTTCCCGTGGTCCCGATCACGATCACCGGCACCCACTACGTCATGCCCAAAGGCAGGTTCGCCATCAAACCAGGGTTAGTGACCGTCAATTTCCACCCGCCCATCGAGCCAAAAGATTTCGGTAGCCGCGAGTGTTTGATGGAGAAAGTGCGAACCATGATCGATAGCGGCCTGCCGGAGGGCTGCCGAACAGCCCCGTCACTCTCGAACGACCCGAACGTGTGTCCCCAGCACGAGCAGCAGTAAATCGTCCCCGCACTATTCCGCTTCTTAGTTGAGGGATATAATCCCACTCTACCGTGGGTCTAGCCTCTGGCACGAAACTCGGACCATACGAGATTAAGGAACCGCTGGGCGCGGGCGGCATGGGAGAAGTGTACCTGGCTCGCGACACACGCCTCGGTCGTGATGTAGCGGTGAAAGTTCTGCCGGCTCATCTTTCTTCCGACCCTGAGCTTAGGCAGCGAATGGAGCGCGAGGCCCGCGCAATTTCCTCTCTGAACCATCCCCACATCTGCACCCTGCACGATATTGGCTCGCAGGATGGCCTCGACTTCCTGGTCATGGAGTACCTGGAAGGCGAAACCTTAGCCGACCGCCTGGCGCGCGGTCCGCTTCCGCTTAACGATGCCCTAAAGATCGCAATCCAGATTGCCGATGCTTTGGACAAAGCGCACGCTCGCGGTATCGTCCATCGCGATCTGAAGCCGGCCAATATCATGCTTGCGAAAAATGGTCCGAAGCTGATGGACTTCGGTCTAGCGAAACCCGCACCGGGTCTAAGCCCTGCTTCAGGGTCAAATCCTCTGACACCGAGCACTCCGACTATGAGCGTGGCCGCCCTTAGCGCTTCTGCCTCGCCGCTTACGCAAAAGGGAACGGTGGTCGGAACATTTCAATACATGGCGCCGGAGGTTTTGCAGGGCTCCGAAGCCCATGCTCGTTCCGATATTTTCAGCTTCGGTTGCGTTCTCTACGAAATGATCACCGGGCGCCGTGCCTTTGAGGGCAAGTCGCAGTTCAGCGTGCTGGGCGCGATCCTGGACAAAGAGCCAGATCGCATCTCCACGGTGCAGCCCAGCTCGCCGCCGCGCCTCGACGAAACCGTATGGCGCTGCCTGGCAAAGAATCCCGACCAGCGTTACGGCTGCATGCACGATGTAAGAATCCAGCTGGAAGAATTAGCCGCTCATCCTCACTCCGAGGCCGTCCAACCGTCAACCCACAAGCCGGCCTCGTTTGGAACATTTCTCCCCTGGCTTCTCGCGGGCATCGCAACTCTCATCGCATTGAGCGTTGGAGCTGCCTACATTTTCCGATCCCCGAAACCGGAACCGGTAGTCCGGTCATCCATTCTGCCCCCCGCAGGCACGTCGTTCGTCACCATGTTGCCCGCATCGGGTCCGCCCGTGCTTTCGCCCGACGGAACCAAAGTGGCCTTCACAGCCCGTGACGACAAAAGCAGAGTCCTGTTGTATATTCGCCCGCTAACATCCCTCGCAGCTCAGCCTTTAGCGGGTACCGAGGATGCTACCTATCCATTCTGGTCGCCAGACGGCCGCCAGGTTGGTTTTTTCGCTCCGGGCAAGTTGAAAAAAGTAAATGCCAATGGCGGTCCATCTGAGAATATTTGCGACGCCCTCAGCGGGCGCGGAGCGGCATGGGGGCCGGACGGCACGATTGTGTTTACGCCATCCTCCACTCAACCGCTGTTTCGAGTATCTGCGGCCGGTGGAGTTCCGGAGCCAGCCTCAAAGCTGGATGCTTCCCACAGCGAGAACAGTCACCGCTGGCCGTCGTTTCTTCCCGACGGTAAGCATTTCTTGTTCTGGGGACGAAGTTCGCGCAATCAGGAAAACACGCTTTATATTGGTGAACTCGGATCGCTGCAGGCGAAGACTCTGGCCAAAACTGATTCCATGGCCGTCTACGCTGTCGGCTACCTGCTGTTCATGCGCGATCAAAATCTGATGGCGCAGCCCTTTGACGCGGGCCGAATGGCACTTTCCGGCGAACCGGTTCCCATCGCGGAGCGTGTCGCGATCAACGGTGCCACGGCCCGCCCGCTTTTTTCGGCGTCGCAGAATGGAATGCTCATCTACCAGACCGGCGAAAACTCAGGCGGCTGGAATCTTTTATGGTGGGACCGGGATGGCAAGCTGACCGGCTCCGCAGCGCAGCCTGACCGTTATATCTTCCCCACACTGTCTCCCGATGGCACACATCTGGCGTCGATGATTTTCACCGGCGCTCTCGGAAATTCGGACGTATGGGTGTTCGATCTGGCGCGGGGAACCAGCACACGCCTCACTTTCGCGGGCAACGCCCGCGGTTTTCCAGTGTGGTCGGCCGACGGAAAAACAGTTTTTTATGCTTCCAATCCCAAGGGCATGAGTCATATGTACTCCAAGGCCGCCGATGGCAGTGGCCCGGAACGCGTCCTCCTGGAGACCGACGACACAGTGGAACTTCCAGCAAGCACCTCTGCCGACGGCCGCTATCTGGTCTATTTAAAGCGCGACATCAAGAATGAGCCGACCTATATTATCTGGGCGCTTCCACTATTCGGCGAGGGCAAACCTTTTCCCGTCGTGCAGAACACTTTTGAGTCGCAATTCCCCGCAATCTCACCGGACGGAAAATGGATGGCCTATCAGTCGAATGAGTCTGGGCGCCGGGAAATCTACATCACCGCTTTTCCAGCTGGCGGCGCGAAGTGGCAGGTGTCAACCAACGGCGGAACATGGCCGAAATGGCGCCGAGATGGCAAGGAATTGTTCTTTCTGGATCCTTCCGACAAAATTGTGTCCGTTGATGTGAACACATTCGCAGGCGCGGTCCACCTCGGCATCCCTCACGACCTGTTTCAGACCGTGGGAATTCAGCGCGATTTTGGACCCTTCGATGTGACTGCAGACGGGAAAAAGTTTCTGCTGAATAGCGGCAATCTCAAAGAAGGCAGTGATCCCTTCACGCTGGTGCAGAACTGGCCGGCTGAGTTGAAGAAGTAAGACCTGACAGTGGAACGAGTAGGCACGTAGGTTAAATGACGATCCCGGGCAAGGCTCGAAGACTATGCTGCGTCGTTCCCAGCCCCGAAGGGGCGGCATGTGACAGCCCCGCACGTAAGTGCGGGGGTGAAATGTAGGACAGAGAACGAGTCCCGCCAGGGACGGCATAGGTTTTAACGCATAATGCTACCCGAAGAGGAATCTCACTTCTTCGCCCGAAGCGCCCGCGCCATCTCCGGCAGCTTCGAAAGCAGCGCCGAATATTTCAACCACAGTTTGTGATCAACAGCGGGAGCGCCACTGACCACTGCACCCGCCGCAATATCATGCGCTACACCACTCTGCGGGGTAACAATCGCGTCGTCTCCCACCTTACAGTGCCCTACCACTCCCACCTGCCCAGTCAAAATCACGCGCTTGCCAATCTCCGTCGAGCCCGCGAGCCCCACCTGCGAGCACAGCAGCGCATCTTCGCCCACCTGTGACCCGTGCCCAACCTGAACCAGATTATCGATCTTAACCCCGCGCCGTATGCGGGTTTCGCCAACGCTGGCGCGGTCAATACAAGAATTCGCCTGCACCTCCACGTCATTCTCAATCACCACCGGCGCCGGCTGAGGAATCTTGTACCAGCGTGCATCTTCCGTTTTCGCAAATCCAAACCCGTCAGACCCGATCACCACGCCGTTGTGCAGAAGAACATTGTTGCCGATGCGGCAATTTTCCCGCACCACCGCGTGAGCATGCGCAAAAAAGTTGTTCCCAATCTTTACAGCGCGGTAAATCACCACATGCGCCAGCAAGACGGCGTTGTCGCCAATCTCAACGTTTTCACCGACCACTACATAAGGACTGAGATGCGCATCGCGTCCAATCTTCGCCGACGCATGCACTACCGCAGTCGGATGAATCCCCGGCGCATATCGCAGCGGCGGATGAAACAGTTCCAGCGCCCGCGCAAAAGCAAGATAAGGGTCTTTTGCCCGTACTAGAGTCGCCGTCGATGCCCCCGAAAAATCCTCCGCCACAATCACCGCGGAAGCCTTGGTCGATCGTGCCGCCGACGCATACTTGGGATTCGAAATGAACGTCAATTCACCAGCCTCGGCTTGCTCGATCCGGTTAAGCCGAGTGATTTCAATATCTGGCGACTCATTTTCGAGGCGCAGGTTCAACTTGGACGCGATGGCAGAAAGTTTCATGGAGGTGGACTAAGCCGCGATTAAATCGTACACCACGGCAGGCGCGTCCCGGCCACGAGGCTCGCACGCTTGCGCGAGTTGCTTCGGATCACTGTACGTTCACTGAACGTCCAATTGAACGTCTCATTGAACAACAAGCGTGAAGCCCGTGCTGGAAGTGGCCGCACCGCTGGTGGCGTTGACCACCACGTTATAACTTCCCGCCGGAGTGCTGACCGCCGGCGGCGGCGCTGGCGGAGTCGTATTGGAACTCCCGCCTCCGCATCCCGGGACTAGACAAATCAGCAATAACATCGAAGCCAGAAACATTCCTCGTGCCCACTGCCGCTTCGACCCGCCAATCACGACCATCCCAAAAAGCAGCCCCATCCCTGTTAACCATTGAGCGACGTAAATTCCTCGCGCCGGCGGCAGCAACTTCGCTGTCGCAGCCGTAGTAGTCACGGTAATCGCGCAATTGGTCGTAGTGGCTGCGCCGCTGCCTTTGATTGAGGCAGGACTAATGACACAAGCCGCTCCCGTGGGAAGTCCAGAGCAGGCAAGCGCAATCGTCCCGCTGAATCCCGTCGAGTAAGCAACTGCAACGGATGTCGAACCCGATCCTCCCGGCGCACTGATCGCTACCTGCGATTGACTCGACGGAACCGCGGCGAAGAATCCCGGCTGAATGGTGAAACTCAATGATGAGCTCGCGCTGGGATTAAAACTGACATCTCCACCGTAGCTGGCTGAGATCGTATGCGTGCCAGTATCGAATGTAAGCACTCCGTTAGGAGTCGCCGTATTGCCTTGGCTGTTCAGAGCGTACGGATTGCTGGAGCCAGGGATCGAACCGAACGTGTCAGAGAAGGTAACGCCTCCGGTTGGAAAGCCGTGCCCCGAAGCTCCCGCAACGTCAGCCCGCAAATATACGAAGGTTCCAAAAGGCCCACTGGTAAACGGAATTGGATTGCCGTTCTGGTTGAAGGTGAGAACTGAAAGCGCGGTCGCGCTGGCCTCTGGCGTAATGGTCACCGTGCCGCTGGGCTGCGACAAGCTGGGCGCAAATGTCGAATCCCCGCCATACTGCGCCATGAGCGTGTAAGTTCCACCCGGCAAACTGCTAATAGTTGAGGTAGCCGTACCAGCGGCAAGCGTAAAAAATCCCTCAGCTAGTTGTCCCGGATCAAGAAACGAATATAGCGCAACATCACCGGTGGGAACGCCTGTCCCACTACCGCTGGGAGCGACCGCAGCGGTAAAGCTCAACGGCGAACCATGCACCAGCGTCGTCGACGAATTGAGTGTTAAGGTTGTCGTGGTGGGAGCGAACTTGGACGTGATCGAATTCCACTGGTTCACCAGATTCGCAACGTTTACCGACCCCAACCCCGAGGCCATGTCATATCCAACTCCAGCCTCGTAATCAGCATTAGCCAATCCGTAATTGGCCTCACCTGGCACCGCGTTGTTGCCCACTGTCACGTCATTGAACACGCAGGAGGCTGTACTCGGCAAAGTAGTGGTGTTTGAGCCGTTACATAGCCCGGTCAGCGCCGTGTTCGCCTGCTGCGCTGCGGCCAAGGGATAAAGAACATAATCCGCTTGCCCCTGGCGTGGTCCCTGGGTGGGATTCAAGGTTGCCATCTGCTGGTCGACCAGCGCCATGATCCCGGCAAACGAAGGCGCTGCGGCAGACGTTCCCCATACAAAATAAATGTAAAAATTTCCTGTGCTGTCAGGCAAGCAGGAGCCTTCGAGGCACAACAAATAAGGATCGTGCCCCGCCGAGGTAAGTGCAACGTCAGGCACATCCCTAAACCCATCCCCGAAACCGGTCTGCCACACCGGCTTAGGGAATCCCGCAAATGTTCCTCCGTTAGCGACATTCCCTGAACTCACCCCGCCGCTTCCCGCCCAAATGCCGGCGTTTGCCCCGCACGCCGTACTTAAGCAGCTGGCATTCCAAACATCTTCTGGAATATAGGAGATTGCTGTTTCGGACATCGGCGGATTGCTAGTCCAGTACTTCGTGTCATCACCATTCTCATTAAACTGCGTTCCGCCGACAGCAACCGTGAAAGGAGTGGACGCCAGCACATTCACCGATAAAGGCCCGGTCGCCACGGTCTCGGAATCCTGATCGTCGCAGCCCTCTGCTCCATCATCGCCTGCCGACACAAAATAAGTGATCCCTTGGGCGGCGGCTTGTTCGGCCACAGCATTCACCCCCGCCACCTGCGAATCGGTGGAATAGTACTCGCACGTGCCAAAGCTTTCGGTCATGATGTCTGCGAGATTGTTCTCCACAATGTACAACTCCGAAAGATCAATCCCATCGGTCGTGTTGGTGGACGCGGAAACTACCAGGTCCACCGTAGCTCCCGGCGCGAGGGCGCCCGACCACGTACTATCCAGCGTGGCTTCCGCTTCTTCGCCTCCGCCTAAATCACCGGGATCGGGGCCGTCTAAGATGATGTTGAAAGTAGGCTCGCCGTAACCGGGCCCGGCACCAATCGCGTCGTAGAAGAAATCAATGACGTCCGCTCCGCTGTTGTACAGATTGCTCCGGCCGACGACTGCGATGCTGGTCCCATTTCCATCGCTAACCCCGGTTGTCTCGTTGTAAACCGGACTGATGTTATAAATCACCGCATAATCCTGCGGCGCCAACGCATAAGTCGTAGGCTGCCCATCCTGCGCCGGGAATGTAACCTGCGGCTTCTTACCCGGCCCCGGCGACACCAGCTTCGCCGCCAGCGGCTGCGGTGAAAAATGAATATGGGGTTTACTCAAAAAATTATGCAGCGTCAACACCCCCGCCACCGCCGGCGTCAACGCCGTCGGAATCGAAGGATCGCTGGCATTCGCCCAGTGCTGTTCTCCCTTCACAATGTACTTATGTATCGTCGTGTGAAACGCTTCCTTCACCTGGCTGGCCGATCCGGAAAACTCCAGCACGCTGCGCCCCTTCGTCGACCCCACCTGAAACCCATGCGACTGCAACCACAAAGTAATCGTCTGCATGTCACTGTCGCTGGGCCCGAACTGCTGGCCGAATTGCTCCGGGGTAAGCCACTTATGGTAGTTAGGCGAAGATTTTCTCTGTTGGTCGTCGAGAAGTTTTCTCAGCGCCGCTTCCTGCTGCGGACTCCGCTTCAAAACCAAAAGCATGCGTTGCATGGGAAGCGTCGCCGGGGCCGTCCCTAAATCAAACGCCGGCCTTGCCAAAGCATGCGTATTGCCTTTCAGAACCGTGAGCTGTGCCTCATCCACCGGCTGCGTAATCAACGGCTGCGCGATTGACACCTGCGGCACTGCGGCGGATCCGGCGCTAGTTTCCTGTGCCCACGATGCGGAAGAAAATTGCATCGCCACAGCAACCACAGCCAAGGCACAAAAATACTGATAGGAGAGGCGGCAGAAAGCTAACATGTCTTCGGCACCTACGCTAAGAGATAGCTACGCCCCGGAGAACGGACAGGGTAGAGGAAGGAATGGGCCCGTCCATCTCGCCGCACCGCACTTATCGGCGCGCGGGAGCAGCCTTTTTATCCTAACTTTGCCCGGATTGCAATATGATTGTGGACCAACCGCGATTTCGGCCAACTTCATAGAAGGCAGTCTGAGCTGCAAAAAAGGGAAATAAGCCATGACGAAAAACTGCTGTCTGCTGAGACCTTTTGCGGTGTTACTGTTCACCGCATGCGCGGCTGCGCAAACTTTTACCATTACTGAAATCGGTGTGCTGAAAGGCACCAACGAGAGCAGCGGGTTTTGGCTCAACTCCAGCGGCGCCGTTGTGGGCTGCTCTGACATCGCTAATGGCGAGGGCTATCCTTGCACCGGCACCGGCGCCGGCCAGCACGCTTTCTATTGGACCCGGAGCGGTGGCATGAAAGACCTCGGGGTTTTGCCCGGCGGAAATATCAGCGGCGCCATCGGTATTAACAACCTCGGACAAGTGGTCGGCTACTCCAACACTAGTACTAACCCTCTTGACCTATACAACTTCATCGCCTTCGAGTGGACCTCAACCGGCGGAATGGTAAACCTCGGCAAACTTTCCGGCGGAAATTCCAGCTGCGCCTTCGAAATTAATACTTCCGGAGTAATTGCCGGCGATTCGTTTGTGAATGCAACCGTCGTCGATGCGGCCAGTTGGACAGATAAAAAAATCAAGAACCTCGGCGCTTTGCCTGGAAGTATTTTTACCGCCGCCCTCGACCTGAACGATAACAATGAGATCGTAGGGGAATCCGTGTTGGGCTACGGCCCTCCATTCACCTCTCATGGTTTTAAGTGGACCGCAGGAGGCGGCTTGAAAGATCTGGGAACACTCTCCGGTGGCGATACCAGCATTGCCAATGCCATCAACTCCTCCGGCGTTATCGTCGGACAGTCGAACTCAAGGGCTAACACGGCCTGGCACGCAGTCAAATGGAGCGCCAGCAATGCAATCGATGATCTCGGCGTCCTGCCCGGCGGAACTTACAGCGTTGCCTTTGCCATTAACGATAGCGGCGAAATCATCGGCTACGGAGACGTCTCACCCAACGTCGCCCATGCAATGCTCTGGACTTCGACCCGTGGCATGCTGGACCTGAACGACCTGATTCCCGCCGGCGCCGGTTGGGTGTTGATAAATGCTAACGCCATTAACGCGGTAGGGCAGATTACCGGTTACGGCAGCAAGGCCGGACAGAACCGCGCGTTCTTGCTGACTCCAGTGGAGTGAAGCGGTTCACTCTTCGAACATCGGTACCTGCCGTTGATCGTCAATCGCTCCGCGCCGCGGACGTCTGGCCGCGCCGATCACAGCCAGCACGGTTAGCGATTCCAGTGCGGTGCGCGGAACGAAAATGCGCTGCGTGTTCGAACGCTGGTCGGGAGGATTCACCAGAAAACCTTCCGGCGTGCTCTGGGTAAGGTCGGAGGGCATCAGCCCTTCTAGAATTTCGTTGTCCTTAAATCGCAGCCGCACCCACAATCCTTCAGACCGCGGACGCGTAGTGAAAGTCTTGCGCGTAAGCGATTCCGAGTCGCCGAACTCGCGCACGAAGTAAACCCCCTTGATTTCCCGCAGGTCCATCGCCACAACGTTACCCGCCGTATTGAGCAATTCCAGCTTGCCCTCATTCACAAACTGCGCAGGCGAAACATAGCCGGACACCGAATCCCGGTCCATCTTGCGGACAATCACCTTTTTATGTGTCGAAGGCATAGTTCGGCTTTGGGCAACAAGCTTCGGGCTGCGGCCAACCAAGCCCTTAGTACATTAATTATTGCCTTGAAACGGATTCAGTTTCTGTCGATGCCTGATGGCCGTAACCCGAAGCCAGCCTTATGATTCTCGCACTATTTCCTCGGAAATCGCCGGAATCCACGTTGGCAGTAGCCAAATCGTAAACGTTGTGTTATTCCTTTAAGTTGCCTGAAGCGCACTCAACTCAATATAAGTGTTTTGTATTGAATGGCTTGTGTCGAATAGAAGCAGGGTTTCTCAGGCTCGAGCCTAATCATGCTGTGGAAATGTTGTGGAAAACATTAGTGCGAGCGTACCCAGACCCGAAGGTTCGACCGCTCCACCGCTGAACCTGATCGCTTGAAGACGAATGGCTGATTACATCTACACCATGGAAATCCGGTTGACGCCGGATCAAACGAAAGGCGTCAACCTCGTGCAAGACGTAGCCCGTGCCGCGGGAATCACCCTCTATCTCACTGGTGGCGCAATCCGCGACATCATCAGTGGCTTCACCATCCGCGATCTGGATTTCACCGTCCAGGGTAATCCTCTCAAATTGCAAAAGGATTTCGAACGCGCCGGTGCCCAACTCGCCGGCCACGACGAAGATGTCCGCACTTTGTTTCTGGTTCTTCCCGGCAACGTCCGCGCCGAAATCGGTATGGCCCGCACCGAAGTATATGAGAAGGTCGGTAAGCCGCCCGTGGTTGCCCCGGCGAGCATCCAGGAAGATCTCCGCCGCCGCGACTTCACCGTAAATGCAATGGCGCTTTCACTAAACGAAGGCTCTCGCGGACTACTGCTCGATCCTTTCAACGGGGTGGCGGATATCGAAGCGAAAGTGCTGCGCGTCCTTAACAATTACGCGTTCGTCGAAGATCCTTCGCGAATGATTCGCGCCACCCGCTTCGCTGCCCGATTCCACTGGCCGCTGGAAGAGAAAACCCAGCAACGCTTCGACTCTGCCAGGGAAAATAATTACATCGAACACATCTCGAAAAGCGCGATCGGACACGAGATCGCTCAACTTGCCCACGAAGATGATCCGCTGAATGTCGTGCGCGCGCTCGAAAAGGAAGACTTTCTTAAAGTTCTGCACCCGCACTGGACCGTGGCCAAAGTAGACACCAATGGCCTGAGCCAGTTAATGAAAACCCGCCAGCAGATTGTCGATCTCGGCTATACCGTCGATCCCTCTGCGTCCGTCATGCATTTCCTCACCGCGCACCTGTCGGAAAAGGATATCTCAGATATACGCCGTCAGATCCCGCGTAAGGATTTAATCGAAGCCTGGCGCGATATCGAGGATCATGCCAAAGACCTGGCCAAGCGCTTGATGGGCAAGGAAGCCGCAACCCCCTCACGCACCTGGAATCTTCTATCCTCCGCTCGTCCGGAGATGGTTCTGTTCTTAGCGGTAACCGCGAAAAATCAATCCGTCGCGCAGAAGATTAAAAACTTCTTCACCAAATGGCGCGACGTACAAAAGCGCATTCCTCTGCCGGAGATGACGGAACTTTTGATCACTCCGCAGCTTCCCGAATATCCCAAAATCGCGCGCGACGTCTTCATGCTCCTGCTCGATGGAAAGCTGCGCTCCCGCACCGAGACCTTAAAATTCCTCAAGCCGTTTGCCCCACCCCCGCCTCCGCCACCACCACCGCCAAGGCGCGGACGCGGCCCCAAAGCCGCTGCAGTCGCTCCTGCAGCTGTGGCAGAAGTACCAGGCAAGCCAGGGAAGGGTAAAGGCAAAAAGGCCCCGGTGGCAGTTCCTGCGCCCACGCCCCTAGCGCCAGCGGCGGCGCCTTTAAAGAATACAAAACCGGCGGCCGGTGCCAAAGCAGACCCGAAATCGAAGCCTTCCGCGCTCGCAAAGAAACCTGCCAAGCCCGCGCATAAGCCAGTCGCGGCCCGGCATGCGGCAAAGAAGCCGGCGAAAAAGACACCGTCGAAGAAGGCGAACAAGGCCAGGAAGCGTTAGTCTTTCGCCACAAGAAATTCGTGCGCCACAGCTCGAATCAGGCCTATAATATGGTTATGCGGCGCCTTGTAGCTATTGCGGCGTTTCTGTTCCTGGCGGCGTCCGTGCAACTTCAGGCCCAGCGTGGCGGCGGCCACGCGTCCGCTGGAGGCCACGGTGGATTTTCCGGCCATGCCAGTTTTGGCGGAGGTTTCGCCGGCAGCCACTCTTTCGGTGGAATGCGAACTGGTTCCGGCTTTGCATCGCGATCTTCTTCTCCAACATCGTCTTTTCGTGGGCCTCTAGCTTCCCGCGGATTCAACTCGCGCGGATTGAATTCCAACCGCTTCGATCGTTCCCGTGGCTTCGATTCCCGCAACCGCTTTCGGCTTCGCGGCTACGGAAACGGCTACGGAAATTGTTACGGATACGGTTGTGGCTATGGTTCCGGCTACGGCTATCCCTACCTTGACGGGGGAGTCGATCCTTACTGGTGGTGGGATTCCGATTCATCCGGCGATCAAGACCAGCAAGATCAGATCGGCTTGGCCAACCAGATGAATCAGCAAAGTCTGGACGAGCAACAAATGCGCCGGCAGAACGATCAAGATGCTTACGCGCGCTACGCTCCTGCTCGCCCGCATTCTGCCGAAACCACGGAAGCCGATCCCGCCACTGTGCTGGTCTTCCACGATCAGCATAAGCAGGAAATCCATAACTACGCTATCGTAGGTCAGATGCTCTGGAATTTTTCGCCGCAGCGTACCCAGAAAATTCCGCTGTCCAGTCTCGACCTGCCGGCGACCGAAAAAGCGAACGAAGACCGCGGCGTCGATTTCCACCTGCCTGGCGCGAATGAAGGTCAGTAGTTCACTCGTTGAATTAACTTGTGTGTCCTCCCCTGTAGTAAAGGTTTGTATTCTGAGTCGCCCCAGCTGTCACTCACCACTAGACGGAAACGCTGTGGATATCTTGCCCGCGCCCTCCTCGACCTTTCCCGTTAGAATGCCCTCAAACCTAAAATGACTTCGAGCGCCATGTCCCAATTCGTACACCTGCACCTCCATACCGATTACTCTCTGCTCGACGGCGCCTGCGACGTCGAAAAACTCTGCGAGCGCGTGCAGAAGCTTGGCATGCCAGCCGTCGCCATGACCGATCACGGAAATATTTTCGGCGCCGTGCATTTCGTCAATGCCGCCCACAAATAAGGAGTCAAGCCCATCATCGGCTGCGAGCTCTACATCTGCAAAAAAGACGATCACAACATCGAACGCACCCCGCCCGACGGCGACACCTACAACCATCTGTTAGTTCTCGCCCAAAACGAGGAGGGCTACCGCAATCTGGTGAAGATCACGTCGGAAGCCTCACTGCACGGCTTTTACTACAAGCCGCGCGTGAGCAAGAAGTTCCTCGCCGAGCATTCCGCGGGACTGATTGGCCTCTCCGGATGCCTCAAAGGCGAAGTAGCCGAGCGCCTCATGGAAGGGAAGTACGATGCCGCTCGCGCCGCCGCCGGGAGCTACTGCGACATCTTCGGCAAGGATAATTTCTATCTCGAAATTCAGGACCAAGGCCTCGCGATGGAACACAAAATACATCCCGGCCTCTTCCAGCTGGAAAAAGATCTGGGACTTCCACTCGTCGCCACGAACGACAGCCATTATCTCTGCGAAGACGACGCTCACGCGCAAGACGTCATGCTCTGCATCCAAACCGGCAAGTCCATCCACGACACCGCGCGCATGAAATTCGATGGCACCCAATTCTTCGTCAAGAACCACGACGAAATGTATCGCGTCTTCAAAGACTCGCCCGAAGTTCTATCGCGCACCCTCGACATCGCCGAGCGTTGTAGTCTGCACTTGGAAAAAGTCGCAACCCCGTTCCCGCAATTCGATGTTCCACCCGGCTTCACCATCGACAGTTATTTCGTTCACGTCTCCCGTGAGGGCTTCGCGCGCCGTCTCGAAACGCTGCGCCCGCTGCACGAGCAAGGCAAACTCAAACATCCGATCTCAGACTACGAACAGCGCCTCGAACGCGAACTCGCCATCATCCAGCAAATGAAGTTTCCCGGATACTTCCTCATCGTCTGGGATTTCATCCGCTACGCGAAGGAGCACGACATCCCCGTCGGCCCCGGCCGCGGCTCCGCCGCCGGCTCTCTTGTTTCCTACGCCCTCGGCATCACCGATATCGACCCTCTGCAACACGAGTTGCTGTTCGAGCGCTTCCTCAATCCCGAGCGCGTTTCCATGCCCGATATCGATATCGATTTCTGCATGAACCGCCGCGGCGAAGTCATCAACTACGTCACACAAAAATACGGCCGCGACAACGTCGCCCAGATCATCACCTTCGGCACCATGGCCGCCAAAGCCGCTATCAAAGACGTCGGTCGCGCCATGGACATCCCCTACGCGGATGTCGATCGCATTGCGAAGATGGTTCCCACTCAGCTCAACATCACGCTCGATCAAGCCATCGAAGATTCTCCGCAACTACGCGAAGCCATGGAGAAAGACGGCCAGATTCGCGAGCTGATGGAGACAGCAAAGCGCCTCGAAGGCATGGTGCGAAACTCCGGCGTCCACGCCGCAGGCGTAGTAATTTCTCCGCGCCCCCTCACTGAACTCGTCCCGCTCCACAAAACAAAGAACGACGAAATCGTCACCGCTTTCGACATGGTCGCCATCGAAAAGATGGGCCTGCTGAAAATGGACTTTCTCGGCCTCACCACGCTGACGATTCTCACCGACGCTCTGAAGCTGATCGTCCAAACCCGCGGCACTCCCATCACTCTAGAAACCGTTCCGCTCGACGACGCCGAGACTTACGAAAAAGTCTTTCACAAAGGTTTAACCTCCGGCGTGTTCCAGTTTGAATCGCATGGCATGCGGGATGTTCTTCGCAAGTATCAGCCCAATTCCATCGAAGATCTAACGGCTCTGAACGCGCTCTACCGCCCTGGCCCGATTCAAGGTGGAATGATCGACGACTTCGTCGACCGCAAACACGGCCGCAAGAAAGTTGAATACGAACTTCCCGAACTGAAGGAGATTCTGCAGGAAACTCTCGGCGTGATCGTCTACCAGGAACAGGTGATGCAAATCGCCAATCGCCTCGCCGGCTATTCTCTTGGCGAAGCCGACCTTCTCCGCCGCGCCATGGGCAAGAAAAAAACCGAAGAGATGGCTCAGCAGCGCGAGCGCTTCGTCGAAGGCGCTGCCCAGCGCAAATTCCCGCCGAAAAAGATCGAAAAGATTTTCGATCTCATGGCGCAATTCGCCGGCTACGGCTTCAACAAGTC
>Ga0182024_10006896_pt1 | contig 24734 bp, 15 predicted proteins | sample P32metaG_FD_120480 | JGI IMG/M metagenome (GOLD analysis project Ga0182024, IMG submission 120480) | Permafrost microbial communities from Stordalen Mire, Sweden - P3-2 metaG (Illumina Assembly) | ecosystem: Environmental > Terrestrial > Soil > Wetlands > Permafrost | place: Sweden: Stordalen...
ACGGATCATCATCGGCGAGTGCCGCGGCGGCGAATCGCTGGACATGCTCCAGGCCATGAACACCGGCCACGCCGGCTCCATGACCACGCTGCACGCCAACACGCCGCGCGACGCCCAGGCCCGGCTCGAAACCATGATCATGATGGCCGGCATGGAACTGCCCATGAAGGCCATGCGGCAACAGATCGCCTCGGCCGTGGACCTCATCATCCAGGCCAACCGCCTCCAGGGCGGGCCGCGCAAGGTGACGTCGATCACGGAAGTGATGAACATGGAACAGGACATGATCATCATGCAGGACATTTTCAAATACAAGCAGGTCGGCATCGATCAGAACGGCCGGTCGTTCGGCCAGTTCGAGGCGACGGGCGTGCGGCCGTCGTTCGTCAACCGTCTGGAGGCGGCCGGCATCAAGCTGCCGTCGAACCTGTTCCAGGAGCGCGTGCTGTTGCGCGACTGATCGCGGAGGGGTCAGGGGTCAGGGGTCAGGGGTCAGCAAGAGGAAAGTAGCCGTCCCGGCGCTGACAAGTGGCTCCCGACGAACCCCTGACCCCTGACCCCTGACCCCTGACCCCTGTGAGAGACAGCGATGAATCCCCTTGTGATCGCGATGCTGGCGTTCCTGGCCGTGGCCGGCCTGGTCGGCCTCCTGGCCTTCGTGTTCCGCGACACGTCGCCCAAGGCGGCGTCGCGTTTGGACATGCTGATCGGCAAACGCCGCCGTGAGGACGACGAAAAGGCGGACATCCTCCGCAAGAGCGCCTTTGAGGGCGACAAGAAGAACCTTTTGGAGTCGTTGACTCCGAAATTCTTGTCGCCGCAGAAAATGTTCGAGCAGGCCGACTGCCACATCAAGCCGCACGTGCTGACGGGCATCGGCCTGGGCCTGGCGGCGCTGGGGGCGACGGCCACGGTGCTGGCGCGGCTGCCGCTGTGGTTCGCGCCGCTCAATGGCCTGGTGCTGTTCACGCTGCCGTGGATCTGGCTGTGGTACAAGCGGCGCGCGCGGCTGGCCAAGTTCGCCTCGCAGCTGTCCGACGCGCTGGAGCTGGTAGCGCGGGCGCTGCGGGCCGGCCACAGCCTCGCGGCCGGGATGCACGTGGTCGCCCAGGAAATGCCGACGCCGATCGCCGAAGAGTTCAACCGCGTGTTCGAGGAGCAAAACCTCGGCATCCCGATCGAGGAGTCGCTGAAGTCGATGTGCGACCGCGTGCCCAACCTGGACCTGCGATTCTTCGTGACCTCCGTCGGCATCCAGCGGCAGACCGGCGGCGACCTGGCCGAGATCTTGGACAAGATCGGCTACGTCATCCGCGAGCGCTTCCGCATTCTGGGACAGGTGAAGGCCCTGACGGGCGAGGGCCGGCTCAGCGGCGTGGTGCTGATTTCGCTGCCGTTCGCGCTGTTCGCCTTCATGCTGAACATGAAGCCCGACTACGTCGAAACGCTCTGGACCACCGACATGGGCCGCATCATGGCCGCCGTGGCCATCGTGCTGCAGGTCCTCGGCGCCCTGTGGATTCGCAAGATCGTCAACATCAAGGTGTAAATGAGTAGTCAGTAGTCAGTAGGGAAAGCGCCTGGCGGACGGGATAATCGGAGTTTTCCGGCGGAATCAGCCGATAACGATTGCAGGGCGCGAACGGCTGGCGGCTACTGACTACTGGCTACTGACTACTCTTCGGGGAGGTGCATCGTGCTGTTCGGGCTGTTGTTCGTCGGCGAGACCGAATTGATCTACGCGGGCATCTTCGGGTGCTTCGTGTTCGGCGTCTGGTCGGTGCTGTCGTTCCTGTCCAACCGCAACAGCCGGGCGCAGGAGCGGCTGGACCGCCTGAGCCGGCCGGGGTCGTTGGCGGAGATCGACGACCCGAAATCGAAGAAGGAGCGCTTCCAGGGCGTGATGGAGACGGCCAAGGCCCTGGCGGGGCCGCTCATGCCCAAGACGGAGTTGGAGCAGTCGGCGCTGAAAATCAAGCTGGCCAACGCCGGCTTCCGCAGCGAATCGGCGGTGAACGTCTACCTCGGCATCCGCTTCATCACCCTGGTGATCTTCTTCCTGGCCGGCATGGCGTACACCTTCTACGCGTTCGGCCTGAACTTCAACCTCAAGGCTCTGTTGCCGCTGGCGGTGCTGACCGGCCTCGGCTTCTACCTGCCGAGCATCATCCTGTGGTGGCTGCGCAAGAAGCGCCAGGAGGCCATCTTCCTGTCGCTGCCGGACGCCCTGGATCTGCTGGTGGTGTGCGTGGAGAGCGGCCTGGGCCTGGACGCGGCCATGCGGAAGGTGTGCGACGAGATGAAGGACCACGCCAAGGTCATCTGCGAGGAGCTGTCGCTGTCCAACTTCCAGCTGCAGATGGGCCGGCCGCGGCGTGAGGTGTTGCACGACCTCGGCGTGCGCACCGGCGTGGACGACGTGCGCAGCCTGGCGGCCATCCTGATTCAGGCCGACCGCTTCGGCTCGAGCATCGCCCAGGCGTTGCGCGTGCAGTCCGATTCGATGCGGACGCGGCGCAAGCAGTTGGCCGAGGAGAAGGCGGCGAAGACGGCGGTGCAGCTGATCTTCCCGCTGGTGCTGTTCATCTTCCCCGGCATTTTCGTGGTGCTGGTGGGGCCGGCGGCGATCAACATCTACAACGTCATGCTCAAGAAGTAGTCAGTAGTCAGTAGTCAGTAGTTCGCAGTCACACCGTCGGGAACGTGCGGCACGGTCTTTGACCGGATCCGGCCGACTACTGACTACTGACTACTGACTACTGACTACTTTCGAGGAAAAAGGAGCAGAGGGATGAAAGGACTCATCAGAAAGGCGGCGGCCGCGCTGTGCTGCCTCGCCGGGGTCGGCGGCCTGGGTTGTTACACCTACCGCGACCTCGTGGACCCGTGTTACCCGGAGCGCTACAACTACCAGGCGCGCCAGGAAGTGATCGCCAGCTACACGCCGCAGGAGCAGAACGGCCACGTGCTCGACCAGACGGTCTGGAACACGTACTTTGAGGCCGGCACGGACAGGTTGACGGGCGGCGGTCTCGAACGCCTGGCCTACCTGGCCCGCCGCCGTCCGCAACCCGACCCGGTCGTCTATCTGCAGGCGGCCCAGGACGTGTCCTATGACCAGGCCAAGCCGGATGAGATGGCCGACCGCCGCCAGGAGTTGGACGCCAAGCGCGTGGTGGCCGTCCAGCGGTTCCTTAACGCCCAGACGGGCGGCCGACGCGGCGAGTTCCAGGTGTTAATCCATGACCCGGCGGAGGTCAACGTGCCGGCCGCCTATGGCAGCGCCGAGTACACCCAGATAATCGGCCGCGCCCAGGGCGGCCTGGGGACGGGTGGCGGCGCCGCCGCCTCCGCCAACAACGCCGCCGCCGCGACCGGCGCCTCCGCCCCGCCGTCGTCGCCGCCGCCCCAGTGACCGAGAATCGCCTTGTACTCGCGGCGGGCCGGGGCAGTCGTCCCCGGCCCGCCCCGCACTCGCCAGGAATTGCACCCATGACGATCAACAGACTCTTCATCTCGCCTTGTCGCGCCCTTTCCCCGGCCGGCCGCGGCCTCTTCGCCTTCCTCATCCTCCCACTCGCCACGGCCCCCGCACACGCCGCGACCCCCGGCGGCGCGACGCCGATACTGGCCCAGTGGAACTGGTGGTTCTGGCTGGGTTACTTCTCCAACGTCGGCTCGCGCGGCAACGTCCTCATGCTCTGCCTCGTCATCTTCTGTCTGTCGCTGCTCGTCCTCATGAGCGCGACGCGCAAAAGCTGAGGGCGGCCGTCATACCAACCCGAAGCGCAAGCGAGGGAGTAGGTTCCTGACCTACTCCCTCGCTTGCGCTTCGGGTTGGTATCTCCCCGTCGCGGATCGTGAGCTACATTTCCTCACAGACCCCGGCCCGACGTTCGGTGGAGATGCGCGGCGATGCAACAGATCAAGAACAACCTCGACTGGGACGGCGGCGGCGCGCCCGAGGCCCCCAGCTCCCCGGAGAACCTGCAACAAACCGGCCTGACGGCCGGCTTCCTCAACGACATGCTCCTCCGCACCCTGTACGCGCGCGGCGGCCTGCTCGGCCTGGACCTGGCCCGGCTGCTCTGTCTGCCGTTCAGGGTGATCGAGGAATCGCTCGGTTTCCTTAAGAACGAGAAGGCGGTCGAGGTGCTCGGCGGCGACCTCATCGGCCGCATTAGCTACAAATACAACCTCACCGACGTCGGCCGGCGCCGCGCCCAGGAAGCCATGAAAATGTGCGCCTACGTCGGCCCCGCCCCGGTGCCGCTGGAGGATTACGTCGAACAGGTCTACCGCCAGGCGGTGACGGCCATCAACGTCTCGCCCGAGGCGATGAAGGCCGCCTTCGGCCACCTCGTCATCAGCGACGAGCTGTTCAACGCCGTCGGCCCCGCCATCGTCAGCGGCAAGTCGGTGTTCATCTACGGCCCGCCCGGCAACGGCAAGACGGCCATCACCCAGGCCATCGGCAACTTCATGAACACCAGCGGCGGCGAAATCTACGTGCCGTACGCCTTTATGGCCGAGAACAACGTCATCACCGTCTTCGACCGGGCCGTCCACGAGCCGACCGACGGCGACGGCATCGACCGCTTGGAAGACAACGAAGCCACCATCCGCCGCCTGCTCAACACCGGGACCGTGGACGCCCGTTGGGTGAAAATCAAGCGGCCGGTCGTCATCACCGGCGGCGAACTCAACCTCCACATGCTCGACCTGCGCTACAGCTCCGACGCCAACTACTACCAGGCGCCGCTGCACGTGAAGGCCAACGGCGGCATCTTCCTGGTGGACGACTTCGGCCGCCAGCTGTGCAGCCCCAAGGAATTGCTCAACCGCTGGATCGTGCCGCTGGAGAACCGCGTCGATTACCTGTCGCTGTCGTCCGGCCAGCAGTTCCAGGTGCCGTTCGAGCAGCTGACCATGTTCTCGACCAACCTCGACCCCAAAGATCTGGTGGACGAGGCCTTCCTCCGCCGCATGAGGCACAAGGTCGAGATCACGGCGCCGGAACGGCCCATCTACGAGAAAATCTTCAACGCGGTGGTGAAGAAGTTGGGCATGAACCCCTGCCCGGAGGCCATCGGGTTCCTCTACGAGCGCTATTATTCGCGCGGACGGACCCCGCGGGCCAGCGACGCCCGCGATTTACTGGAGACGGTGCAATCGATTTGCCGATTTAGAAGGATACCTGTCCAATTGACGCGCGATCTCATGGCCGAAGCCGCCGCGAGCTTCATCCGGGAATTCAAATAGTCAGTAGTCAGTAGTCAGTAGTCAGTAGCCGTTCCTGCTACTGACTACTGACTACTGACTACTCGGAACGGGGTAGACAATGGATTGTCGCAAGGCCCTGTGGGCCGCATTGGGATTGCTGGTGGGGGCGGCGGGCTGCCAGCACGACATACGGATGAATCCCGTCGCGCCGCCGCCGCAGGCCCAGCCCGTCGCGCCGCCGCAGGCCGCGGTGCAGACAATCCCGCCGAATGCGGTGGTGCGCAAAGAGTCCGACCTGCCCAGGAAGACGCCGCACGCCTCGACTTGCGTGGCCGGCGGCGACTTCTTCGCCCAGCAGGCGCAGACCCCCGACATCGGGGAAACGGCGAAGACGGCCAATCAGGAGAAGGCACGCAAGGCCTATCAGCAAGCCCTGAGCATCGACCCGCACTACCTGCCGGCCTACGAATCGCTGGCCGCCCTGTACGTCGCCATGAAAGACCACTCCCATGCGGTGGCGACGTATCAGAAAGCGGCGCAGGCCTTCCCCAACGAACCGCGCGTCTTCTACGAGTTGGGCATGTGCCACGGCGGCGAGAAGGAGTGGGACCTGGCCCTCCGCAATTTGGCGCGCGCCGCCGAACTCGACCCGGAGAATCGGAAATTCGTCGATGCCCTGGGCTGGATGCAAGCCCGCGCCGGCCGTTACGACGACAGCCTGGCCACGTTCATGAAAGTTCACGACGAGCCGGAAGCCCATTACAAGTTGGCGTGTATGCTGGAGCACCTCAACCAGATTGAGCTTTGCAAACAGCACCTCCAGGCGGCCCTCGATAAGAACCCGCGGATGGACAAGGCGCAGGCGCTGCTGGCCCAGCTTAACGCCGGGCCGGCCGCCGTGGTTCAGCCGACCTCCTACACGGAACCGGCCGATCCCGAGGCGGCGCCGACGGACGTCCCGGCGGCGGCCGCGAAGGGCGTCCTCCTGCCGCCGCCGCCGCGCTTCCCCATCCGCTATGAGAACACCACGCCCCTGCCGGCGGAATCCGGCGACGGGGCGGCCCCCACCGAAGAATGACAACATAGAATAGGTTTCACGGCAAGCAGAACAAATGACGGGGGCGCGGGTCTTTGACCCGCGCCCCCGTCGTTTCGTTTCCGCCCCGACGCGGCGGCGCGTGCAAGAAGCGGCGGGGACGGGGCAAGACGGGGGTCGGGTCGCAATTAAACCGCACCTATCGGCCGTGCCGATTGGTCCCGGCGGGTTGGGATGGCTGGTGGCTTTTGGGTAGGAATCGTTGGGCGGATCGGTTGCCCGCGCCCGATTACTCTATCGTGGGAGGTTACGCCGGACGCAAGGAGGCCGGTGGATGGTGGATGGTGGATGGTGGATGGAGAAGACAATAACACAATCGGTCTTCTCCATCCACCATCCACCATCCACCATCCACCGGCCCGGCAACAGCCGCGGATCAGGGAGGATGACCTAATGAGTAGGTTAAGGATAGCCACACTAGCCCTCTTGGTGGGGCTGCCGGCGGCCGCGGCCGCCGACGAAGGCGCCTGGGGGACCGCGCCGTCCCGGCCCGCCCCGCCCCCGGTCGCGCAACTCGGCCGGCCGGTCATCGCCCGGACGCCCCCCGCCGCGTCCGACGCCCCGGCCGCCCAGCTCGACCGCCCCCGTCCGTCGGGCGTCGCCGCGCCGGTCGCCGACCCGCTGTTCCGGCCGGCCTCCTTCGAGCCGGTGTTCCGCGGACAGATGCCGGACGCCAAGCCGCTGCCGTCCGGGCCGCCGTCCGCAACCGACGCCCCCACCGCCTCCCAGAATTGGCAACGGGCCGCCCCCGACGGCGTCCTTCCGGCGCCTAACGTCGTCGTGGGACCGCCGACGGACGTCGTGCCGACGGACTGCTGCGGCGGCGCCTGCGGCTGTGGCGCCTGCGGCTGTGGCGACGGCGGCTGCGGCTGCGGCTGGAATTGGCCGATTTGGTCATTCCTGCACAGCGGCCAATGCGGCTGCGTAGGGGCCGGGTTACCCCGCCCCTACGACGGGGCTTGTTGCGCGGGCGGCTGCGACGGCAACGTTTATGACGGGGCCTGCGGCTGTGGCTGCGGCAGCGGCGGCCCGGACGACCCGTTGCGCAATCACCTCTACGTTTCGGCCGAATATCTGTTGTGGGCCACCAAGGGCGACGTGCTGCCGCCGCTGATCAGCCAGGGGTCGGTCGGCGACCTCGCGGCCGGCCTCCGGGCCGGCTCGGAGGGGCTGCCGGGGACCATCAACCTGTTCGGCGGCGCCGACTACAACACCGCGGTTCGTTCCGGCGGCCGCCTCATGGCCGGCTGGTGGTTCGGCGACGAACACTGCCTCGGCATCGAGGCCGGCGGCTTCTTCCTGTCGAGCAAGTCCGCCGACTTCAGCGCGACCGGATTCGGCAGCCCGATCCTCGGGCGTCCCTTCTTCGACACCACCATGGGCGGCACGCCGAACGTCGAGTTCGTGTCGCTGATCAACGCCGCGGGCAGCCCCGTTCTCGGCGGCACGGCGTCGGCCTCCATCCGGAGCAGCTTCTGGGGCGGCGAAGCCAACCTGCGCTCCAACCTCTGGTGCGGCCCCCGCTGGGACGTGGACGGGCTGGTCGGCTACCGCCACCTCGAATTGGACGAAACCCTGAACGTCGGCGAGAGCCTCGTGGGGCTGGGGGCGGCCACCGGGTTCACGTTCGCCAGCAATGATAGTTTTCACGTCCAGAATAGCTTCAATGGCGTGCAGGTGGGATTCGACGCCGAACGGCGTTTCGGCAGCTGGTTCCTGGACCTCAAGGCGAAGGTCGCCATGGGCGACGTCACCGAACGCGCCGACCTCTCGGGCGCCACCACCAGCGCCTTCAACGGGGCGACGACGTTCACCGGCAACGGCGGCCTGCTGACCGCGGATCGCGTCGGCAGCTATCAGCAGAACCGCTTCGCCGTGGCGCCGGAGGTGGCCGGCAACCTCGGCTACAACTTCACCGAGCACGTGCGGGCCTTCGTCGGTTACGACTTCCTCTACCTGAGCAACGTGGCGCGGGCCGGCGATCAGGTGAACCTCAACGTCAACCCCAACCGATTCCTCGGCGGCGGCGGCCCGGCCAACTCGCCCTTCGCCTTCCACACCAGCGATTACTGGGCCCAGGGCGTCAACTTCGGCCTGGAGTTCCGCTGGTAGCCGATGGTGGAGGGTGGAGGGTGGAGGGTGGATGGAAAAGACCAGGACGACCTAGCCTTGACTTTCCATCCACCCTCCACCCTCCACCCTCCACCCTCCACCATCTTTTTTTGGAGGGACCCACTCCCATGTTCCGCTCGCTGTCCCGCATCCTGTCCGAACTCGGCGGCCGGCCCCGCGCCGCCGCCCCGCGGCGCTCGGCCAAGCCGCGCGTCGAACTCCTCGAAAACCGCTGGGTGCCCAGCACCATCGCCGGCTACGTCTTCAACGACGCGGCCGCCACGGGCCTGTACCAGCCCGGGACCGACCCGGTCTACGCCAACAACCCGATCACGCTGCTGAACTCGTCCGGCAACCAGATCGCTTCCACCACCACCGACGCCAGCGGCCACTACGCCTTCAACGTCAACCAGACGATCAACACCAACCCGGTGACCCAGACGGCAAACGGCTCGTTCGGCCCCATCTCGACGGAATCGACGGCGGCGGTGTCGGTCAACCAGTTCGACCCGTCGCTGGGCACGCTGCAGTCCGTCGAAATCGACCTGGCCGGGTCGGTCACCAGCAACATCACGGTGCAAGACCTCAACGACTCGACCACGCAGACGAGCGCCGAAACCGTCCAGACCGGCCTCAGCGGCGACGTGAAACTGCAAGGGCCGGGTACGATCGCGCTGGACGCCGCCATCCAGGGCAACGAGCCGGACGCCACCCTCAACGCCGGCGAAACGCACACCTTCGACCCGCTCACGGCGTCCAACACGCAGTCGGTGACGATCACCGACCCGTCCGACCTGGCCGCCTTCACCGGCCAGGCGGGCGCGCCGGGCACGGTGTCCTTCGCCGCCAAGGGCAAGGCCCAGGTCAACAGCGACGGCGGCGGCGGCAACCTGGAAAGCGCCATCCGCTCGACGATTTCCGGACAGGTCACGGTGATTTACACCTACAAGCCGAGCAACTCCCTGACGCCCGGCCAGTACACCGTCGTCGAGACCCAGAACCCGCCGAACACCTTTAACGGCACGCCCACCAGCAACGGCGTCCCCGTCGCCCAGGGCACGCCGCCGGACACCATCCCGGTGACGCTGCCGCCCGGCGGCGATTCGCTCCAGAACAACTTCCCCAAGCTGACGAACGCCTCGGTGTCCGGCTACGTCTACGTCGACAACAACCAAAACGGCGTGTTCGACCCCGGAGACAAGGGCATCGGCAACGCGACCGTCAACCTGACCGGAACGGTCCTCGGCGGCGCCGTCATCAGCCAGACGACCCAGACGGCTGCGGACGGTTCGTACGCCTTTAACGTGCCGCCGGGGTACTACTCCGTCACCCAGCCGAACGTCGCCGGCTACATTCGCGGCGCGGCCACGACCGGCAACCTGGGCGGGGCTTCGGCGCCCGGCGCGTTGACCGTCAACCTGCCGAACGGCGCCGCTGGCGTCAATTACGATTTCGGCGAACTGCTCGCCCCGCCGCCGCCGGTGACGCCGCCGGTGACGCCGCCGGTGACGCCGCCGCCGCCGGTGACGCCGCCGGTGATCCCGCAGCAGCCGCCGGTGACGCCGCCCGAAACGCCCCCGCCGACGCCGGACGTCAGCAAGCTCGACTTCTTCGGCAACAGTCTGGACATGTGGGGATGGTAAAAGGGGCGGAATATCGTCTATTCCGTCGGGGCCGCGACCGGCCGGAAGCGTGAGCGGCGGTTTTTCCCCGACCGCCGCTCACGCTTCCGGCTCGGACGCGGCCCCGACGCTATCAGGGCGTTCGGGGAAGTCTGCCGGCCGTGCGAGAAATGCGGGCGCGTCGGCGGCCGCTGTGATCTACGGCGGAAGAACGGCCTGTACCGGATGGCGCGGCGGGGTCGAAGAATCCAGGGGTCGGACCAGGATGGTCCGTCGTCGCACGCAGGAAGGGGCGAGACCATGACCCGAAGAAGACTCGGCTGGACGGCCGCCTTATGCGTCGCGCTGGCGCTGCCGGCGGCCGCCGTCCGCGGCGACGACCCGTGGTGGGTCGTGAAGCCGCGCAAGGCCGCCGCGCCCGCCGCCCCGGCCACGGCCGTTTCGCTGGGCCGGCCGGTCCCCCTGGCGGCGCTGGGCCGGCCGGTGCCCGCCCCCGAACCGCCGTGGAACCCGCGGGCGGCCCCTAGCCCCGCCGAGCAGGGATGGAACGTGCCCACGCTTCCCGCCGCGCCCACCGGCTGGGATACGTCGCCGATCGTCCCCCCGACCCTCGGCCCGCCGACCGCCGAGGCCGTGACGCCCGCCGGCTATGACGACACGCCCGGCGCCTTCCTGGAACCGCGCGTGGCCCGCGGCCAGCCGCCCGACCCCGCGCCTCCGGGGGCGCTGGTCGGGCCGCCGCCCACGCCGCCCGTCGCCGACGGCGGCTACAACACCGGCGTCGCCGTGGACCAGCCGCTGCACCACCCGTTCCTGGAAGGCTGCCAGAACTGGTTCAACTTCGGCTCCAAGCCGAGCACCTGTGGCAGCGACTGGTTCAAGAGCGACCGCTTCTGCGACGACGCCCTGATTTCGCCCGTGACCAACCCGTTCTTCTTCGAGGACCCGCGCTCGGTGACCGAGATCGACCCGCTGCTCATCGTCAGCAAGGCGCCGAAATCCAACGGCGGCGGCAACGTCGAGTTCTACGGCCTGCAGGGCCGGCTGGCGCTGAGCCAGCAGTGGTCGATTGTAATTAACAAGCTCGGTTTTATCTCTTTGAACCCGCAGACGGACGTCGACGGCTATCACCCGAGCACCGGCTTCGCCGAGTTCGACGTCGGCCCGAAGTTCACCTTCTGGCGCGACGAGAACCTCCGCAACGTGGCCGCCGTCGGGTTGAATATCGAGGCGCCGATCGGCTCCAAGAGCGTCTTCCAGGACACCGGCACGCTGGGCCTGGACCCGTACATCACTTACGGCCAGACGTTCGGCCGCTCGTCGTTCGGCAGCTTCGACTTTTTGGGCGAGGCCGGCTATTCGTTCGCCGCGGACGACAAGCGGTCGGAGTTCTTCCACGCCAGCGCCCACATCGACTACGACGTGGCCAATTTGCACCGCATCTATCCGTTGCTGGAAATGAACTATTTCCACTACACCAGGCGCGGCGACGACACCGACCTCGGCTTCGAGGGCGCCGACCTGGTGAACTTCGGCTCGTCCACGGTCGGCAAGCGCGACCTGTTGACGATCGCGCCCGGCGCGCGCTACAAGATCAACGAGTGGGCGTCGGTCGGGGCCGCCGTGGAGTTCGCGCTGACGCAGGAAAAGGACTTGGAGCAGTACCGCTTCACGCTGGATTTGACCTTCCGGTATTAGAGGCTGCAACTTTATGGCGAGCGGCGCGGCGTCAGCCCGCCGGTTGGGTCGCACCGGCGGGCTGACGCCGCGCCGCTCGCCATTAATACCGGCGGGCTGACGCCGCGCCGCTCGCCATGGTGTTCGTGCCTCTAAGGTTGCCGGACCTCTCCCCCGAATACAATTTCCCAGGGCGAGGCCACGATGATCGGGTGGTTATGAGCGATTCCTGGCAGCTTCGACTGTACGAAGATCGGAAACTGCTTTACACGGCGGAGCTGACCGGCCCCGCGGAGCTGGGCCGCCAGAGCGCGCCGGACGAAACCCTCTTCTCCCAACACCCGGCCCCGGTCGGCCGGCGCGTCGTGATCGCTCTCAAGGACGAAAAGTCGATCCCGCGCCGGTGCGTCCTCATCGAACCGCTGGCCGAGGGCGGCTTTCGCCTCACCAATTTGAGCTCCGAGCGCCCCCTCGGCTTGCCGGACGACGCCACGGACCTGAAGCCGAACGCCAGTAGCGCCGTGTCCGCGAACGCGCTGCTGTCGCTCGGAAAGAAGACGATACGCCTTCAGAAAACCGACGGCCAACGTCCGCCCCTTCGGGGTTTGGCCGACGCCACCGCGCCGCCGGGACGGAGTTCTCACGCGGCCGTTCCGCCGTCCGGCGCCGGGATGAGGGACCTGGTTCCCTGGTTGCAGGCCGCCATGGACGTGCTCCAGAGCGCCGCCGGGTCCGCGGATTTCTTCGAGAAGGCCGCGCGGGCCGTCGTCGATCTGGTCAACCTGGACTCCGGCCGCGTCCTGCTCCTGAAACAGGACGAATGGCGGCCACACGCGGTTCACACGGCGCCGCGCGTCGTCCGCGATACGGCCGGGCCGGCCAGCAGCCACGTCCTGAATCGGCTGCGCCAGGAGAAACGAACCTTCTGGGAGGCGCCGGATTCGTCCCTGCCGAACGCGGCGAGCCTGGAGGCGGTCGAAGCCGTCGTGGCCGCCCCGATCCTGGATCGAAACGGGACGGTCATCGGGGCGCTCTACGGGGACCGCCGCCAGGGGACCGGTTCGGCGTCCGCCGGGCCGATCACGGAGGTGGAGGGAATGCTCGTGGAGTTGCTGGCCCGCGGCGTCGCGGCGGGGCTGGCCCGGCTCGAACAGGAGCAGACGGCGGCGGCCCTGCGGGTGCAGTTCGAGCAGTTCTTCAGCCCCGAACTGGCGCGGCACCTCGCCCGGCAACCGGACCTGTTGAAGGGGCGCGACGCGGAGGTCACGATCCTCTTTTGCGACATCCGGGGGTTCAGTCGTATCAGTGAACGTCTAGGCCCGGCCCAAACCCTCGAATGGATCGGCGACGTGCTGGAGATTCTATCGGACTGCGTCCGGGCCGAGGGCGGCGTGCTGGTCGATTACATCGGCGATGAGTTGATGGCCATGTGGGGCGCGCCGGACGAGCAGCCCGACCACGCCCGGCGCGCCTGTCGCGCCGCCCTGGACATGCTGGCCCGGCTGCCGGAGTTGAACGACCGCTGGCAGTCGGTGCTAAAAGAGCCAATGGGCATCGGCGTCGGCGTGAATACCGGGCCGGCGCGGGTGGGCAACACCGGCTCGCGGCACAAGTTCAAGTACGGGCCGCTGGGCAACACCGTCAACCTGGCCAGCCGGGTGCAGGGGGCGACCAAGTACCTCCAATGCAAGCTGCTGATCACGGGGGCGACCCAGGCGCGGCTGGACGACGGCTTTGCCACACGCCGCCTGTGCCGGGTGCGGGTGGTGAACATCGCCGAGCCGTTGGAGCTGTATGAACTGGTGCCGGGCGACTCGGCCGGCTGGCTGGAGGCCAAGGCGGAATACGAGAAGGCCTTGGCGGAGTTCGAGAACAGGCGATTCTCCAGTTCCGCCCGCATCCTCGGGAACTGGCGGCTGGAGCATCCGGGGGACGGCCCGGCGCTGCTGCTGCTGTCGCGGGCGGTGCAGTGCATGGTCGAGGAGCCGGACCCGTTCGATCCGGTGTGGGTGTTGCCTGGGAAATAACGGGATTTTCGAGGGGCGGGCTTACGGCGACGGCTCAATCGTAAGTCCTGGCGGGGCGCAGACCCGCCGTAACGCCGCGGTACGAGGGGCTAACGATGCTACGGTAGGCCGAGCGGACGATCACCGGATGATCGAGGAACCCCCCGCCGCGCAACACGCGTAAAAGTTTATCTTCTATATCTTTTATATCCTCTATATCTTCGACGGGTTTGCCGTTCACGTTTCCAGAATAGTTGTCGGATGCATTTTGTGTCCAGTTCCAGACGTTTCCATGGACGTCGAACAGCCCCAGGTCGTTGGGCCGCTTCTGCCCCACCGGCCAGGCCCGGTCCCGCGAATTCTGCGAGAACCAGGCGTAACGCGGCAATAGCTCTTCAGACGACCCGTAATAACGACTGCTCTGCGTTCCGGCCCGCGCGGCGTACTCCCACTCCGCCTCCGTCGGCAGCCGGTAGCCCTTCCGCCGCAGGGCATCGGGGAACGGCTTCATTCCCTCCTTGACATCGGCGTGCTTCGGGTAGCACCACTCCGCCTGGGGAAGCCCCTCCTTCTCGCTCAGCCAGTTGCAGTACTGCGCGGCCACAAACCACGACACCCCATTGATCGGCCCGTCCGCATCGGGACTGGACTCTCTTGTGTTGGCGCGCGCCACGTCCGGCCGTTCCTTGAGGAACTGCTGGAACTCTTCCACCGTAACCGATTTGTTGGCGATCGCGAAGCTCCGCCCGATCCGCCGCCGGTGCGGGATTTCATTGTCGTAAGGGCGCGCCTCGGACCATGGCGAGCCCATGCGGAATTCCACGGGGCCAGGGACCAGCACCATCGTCTGTCCCTGGCCGTTGACATACCACCCCCGGTCGGGGTCCGGCTCGCGTCGCCGCAACGCATCGTCGATTGCCTTCAGCGCCGCGGCCTGGCCCCAGTCCAGCTTGCGCGGCTCCGGCCCCTCTTTCGCATTCCGCAGCAGCCAGTCCACGGCCCCATGAACGCCCGGGTCCGTATCGTCGCGATACCACCCCAGCAGCCGCGCCGTCAGCCGCCCGCGCAGGTCGGACGGCAACTGCTCCGGCCCGTACTCGCCGAGTGCCAGGATCAGCGCCCGCCGCGCGGAAACGTCCGGCTCGTCCTCCAGCCGGGTCGCTATCCGCCGCGCCTCGACGCCCAGCGGGGCCGCCAGGGCCAGAAGGTAGCTGCGCCGCGTCGGGTCGGGGGAGTGACGGTACAGGGGCCAGACGTCCTTGTCGTCGCCCAACAACAGGAGCGCCGCCGCCGCCGTCGCCTGCCGCTTCGCCAGGGCGGCGCGATCCGCTTTCGGTATCACGGGCCGCTGCCACACCGATGCGGTCACCGGCGCTTGCCCTTCGGCGACGACGGCCACGGACAGGGCCACGGGGCGGTAGCCCTCCGCCGCCAGCGCCCGGCAGCGGGCCAGGTGTTCCGCCGGAGACAAGCCGTGCGACTCGGCCGACTCGCGCGGGGCGCTGTCGTGCCAGACGGCGGCGTACTGCCGCTCCAGATGGCCGTGGCCCAGAACCTCGATGAAGCCGGGGTTGCGCCGGATCGAATCGAAGCTATAGTCGGTCTGCATATTAGCGAAGTCCGAGTAGCTGGCGTCCACCGCCTGCCGCAGCAGCGCCACCGCCCGCTCGGCGTAGGCGTCGGCGCGGGCCGCCAGTTGTTTCTCCAGCCACTCCAGAGGCAACGGCGGCGCCGGCTGGCCCGGCAGCCCCACGACCACGGCAAGGCCGGCGCGTAGCCGCTCCGTCTGATGGGTGCGGACAATGTGCGCCGTCAGGGCCGCGGCCTCGGCGGCATTGTACAGCATTTGCGCGTCGGCCTTGTTCGCGGCGACGGCCTCTTCGAGCTTGGCCATGCCGTCCACGTCCTCGCCCAGGTAGGCCGCCACGACCGCGGGGACGGACACATTCAGCCCGGCGGACGTGCTGCGCTTGAGGAAAGCCGCCAGGTCGGTTCGCGCCGCATCGGCGTTGCCCAGTCGGGCGTTAACAAAGGCGCGGTACTGGTAACCGCCGGTGAAGCTCGGGTTCGTTGTTTTGGCGATTAGCGCTTCCAGGTCCGCCAGGGCCTCGCGGTCCTGACCCAGCCGGAACCTCGCCTGGCCCGCCTGGAAGAGCGCTTTCAAGTCATCCGGCTTTGTCAGCAGCGTCTTCTCCGCCGCGGCCAGCTGGTCGGCGTAACGCTTCGGGGCGTCCGCGGGCGGCGCGGCCGCGTAGAGGCAGACATCGACGCCCACCTTGTTGGCCGTGCCCTTGCTCAGGTACTCCGCCTCGACCGAGCCGAAGGCGTCCAGGTAGGCCGGGTTGTCGCTCGTCTTGCCCCAGACGCCGCTGAAGCGTCGCCGGCTATCGCCCCCACGCAGGATCTGATACGCCCGCGGGATCAGGCCCGCGTCCTTGAGCGGCCCCCATCCGTCGGACTTAAGTTTGTCCTCCGGCACGCCGACATACAGCTGGGCTTCGTCGTCCGCCGACGCCGGCCGCGCCCACACGGCCGCGTACCGCTCCAGCGCCCCCTCACTGGCCAGATACCCGGCCACGTCCTCGGGACGGTAACCCTGCTTGCGATTCTCCGCGTCGCTGGCCCGCATCTGGTCCGGCGTTTTGCCCACGACCATCCGCCACTCGCGGCCGTCGCGCGACCACACCGCCGCCGTCCGTACGTCCGTTCCGACGGCGTACGGCCGCAACCGGACGGGCCGATAGCCGCAGCCGCGCAGCGCCTCGGCCACGGGGGAGAACCGCTCCAACGGCAGAGTCTGGCACAGGGCGAAGCGCTCCGCCAGGATGCCGTCGGCCTGCTCGATTTCCTGCCGGATCGCCGCCGCCGGCGCCGCCCACGCGGGGTCAAGCGGCGCGTCCTTCCAGTCAAACGTCGGCTCCCGGGCCAACTCTTTCTGGAGCAGCGTCACCGCCTCCCTGTGCAGGCGTAGCTTCTCCAAGAGGACGGGGAACGAGCGCTCGTCGGCGTCGCACAGCAGGTCGGCCACCACCTCGGGCCGGTCGGCGGCGTAGTCGGCCAGGACGCGCGCGGCAACCTGCCGTTTCTCCCCCCGGCTGTGGTCGCGAAACACCTCGGACAGCGGCCCGACCAGGGACGCCCGCACCGGCCGCAAGGCGTTGATCCACAGTCCCAGGTGGAGGGGGTTGGCCGCCAGGAACTGCTCGACGGCCTGCCCGCCCGCCTTCGCCCAACGTTCATTCGCCGGGTCGAAGCTCGCCAGGGCGACCAGGGCGCGGAAACGGCGCTCCGGCGCCGCCTTGGGGTCGTCCACCAACCCCCACAGGTCCGGCGCCAACTCCTGCCCGTGCGGCGCGAGCGCATCGCGGAGGACGAGCATCTCCGCAGGCTCGGCGTCGGCGGCCAGCATCCCCTCGCGCAGCCGGCTCAGGGGGGCGTCGTCAACCGGCAGGAGGGCGAGGCCGACGCGCAGCCGTTGCCGCTCCGGCAAGTCCTGCTGTTCCCAGAGTTCCCGCAGCCGCGGCAACACCTCTTCCTGATCCAGCCGCAGGTTCTGCAAGATGGCGGGGACCGCCCCGGAGTTGGCGTCGAGAAGGGCGTCCACCTGCGCCTGCGCCCGCTCCTTGCGCGCCTGCTTCTCTTTATCGAGCGCGTTGACCGCCTGCCGTCGCTGCTCTTCGGTCTTCTGTTGCTCCTTCCCAATGAGGAGGGTGCTGATCCCCAGGGCGACCACCGCCGTCAACAGGAGGGCGCCGGCGCCCGTCACCAGCGTCCTGTTCCGGCGCGCCCAGCGGCCCAGCCGGGCGGACAGCGGCTCGCGGTAGGCGGCCACCGGCTCGTCGCCGAGCCAGTGTTCCAGGTCGTCGGCCAAAGCCCGCGGCGAGGCGTAGCGGTCTTCGGGCCGGAGCGCCATCGCCTTGAGGCAAACGGCCTCCAGGGGCCGCGAGACCTTCGGGTTGACCTGCCGCGGCGGCGGGAACTCGCCGCGCTCCACCTTCCGCAGCAGCGGCCCCAGCTCGCGCTCCTCGAACGGCGGCTTGCCGGTCAGCACGGCGTAGAGGGTGGCGCCCAGGCTGTAGACGTCGCTCGCAGGCCCGAGCTGGTCGAGCCGGCCCGCGGCCTGCTCCGGACTCATGTACGCCGGCGTGCCGACGGCGCGGCCCATCTCCGTGGCGGCCGAACCGCTGGCCGCCGATGGCCTGAGCGGGCCTTCCGCCGTGTCCGGGACGGCCATTTTCTCCAGCGGCTTGGCCAGTCCCCAATCGACCACGAGGGTTTCGCCGTACTGGCCGAGCATGATGTTGCCCGGTTTGAGGTCGCGGTGCAGCACGCCGCGGCTGTGCGCGTAAGCGATGGCGTTGCACACGTCGAGGAACCTGCCCAGCAGCTTGCGCAACTCCAGGGCGCGCTCGCCCGCCGGCCGGCGCTGGCCCTCGGCCTTGTGGAAGCGCTCGACGGCCTCCTTGAGGCTGTCGCCCCGGATGAAGCGCATGGCGTAGAAGGGCCGGCCGTCGGCGTACTGACCCAGCCCGTAGACCGGCACGATGCTCGGGTGCTCCAGCCGGCCGGTGATCTCCGCCTCCGCCAGGAAGCGCGACCGGCTCTCGGGGTAGTCGGCGTACCGCTCCTGAATCTCCTTCAGCGCTACTTCGCGGTGCAACTCCTCGTCGTGGGCGACGGACACCTTGCCCAGGCCGCCCACGGCGTGCGGCCGCAGGATGCGGAAGCGGCGGCCCTCGGCGCTAGGAGCGCCCACGGACGGCGCCTCGGTGGCGTAGGGGTCCGCGCCCGAGGGGCGGGCGGCGGGGACGTGGGCCAGGCTGTTCTGGACATCGGGGTCGGCGATCCCTTGCAACTCCTCCCGGATGGAGCGGATCGAGCTGACCGCCGCCAGGCTCTTCTCGGCGTCGCCGCCGTGCATCTCCAGGTGCTTCTGGACCAGAGCCTCCAAGAGGGTGTGTGCGTCGGCGCGCAGCGCCCCTTGCTCCACCAGGATCTGTCCTAGGGGCTTGGCCTTGTCCAGAACCCAGGCGTTCATGGCCTGAACCAGGGCGTCGCGGCGGATGAAATCCATCTGCAACGCCAGGATGCCGAAGAGCAGGTTACGGTCGCCGTTGGCCGTCGCCATGGGATCGATCTCTTGACGGGATTGAGGTCGCGGAGGGATAACCGCGCTATTGTCCTTATTGCGGGCGAGACGCCCGGCGCGCCTTCGACGGTGTGTCAGTTCGGGTTCGCGCCACCCTCGCGCAGCCGCGTGCGGAGGTAGCGGGCGCGGGCGGCGTTGCGTTCCTCGCCGTCCAGCGGCGATCCCATCAGCTTCTGCAAGTGGGCCGGCTGCGTGTGGATGAACAGTTCGTTGACCGTCGGGATGGTGATGTCGCCGATCAGGCCGAGGTTGACGCCCAGCCGGACGTACGACAACAACTCCATCGTCTCTTCCGAAGTCATCATCGTGGCCGAACAGAGCGTCCCGTAGGCGCGGGAAATCTTGTCCTGCAAGCCCTGGCGGTTGTCGCGCAACCAGCTGGTTCGGGCCTGCCGCTCGTAGTTGATGATCTGCGGGATGACGCCGTGGATCTCGTTGAGGATGCCCGTCTCGCTCTTGCCGAGCGTCACCTGGTTGGAGATCTGGTAGAAGTGGCCCGACGCCCGGCTGCCCTCGCCGTAGAGGCCGCGCACCGCCAGGTTGATCTTCTGCAAGGCGCGGAAGACTTTTTCGATCTGCTTCGTGAACTCAAGGGCCGGCAGGTGCAGCATGACGCTGGCGCGCATGCCGGTGCCGACGTTGGTGGGGCAGGCCGTCAGGTAGCCGAACTCCTCGCTGAAGGCGTAGCCGACGCGCTGCTCCAGCAGGTCGTCCATGCGGTCGATTTCCTGCCACGTCTCGTCGAGGGTGAAGCCGCTGCGCATGACCTGGAGGCGCAGGTGGTCCTCCTCGTTGACCATCACGCTGACGGTTTCCTGCGGCCCCAGGGCGACGCCGCGCGGGCCGTCGGAGGCGGCCAGTTCGCGGCTGATGAGCTGGCGCTCGACCAGGAACTGGCGGTCGAGCGTGGACAGGCTCGGCACGGTGAGGTAGCCGAGCTTGGGGTCCACGTCCAGCTTGCCGATGCGGTCGCGCAGAAGGGTCTCGATCTCGGCCTTCTGGTAACTGCTGGCGCGGTTGGTGAAGGGGAAAGCGGCCAGGTTGCGGGCGAGGCGGATCCGGCTCGAAATTACGATGTCGGACTCGGGGCCGCTGCCGCGCAGCCATTCGCCACTGGTATGAGTCAGGTTATCCAGATTCATCCGTGGCATCCTTCTTCCGGAGCAGGGCGTGTAAACGGGCGGCCTCTTCGTACTGCTCGGCGTCCACCGCCGTTTGCAGCCGGCGGCGCAACTCGACCACCTCGGCCTGACGCGAGGCGGACGGGACGTGCCTGGGCGTCTTGCCGTGGTGCCGGGTCGCCCGGTGAATGCGCTGGAGCAACGGCTCCAGCGCCGTGCGGAACACCGCATAGTCGTTGGGACAGCCGAGCCGGCCCTCGGCCCGGAACTCCATGTACTTGATCCCGCACGCCGGGCACGACAGCCGGGCCAGCTCGTCGGTCTCGCGGCCGAGGTGGTGGCCGATCAGCGTCTGAAGAATGGCCGGCAGATTCAGCTCTTGTTTCTGCAACAGGTTCTGGCTCTCGGCGCAGCGCTGGCACAGGTGCAGCTCTTTTTTCTGCTGCTCGACGATCTCCGTCAGGTGGACGGTGGCCGGGTTGGAGCAGCGCTCACACTTCACGCCGGGTCCCTCAAAAGTCCGTGGCGAGCGGCGCGGCGTCAGCCCGCCGGTGTAGGTGACGCCGCGGAACCGACGCTATACCGACGGGCTGACGCCGCGCCGCTCGCCGGTCAGCTCTCCTCCAGGCGGCGGATCTGGTCGCGCAGCCGTGCGGCCTCTTCATACGCCTCCTTGTTGACCGCTTGCAGCAGTTGCTTGCGCAACTGGGTGAGCGCCGACTGCATCTCTTTGTTCTGCGGCAGGCGGCGCGGCGTCTTGCCGCAGTGCTTGGTCTCGCCGTGGATGTTCTCCAGCAGCGGGATCAGTTCGTCGCGGAAGACCTCGTAGTCGTGGGGACAGCCGAGCCGGCCGGAGTTGCGGAAATCGACGAACTTGACGCCGCAGACGTCGCACTCGCGGTTGAGGACGGCCGGCTCCTCGGCCTCCTCGCCGTGCGACGGGACGGCCTTGCCGCCGGCCTGTTTCTGGTGCGGCTCGTAGAGGTATTTCTGGGCGCACTCCTCGCACAAATGGAGTTCTTCGACCTGTTCTTCGCCGAGAATTTCGGTGATGTGCAAGGTGGCGGCCTTGGCGCACTTCTGGCACTTCATAGCCCCAAATCCCCGCGGCAACTCAGGCGGAATGCGACCCCAGCGCCATTCTAACAGGGGGGGGAAGGCTGTCAACGGGTGGATGGTGGATGGTGGATGGTGGATGGTGGATGGAAAAGACGGCAAGCGAAGCCTTTCTTCTCCATCCACCATCCACCATCCACCACTCCCTCTTGTTCCGTTCCTCCCCCGCCGTTACCATCTCGCCTTCATGAAACCCAACGGCGCCCCTGCCTGTCGCGGACCCGGCGACCATCCCCTGTGGTGGCTCGTCTTCCTCGCGCTCGTCGCCGGCCAGGCGTGGATGACGCTCGGCCTGTTCGGACCCGACCACGCCGCCGCCCCCATTCTCGACGAGCGGCCGGTGCTCTCCGGGCGGCACCCCCTGCACCTCTACCACGGACTTCTCGGGGCGCGTTCGTTCCTCAATCGCGGCACGCTCTCCTGCTTCGACCCGGCGTTCCAGGCCGGATACCCCAAGACCCCCGTCTTCGACGACGGCAGCCGGCCGGCCGAGCTGCTGCTGACCGCGGCGGGCGGACGCTACCTGCCGTCGGTCTACAAGCTGGGCATCGCGGGCCTGTGTCTACTGGCGCCGTGCGTGTTCGCGGGGACGGCCCGCGCGGCGGGATTGAGCCGCTTCCGGGCCTGCCTCGCCTGCGGCCTGGGGATGCTCGTCTGGTGGGGCAAGCCGTGCCGCGACCTGCTCGAGGCCGGCGACGTGGACCTGCTCATGGCGACGCTGGCCGTGCTCGCTCAGGCCGGGTTGCTGCTGCGCTATCATCGGTCGCCGGGGCCGCTTAGCATAGTGGGGGTGGGGTTGACGACCTTCCTCGGCTGGTTCGCCCACCCGCTCCTGATGGTCCTGTCGGCGCCGCTGTTCCTGTTCTACTACCTCACCGTCGGCGCCCGCCACCGGCTGCTCTGGCACGGCTGCCTCGCCGGCGCCCTCGCGGCCGGGGTTGGCGCCAATCTATTCTGGCTGCTCGACGGCGTCGACTACTGGTGGATTCGTACGCCGTTCACCAACCTGGAAGCCCCGGTGCTGACGGCGCACACGCTGCCGGCCGTGTGGGCGGCGCCGCTGTGGGGCGAGCCGGCCGACCGGACGCTGGCCTGCTTCCTGGTCCCGGCCGCCCTGGTCGGCGTCGTCTTGTTGCACGCCGCCGGCCGACGCGCGGCGGCGCGCCTGCTCGGTCTGGCGGTCGTCGGCTGGCTGCTGCTGGCGGCGGCGGCCGTCGTCTGGCCGCCGTTGGCGCGCTTCGGCGCCGAACGCCTCTTCGCCCCGGCCCTGCTGTTCGCCGCCGTCCCGGCCGCCTACGGACTGGCGCAGGCGTTGCGGCCGATCCGCCGTTGGGGTGGCTGGGGAAGCGCCTGCCTCGCCGGCGGCGGCGCGTTGGCCCTGCTCACCCTGGCGCTGCCGTCGCACCGCGACGCCTGGGTCAACCGCGCGAGGCGGGGCGAGCCGCTCCTGATCGGCCTCGGCCCCGACCGCGAGAAGGTGGTCGCCGTGCTCAGTGATCAAACGACAACGCAGGCCCGTATTCTCTGGGAAGACCGCCGCGGCCCGCGGTCGGATTCGCGCTGGACGGCCCTGCTGCCGCTGCTGACCGGCCGCGCCTTCGTCGGCGGACTCGACCCCGACGCGGCCATCGAACACACGGCCGGCGGCCTGATCGACCAGACCCTGGCCGGCCGGTCGCTCGACGACTGGACCGACGCCGACCTGCGCGCCTACTGCGATCAGTACAACATCGGTTGGGTCGTTTGCTGGTCCGATAAGTCGGCGAAGCGCTTCGGGCGCTGGACGGTCATGGCGGAGGCGACGGCGGACCTGCCCGACGACGGCCGGCTGTTCGCGCTGCGTCGCAAGCCGACGTTCGCTCTGCACGGCTCCGCCCAATGGCAGTCGGCCGACTCCAGCCGCATCCTCCTGACCGACGTGCGGCCGGAAGACGGCCAGGTCGTCCTCAGTCTTCATTACCAGGCCGGGCTGCGCGTGGCGCCGAGCCGCATCAGGATCGAGCCTCAGATCGACCCGCGCGACGCCATCCCGTTCGTGCGGCTGATTCTCAAGGATCCGGCGCCGGTGGTGACGATTACCTGGGACAAGCGGTAGGGCGGCGGTTGGTTTCCTCCCTACACGATTCGGCCTTCTTCGCATTCCGCCGGTTCATTGGCTTGCCTCCACAATCCGGATCTCCTCCTCCGTCAGCCCGTACAGGTCGTACACCAGCCGGTCGGGCCGCCGATCCGTCGCGTCGGTCTGGGCCTGGAGCACGGTCTTGTCGTGCGGCGCGTTCGCCGCCGCCAGCTGGACCGCCAGTTTGGCCCGCTGCTCACCCAAGTGGTTAAGGGTCTGGCATCCCAACTGTTCCAGAATCGCGGCGGGCAACGGGAACGTGACCAAGTGTTTGATCTTGAGTTCCGCGAAAACTCGTCCCTGGCGCGGCTCGATGATGCGGAAATACCAGGTCATGAATGGGCTGTTCAGCAGGGCGCATAACCCGTCCAGCAGCAGATCGCACCCCCGTTTAGGGAAAACGATGAAGAAGTTGTTGCTCGCGTACCGCCGCTCACGATCCACGGCGGCGAGGACGTAATCGCCGGTGCGGCGCACGAGGAGTTTGTCCACGGCGTACCAATCGGGGTTGCCGGCGTTCGCATAGCGCTCTTTCGTCTTCCGCCGCGGCGCCGCGTCCAGCCGGACGTACTTGCCATTCCAGCGCAGAAGGTAGGGTTGAATCTCGTCCCGCCCGAAGAGCATGGGCCTACAGCTATCGTCCAGATGGCTATCCACGAACAGTTCATCGCGAATGTTGCCGCTGTGGACTCCCTCATGGACCTCAAAAAAATCCCCGAGCCGTGGACATCGCTCCAGTTCTTGCAAAACCGCACGCTTCTCCGGCGTCAGGTGGAGGTTGAAGACCAATCTCGGATTGGACCAGAAGTCGGCCTGACACATCTCCCGGGCGACTGGCGCCTCCGGATCGTGGACCGCGACCTTCACCATGTGGCGGTCTGGCGGCGGCGCCTTGGCGCCGACAATCGTTGCGGCGTCGATCACCGCATCGGCAAACGGCATCCCCCACCAATCGATCGCTTGAAAGGACAGCCGCTCCAGAAGGAGTTTGCGCGTCTCAATGTAGTCTTTCAGTAAGATGATGTCGGGAAGCACCATCCCGAAGAACGCCCCGCGCCGGGTGAGTTCAATCCCCTTCTCTACAAAGGGTCGGAAGAGGTCGTAGATGCCTTTCGCCGAGGCATACCGGCTCCAAATGTACTCCTTAATTCCGTGCTGGTCGGCGATCTCCTTCTGTCCCCACGGGGGGTTGCCGATTACGGCATCGAAGCCGCCGGCTTTCAGGATCTGGGGGAACTCCGCGTTCCAGTCGAAGACGTTGATCCGATAGCGCTCCTCCTCGTCGAACAGCGCCGCCTGTCGGCCTTCGTAGAAGTCCGGCCCGATCAGCGAGTTGCCGCACTTGACGTTGCTCGACAGGTCCGGCAGCGCGCGTTCGTGGAACAGTTTCAGCCGCGTTTCGATGGTCTCCTGCGACTCCCCTTCCAGCACCTTGAGCAGCAGCGAAAGCTTGGTCACTTCCACCGCCCGCGGGTCGATGTCCACGCCGTAGA
>Ga0182024_10006897_pt1 | contig 24734 bp, 21 predicted proteins | sample P32metaG_FD_120480 | JGI IMG/M metagenome (GOLD analysis project Ga0182024, IMG submission 120480) | Permafrost microbial communities from Stordalen Mire, Sweden - P3-2 metaG (Illumina Assembly) | ecosystem: Environmental > Terrestrial > Soil > Wetlands > Permafrost | place: Sweden: Stordalen...
ATGGCCAAGCTCTACCGAGTCGTGGATAATGACGATGCGACAGTCAAAGAGCTCACGCCCTCTGATTGATCGTCGCCGAGGATTGCGTGCTCAATCCCCACCACTCGGCGGGACGCCACCCGCGGCCTTGCACAAAAAACCCTGCTCGGGAGGGGGTGGATTTTGGTGCAACCCGCGTTTCGGCACCAGAAAGGGCCTGTTCCCTAGGCTCGGGGGCGTTCGGTGAGCGCCGACCGGTGGTGGTTGACCCATGGGGGGTTTGGAATGACGCTTCTTGCCTTCGCTTACAACAAGTCACAAGTTCTCATGACGGCTGATAGCGGACTGATCACGGCAGCGAACCAACCCGCGGACCGTCCGGCCCTTCCGGTTGCGTCTGTCACCGAAATACACAAGTTGAGGCGCGTCGCGAACCTCAATCTGGTTTGGGCACTAACCGGTGACCCCGCTGAGGCTCGAAAAATCAAAGATTTCCTGGAGACGGATCAATCCGCCGACTGGAACGCTCTAGCTGTCGGACTAGGCGAACAGACAGCGCAGTTGAACGAAGACGCTCGCAAGAGGCAACGCCGGGCAGGGGTAAAAAAGAAAGAGATTGTGCAGAGCGCCCTGCTAATAGCGGGATATGTGGATCATCTTGATGCCGTGATCGTCCATGAGGACGGCAATCATTACTTTGCGAGCACTACACCATTACCCGCCGCGGCTGTTGGTGTCTACGGACCTCTGTTCAATATCGCTTGGCAAGTGGCCGTATCTGTCAAGCCGCAGTTTTCTATTGACGACCCCACCGACTTTCATGCCCTCGTTTCATCTCTCTGTAAGACGGGGCTTATTCCTGGTTTGATGACCCCCATAGATATCTGCCTCATGACAAAGGACTCCTGCCAGCTGCTCGGAAAATCGGTCTTTGTTGACTGAGCAGGTGAACGCTCTGGCCGCTGATCTACGGGGCCACAATCGGTTTGCCAAGTGACACACCCCCGGCTCGGAGTGTGCCGCAAGGCACCGTTAGCACATTTCAGCCCCTTTGATGATTTCCCAACCCTACCCACACTGCGCTTGAGATAAAGCCTGTAAGTGGGAAACAAGTTCAAGAGCAGGCCGTGCTTCTACGGTGTCGAGCATGGGAAGAGACGCCCCTGAAGACGACTTGGGCCACTGGGAGCCGCGATTCCGCGTCCGGATGCTGGGCCCAGTGGAAGTGCGCGGCCCGGGGGGTACGCCGATATTCGACAAGAACGGCAACGTCATATGCCTGATGCCACCCTCCAATGAGCAAAGGATGCTGGTGCTTCTCGCTCTTCGAGCACCGCACGCGTGCACAATGCAGGATCTAATCCAAGCGGGGTGGGGTTTCAGCGACTCTGACACCGAAAAGGTCCAGGCTCCACTCTCCAGGCTGCGCAATAAGTGGCACCTTAGCGAGATCCCTCGTGGAGTGGTGGGCAATGTCTCGCACAAACTCCTTCTCGAACGTTCGGACATTGACGCATTGACGTTCATCGACTTGGCGAAGCAAACGCACCCGTCCCTCACCGATATCGACCGCGCGCTGGGACTATTCAGTGACGACCCTCGTTCACTTTACGGCCAGATGCCAAACTGGATATGGAGTGAACTGAGTGGTGCAGTAGAAGAGTTCCTATCCCATGTGTCGGCTCTCTCGGATCACGAGCGAGCTCAGCTAAACAACCTCAGCAACTACCTCAATGTTGTGGCTCCCCGCATGAAGACTTCGGCGCCAATTGAGAAGCGAGCTCGCATTTTAATTGTCGAGGACGATCCCGGAGTCATTGAGACGCTTCGCGGCATCCTCTTCGATTTCGATTGCGCCGTCGCAACTACAGCCTCCGAAGCCATGTCCTATGCAATGGACATCAATCAAGATCTCAAAGGTGCGATCGTCGACCGACACCTCTCACATTCCCTTGACTCCGCGGGCCTGACGATCTTGGCGTACCTCCGCGATCATCGTCCAGACGTTCCTCGGGTTCTCCTCACTTCGGATCACCCCGAGGGACCCGACCTAGAGATCCCCCGCACCTACGGGCTCTTCGAGGTCGTGACGAAAGGTGGAGGTGGTAGCAGCGCTCCGGGTATCCGTGACGTAGTAGAGCGGATGCTAGGCGATCGCCGCATTCAGGCCATGCTTCGTCTGGAGGCAGAGTCAGCAAAGATTGCACGAGACATCGGCAGGCGAAGGGCGGCTTTTCGGCGGGAGATCAGACAACGGGGTGCTACTCCCGCGAGGCAAACAGCGATTGCTGGCCTAGATGATCTTGAGCAGCGATTTCACGATGACCACGGGCGCTTAGAAACAGAGACAGAGGCAGCTAGTGATGACATTCTGAAATCGAGTGTTGATGAGTTCCTCGCGCGATGGAATTCAGAGCTTGACGATGGTTGATCTACTAGCCAGCGGTGCCACGGATCGCTCAACACGCAATTGGAACTCCACTCAAGAAAGTTACTGGTCTTCACTAGCTCCGAGCTACAACTCCCTCTACACCAACGATTGGGCAAGGCGAGAGAATGAACTAGTCGCAACTCGGTTGACATTCCTCGCGAATCTTGATCGCCCTCTCGTCGTCGATCTCGCCGCGGGAACCGGTCTCGGACGAGAGTTGGTTCTCCGGGCTAACCCTCAAGCTCGCTACCTCGGTGTCGATCTGGCAAAGGCAATGCTCGATGCTGCAGACGATCGATTCTCTGCAATCGTGGCCGCAATGGACCAAATCCCAATCCAATCTGCGACGGCGGACGCCGTAGTCTGTCTCTTTACTTCCTGCTCCTTCGCCTCGGACCTAGAAGGACTGTTCGACGAGGTAGAACGAGTCCTTCGACCAGGCGGCACGGGGTATCTTTCGGTGCTCTCCAACAGCGCGCTAAGTCGGGTCTTTCGTTCAAACCGCTACGGGCATTATCAGACGCGTGGAGACCGCGATCACGGTTCGGTACCTGTGCACCGAATCCGGCTAAGCGATGCAAATGCGGCACTGGGACGCAGCCGTTTGATTCTTGAGCGACGTGAACCTCTGAATGCACTGAGTGGATTCTGCGAACGCCCGAGCCTATGGAGTGTTGGCGAGATGCTCGGCCGATTCGTACCGGCATGGAGCCATTCTCTGGAGCTGACCGTCCTGAAACCAAAGGCGCATCAACCGTGAACGGGGGACCACAGACCAGGATCACACCGCAAGCGCTGGACGCGCCGTTCCCGATATATGCGGCCGAGATCTCATCGCTTCTCCCATCGGGTTGGCAAGCAGAGATCCAAGCAGTCGTATCTCTTCATGGATTCCACTCGAAACTTGATGGCGGCTCCGTTACGTCACGGGATGGCGTGTTTCAGGCCCAAGAATCCTCACAGATCACAGTTGTCGATGGCAGAGCGGCCGCCGCTGGGGTGCCTTGGCTGCTTGATGTCTACAGGGGCCCGATCCTTGACATGGCGAATGCGTTGGGGCTCGGAAGGTACAGGCCTTCGCAAGCGATCCACTCAGCTGTAAATATCAACTGCCAGCGGGACGGAGAGCGATACGAATGGCATGTCGATAGCAATCCGCTCACGGGGCTTCTTTTTGCGTCAACGCTTGATGCGGGGCAAGGCGGACAACTTGTGTTCCGTGAGGATCCGCTCGCCTCCGGATCAAGCGAGGACTGGGAACTGCGAATCCGACCGCGCCTCGGCGTACTTCACTTGTACGACGCACGGGCGGTAGCACACACCGTCGAACCGGTACTCGGTGACCGAATGCGCCTCTCGATTCCGATGAACTTCTATTTCGCCAACGACTCCGAGCATCGGCCGGGCGATCTAGATGACTATCTCTACCGCACGTCATGACACCCACTTGGCCAGCTGAGTGGTGGGATCACCGCGAGACCGTCATCATCTGGCCAGGTCGCCCCGCAGTTTGGGATCCGTACCTTGAGGAGGCACGGCAAGAGTTTCAAGAGGTTGTGCTCAGGATTAGCGATGTTGAGCCAGTGCGGGTGGTCGTCTCGCCAGGGATGGAGCATCCTCTTGCCGGACTTAGGTCTCGGTACAACGTCACTCATACCGAGTTGCTCACGGACGACGCGTGGGCACGCGACACGGCTCCTTTCTTCGTACAGATGCCAAACGGAATCGAGGCTGCCGTCTCTTTTGGGTTCAACTCTTGGGGCGGAAGATACGTTCCCTTCGATGAAGATGCGGCGTTCGGCGAACGCCTGTGCAGCTTCCTCGGGATCCCTTGGACTCTCGACGCACTGGTCCTTGAGGGGGGGGCTGTCGATGTCGATGGATGCGGAACGGCGCTCGTGGTTGAGTCTTCGGTCTTGGCGACAAACCGGAATCCGACCGCTACCAAAGCTGACTTTGAGGGCACCCTATTTCACCACTTGGGAGTCAGCCATGTGATCTGGCTTCCGCACGGGCTTGTGGACGATTTGGACACCGACGGCCACGTAGACAATGTTGCCCGGTTCGTAGCTCCCGGCACGGTAGTCTGCCAAGCGCGAGGCAGAGACCGAGAAGACAGTGAGCGACTGGCATACAACAGTCGCATCCTTGCAACGGCCCGTGACGCACGGGGATCCCAGCTTGAGATTGTCGAAGTCCCATGGCTTCCTTACGGCACAATGGCTCATGGCCGACCAGCCTCATATTGCAATTTCTACATCGTCAACGACGCGGTACTCGTGCCCGTAACGGGGGCTAAATCCGACGAGGAGGCGGTAACGCTGATCGGCGAGGCGGTACAACGGGCTCCAGTGCCTGTCAGAGCCAGCGCTTTGGCGTATGGCGGTGGAGGAGTGCACTGTATCGCCATGCCGAGGTTCAGATAACAGCATGAAAGGACAATCGATGAACGTGGAAGTACCTGAAGGCAGCAGCGGGGCTATCGTAGTTACCGGAGCCTCGCGAGGAATCGGGCGAGCAATTGCTGAGCGCTTAGCGCGTGGTGGTAGACGTGTGATCGGGACTTACCATACCGGTCATGATGAAGCAGCCGACCTCGCGGCAACTCATGGGGTGGAAGTCCTACAAGTGGACCTCAGTGACCGTTCAAAGACCGAGGAATTCGCCGCGACACTAGCCAGCGAGCACCACATATCAGGCCTCGTGAACAACGCCGGCATAATCGAATTCGAGGTCTTCACGGAATTCACTATGGCTTCTTGGGATCGAACGATGGAGGTGAACGTCAATGCCCCACTTATACTGAGCAAGGCACTCGCGGATGCGATGTCCCCTGGTTCAGCCATCGTCAATATCGCAAGCACGGACGCAGAAATTGGTTCATATAGCAGCATCGCGTACTCGGCTAGTAAGGCTACACTTCTCTCACTCACAAAGAGCTTGGCTTGCGTTCTTGGTGATCGTGGTATTCGCGTGATTGCCGTTACACCCGGTTGGGTTGACACCGGAATGTCCACTGAGGAGTCATACGAAGCGGCCGGGCTCACTCCTCTGCGCCGGAACGGTCTACCCGGTGAGGTTGCCTCATTGGTTGAGTTCTTGCTCAGCGATGCCGCCAGCTTCATAAGTGGGTCATCACTTGTTATTGACGGCGGATACACGTGCGTCGACTACATCATGAAGAAAGAGAATGATGCCCTCGCGCAGGAGTAGGCCTGACGAGCGCAACCATTCGCTCATCTCGGACGAGGACGATGGCGATCTCGCGCTCATTCTCGAAATTCTGCGACGAGCGAAACTAACGATTTGGGCGGCGGATGGGCCCGAAGACGACTTCGGCGTATGTTACTGGAGTCGTGGTGCCGAACGGGTCTACGGATATAGCCGCGAGGAGGCGGTGGGCAATAACTACATTGATCTATTCGTGAATCCGTCCGAGCGGGAGCAGGCCATTGCAGATCACGTTCGTATGGTTGCCGAAGACGAGGAATACGAATGGGACTGGGCTGCAGACGATGTTGCAAAGGACGGCGCTGTCCACACGATGCTCACGAATTGCTTCCCAGTCCTAGACCCTCGCCGCAATAAATGGGTCTTGGCCGAGCTCGGAGTTGACATATCGAAGAAGGAGCAAGCTTCCGCCAAGCTGCGGAAGCTCCAAGCCGAATCTGTGATTAAGGAGGCCAAGGCTTCGAATCTACGCTGGATGGGTGCAGTTGCAAGTCTCTACTCCACCACCGGACGACTCTCAAGCCCGGACGCGGACGGAGTAGGGGCGGCTACTCGCGCAGCCGCTGTCGCCGTGCGACGAGTCGTAGAGGGCAACCCGCTAGTCCGTGTTTGGCTGACTGCGCCTACCGGAGCGATATTGGCGGACGGTTCTGATGACCTGGACGGGCGGCCAGTAATAGAAGAAGCGTCCGCCTTGGCCCTGCTCGAACAGCAGGCAGATCATCGTGAGGCCATGTTTCTTGACTCGCATGACCGGGATACCCTTCCGGCGCCGAGCCGCTTTCGGGGCAAAGGCCGCGCAGCAGCGGTCATCCCGATCGAATTCGGACTGAAGTTACGCGGCATGCTCGTTTTACATTTCAGAGAGAATCGGCGGATTAGTGAGTCTGAGCGCAGCGCGCTTGCTTACCTTGGAATGCATATCGGCGTGGTGCTTGCTATGGAGGAGCAATGGGCCGAGCTTCAACGCTGGCGCGAATCCGAATCAGCGCGGATCAAGGTACAAGCGGTCCAGCGCTTTCTCCGGCTCGTGTTTCATCGGGTCGGCGGGTCGGCGTACGTCGTTGGCGAGGAATTGCGGAGACTCGAGGAAATGCTGGCCTCCGCCGATGTCAGCGATGAGATGATGTCCCTCGTTCGACGGATCCGAGATCGCAGTGATCTCATCGAGGCAGCGCTCGAAGACTTCAGAAGCGAGCGTGATCACGTGCATGAATTGCGGTCGTTGTGTCTCCACGAATTGTGCCTTGCTAGGACGGTTGACATTGATCATACGCACCCGACGGTTGAAGTGGAGTTACACGTCCCCGATGATATTTACGTCGAGACCAGCGAATTTCTGCTTGCGGAAGCGTTGAGCAACCTGATCACGAATGCCGCAGAGGAATTCTTGGCGAACCGCGACGGCGGTGGGGTGATCCGGCTCAGCGCTGTCGTCGTTAACGACGACGTTGTGTTGTCCGTAGAGGATTCGGGACGGGGCATTCCTGCTAGTTGGCAAGAAGACATTTGGCGACCCGGTAATAGCACGAAAGGTTCAGGGCACGGGTATGGACTCGCTTATGCGAAGGAGGCGGTGCAGCTGGCGGGCGGGGACCTGTTGTTACGTGAGGAACCCAGCGGGGACCTTGGCGGCGCCCATTTCACTGTGCATCTAAAGGCGACCGCCGGCAATTAGTCCGACGTGCACTCTTGAGTGTGTCACTGTTGGCACGTGCCGGAAGTAGATTATGAATGGGCCCCTGAGGTGACCGTTTCGAGAAGGTGGCTGTAATACGTGATCCGGGCATCGACGCTTTCGCGGGTACCTCTCAGAAATTCGGCTGGCTCGTCCCCGAGCGTCGCCATCATTTGGGCTGCTCCAATCATTAGCTTGGAATGCTCTTGATCCTCATTGATATTGGCATCAAGAAATCGCTGAAATTGCGCGCTCGGCCAAGCCGTTTGAAAGGCACGACGAACCGCACCATATTCTTCAATCAATAGGAGTTCACTTCCCATTCCAAGCGTTCCTATCGCCCGCATTTCTGACGCGTCGCAATTCGCAAACATCACCTCAAGAAAAGCGCGGGTCTCTGGAAGTATGTGGATGTCATGAGGACTGAGGCCTACAGACTGTCGCAACTGGTCAAGCAGCCAAGGGTGCGACTGGTACGCCACGTTATGTCGAAGCGGACCGTGCTCGCCATTGGCGACCTTCATGACCATCGCTCGAACGTGAACATTTTGTATTCGAGCGGCAAGGCTTGCCAGAAGTTGGGCAAAGGGGCCGGTGATGATGGCTTCTTGGGCTACCCAGACGCCGAGTGCGTCGCTAGATCCCGCTGCATACTTAAAGAATGGGTGATCGCCAATGTGCGCCTGAGATACATATTCCACGGCTTGTGAGATCTCGGGTGGGCACTCACGCCCAGCCCGTGGAGCCGCATACCACTCGTTGTAGTTGTACGTCGTGTGTATCCAATGGGTACCGATTCCGATTCGAGAGTCCATAGCCCCGCCCATCACTTAATCGCTGATCGCAGTTGATCGATCCCAGAAGTGCTCAAAGCGGCTTCGGGCTGTGTCCACAAACTGCGATGGCGACAGGGGATAAAACAAGAAGTCGCGGTTTGACGGAATGGATATACAAATGGTGTCGTTGTCAAGATATTGCGTAATTCTTCGATAAATATCCATATAATCTCGTTGAAGGGCATTGATATCTAGTTCGCCGTACAAGACATACCCTGGGATACCGAATGGTTGGTCAGTCACGCGAAATTCGAGAAGGTTATTGATTTCAGTACCTCTACACATGACACCAACAACCGCCAGAAGGGCGTTGACACTCTCCGCAGCGTCTTTATCTTGAGGAACTAGATATCTGTATCGTCGACCTCGGAGAAGATTCTCCGCGATCACATGAGTCAACGCGCCTGCAGCGGGGGAGTTGGATGTCTCACGAACAGTGAGTTCGATGACATCCAGACCCAAGTCGGTGGTTGCAATGGAGATTGCCTCGGCGTTGGATTCGACGATCATGATCTCGTCGAAAGTGAGGGCTCCTGTGGACTTCCCTATCTCCGAGTGCTCCTCTGCAACAACGTCTTGGACTGTGTCGTACACCTGATCCGCTAGTCGCCGGGCGGTGCGAAGAAGTAAATCCTCGACTTGACTGGTGCGGTTGTTCAGTTTCAGCAACGCCTGCTCGAGATGAACCGTCAGGACCCCCGTGTCGGCAGAGGCGGAGCTGGGCGACTTGTCAAAGACCAGCATGTCCAAGCTCACATCGAGCTTGCCTGCCAAGGCGACGAGATTGTCGAAGGAAGGCTTCGATAGCCCGTGCTCCCACTGGGATAGCGCAGCGACAGTCACGCCAAGGGATTCGGCGAGCACTTTGCGTTGCCGCGGGAAGCGCTCACCCATGAGCCGTGACAGCACGGCACCAAGCTTCGGCTCTTGGATCACTAAAGCAGGAGTTTAGCTCGGGCGAGAAGAAGGCGTGAGATTCAAGGGGGACGATTTCAAGAAGAAGTTAATTCCAGCGGAAGGCAGCCGGCTTCCTCCGAGCACTAATTCAGGATAACCGTGGATTCTGCCCGGACTTCCCTGGTATGCCGCAGGTACCGCCGGTCTATCCCCGCTTTGTGAAAGTGTCCCTAGATTTAGGGAAACTTCCACTTGAATTAGTCGGTGTACTTGTTACGATTTTGGCGTTCAGTGCAGCGCGAGGGGGGTGACGGGCCATGCGGCGGCCCGAAATCCCTCAGCGCTCTTACCCGGAGATCACATGAAGGAGAAACCATTGTGCTTCGACTCTTGGATACGTCGGCGGCGGACACCGCCGACACGTCTCAACGATGGCCGGTTGATGTCGCCCACGACGACGTCCTGTGCGTGCTCGATGTCAGCGTCCTGTCGTCGTCCATCGCCGAACTCGCCGCCGCCGACACTCCCCAACCGACCGCAGGCGCCCGCAGAAACGGATGGGCTCAGGATTGCGGCCGCCAGGATCCTCGAAATGTAGTCCGCGCGGCTTGCCGGATTCCCGCGACGGATCGGAGCGCATCGGCAGCCCCGGGCAAGCCGCCTGCAATCGAAGCCATTCAAGATGAATCAGAAGCGGAGCGGGCGCCGGGTGGCCATCCGGTGGGCGCTCCAGTCGACAGGAGCAACCCAACCGGAGGTCACTATGCGAAGCCAACCAACAAACCCACTTGCGAGCATTCATGATGTCCGGCGCGGCGGGCGGTCCAGGCCGGCTGGCCGGCATATCGGCTGGCCGTTGGTGTTGGTCATGCTGGCCTTGGCGGGGCTCTCGAGCGCCTGCGCCGAGCTCCAAGCGGCCAAACAGGCCAACGAGACTCCGGCCGTGAAACTCGGTTCCGGAGTGACGGTCGGGGTCCCGGCTGGGGCCGATCCGGGCGCAATCGTCATGGTTGGATTCGACGGGTCCACAAGCGATGTCGGCGAACGCCAAGACTTGCTCAAGGACCTGGTCCAGGTCGTGATCCCCGCGGCCGTCGCCCGCCAAGCCACACTCGTCGTCGACATTGTGGGTGCGAGGGGGTTCAACGGGGGCTCTGCCGCCGCCGTCATGGACTTCAAAGCAGCGCTTTCGGGCGACACGCTCACCCCACAAGAGGCCGAGACGAACGCGGCGCAGAGCCTGGTCTCTGCCGTCCGGGCGCGTATCGCCGGTGCCCCAGCGCAGGGCTCCGACATCATCGGGTTCTTGCGCCGGGCACAGCAGACGCACGCCGAGTTCCCCCACGCCCGTTTCCTTGTCGTCTACCTCGGCGACGGCGGGCAGAACTCCCCGGGTTGTGACATCGCGCTCATGCCGATCATCGAGCCATACTCGCTCCCGGCCGTTGTGCGGTCCTGCGAAAACGGCATGGCACTTGACCTGCACGGCATTGAGGCGTGGCTGCTCGGCATCGGCTTGGCGGTCGGCTCGAGTGGCATGCCCGAATCCGAGGCGCTCGCCGCGCAGCGGTTCCTGGTCTACCTGGCTCGCACGGCCGGCGCTGATGTCTCCCAGGTTGCCGTGGCGCCCATCCCTGGGGCTGGATCGTGACGCGGACCGTCAACCTGCATTGTAAGGCCGGGAGCGGCGTCGATCCCAACCACCTGGAGATTGCCTGGGCGGCGTGGGAAGTGAGCGTCGACCCCGGCACCAAGTCATCGGCGTGTTTCTTGGCCTGCGAATCGCCGAGGTCCTCTGGGACCCTGACATACCGACGTTGATGGTGACCGACATACCACTTACCGCAACAGTGACAAGTCCATCGCCGCGGTCACGACCGCGATTGGCGCTCTCGGCGCGCACGGGCCCGCTCGCCTTCTGGCCGACTCGGCTGCCCGGACCTACATCGCCGGACCCAGTCGATCCCCGGGGCATCTTCACCGACTCCGATGTCGACTGGGCGTACTCGATTACTCATCCATCGGTGGTCGGCGGGTGCAACTCTGTGATCGGCGGATTCGTCCTCGACGACGTGCCCACCGATCAAGCGCGACTCGCCATGGCCACGGGCTACCCGAAGGCGGGCCTACTCGGGCGTCGCCGGCTTGCCGATCTCGTCGACCTGAGCCTAGCGAAGTGGGGAACGCCAACCCCCAAACGACGCGTCGTGGGCCTCACTGATCGCTGCGACAAGGCCGACGAGGCCGAGTAGAGGGAGGCGTCAGACGAACCAGAGCCGAACGCCAGTCGCCTGCAAGCGTCCCGGCGCATGTTGCAACACACGGGGGCGGTCGCCGGGAAGGCCACCCGCCGACCGCCCCCGTCCACAAACCAACTAGCTCCTACCCAACGAGAGGAAAAACGATGAGCAAGAAGATCAAGGTATCCAAAGAAGCTTCGAAGACTAATGTCAGCGACGCCGGTGCGGTGCCGGGCCCGGCCTCAGGTGAGTCCGGTCCCGACCTGTACGAGTCGAAGGTCACCGGCCCAGAGCTCGCCGCCGAGCAGGCGGCCGCACTGCCCATGATCAACGACGCCTCCCGCATGTCGCGTCGGCAGCAGCGCGGTCTCGGCCGGCTGGGGAGGCTCAACGAGAAGGCCGCGCGGTGCGTGGGGCGCATCAAGCGCCTGATGGTCGGGGTGGCCGAGGCCGAGCGGGACCACGAGGCCGCTTGGGCTGTCACCGGCTCCTCCCGCCGGATCCGCCTCCCGCACTGGACGCCGTGGATCTGGGCGCCATTAGTGGCGGTGCTCTTGTGGAAGATCGAGCAACCGTTCGTGAACTGGCTACCGGGCCTGATCCTCATGTCGGGGACGGTGGCGTTTTTCCTGGCAGCTTCCCTCGAGGCCGCGGCGTGGTGGCTGGGTCGGTCCCTGGCGGCGAGGGCGGAGGCCATGCACCAGATACAGCTCCGCGCGTCCGAGCGCATGGCGCTGCGTTGGGCCGTGCCGGGCGTTCTCTGCATCCAGGCGGCATTGTTGGTGCTGAGGTTCCTGCGGACGGGCCAGGTGGCGAGCTCGATCGCGCTGACAGCAGGGGTGCTCGTCCTGTTCGGCGTCTCGGTGTTCGTCCACGACCTCAGCACCTGCTCCGGCGAGGCGCTCCTGCGCCACACGGCGCGGCGGCGGAAGTCACAGAGTCGCCAGCTTGCTCACGCGCAGGGTGAGTATTTCGGGCTGGAGGCGAAGTCGCACAAGACCTTCATCCGATTCGTGAGCGCCGCCGCCCACAGGTGCCTTACCGCGGTCACCGAGCACATCACCGTGGTAGACGCCCTGGTGCGTAGCCGCGGCGGCGAGCCCGGGCAGTGGCCGGTCTCGGCCGCCCTGCAAGCCCAGATCGCCTTCGCTCGCGGGGAGCGGCCCAAGGAACTCGAGTTCCCGCCGCTCCCTTCGAGCGCCGGAGCCGAGCTGTCCTCGTCGCCTCCCTCCGAGCTGCCAGGAGGGGTGGGAACTGGCTCCGGGAACGCGGCATGAGGGCGGCCATCCGCCTCGTGGCAGCCGTCGCCCTGGTGATGGTGATGGTGATGGTGATGGTGGCCGGCGTCGCCCAGGCGTCAGTCACCGCGGGCGACGCTGCCACCTGGTCCGACGTTCTCATCGTGAACGTCACCGGGATTCCGGTCCGCATCACCGTGGACAACACCACCACCTCCACCATCGCCAGCGGGGCGTCAGCCCCGCCGATGCGACTCCCCGTGGGCGAGCACCGTGTGGTCAGGGCCGGCGAGCCGGGCGTCGACATGCGTCTGGCTGGCGGCTGCTCAGCTGTCTGGCTACTGACGCCGGCCGGCAGCCCCTCACCAGTGATGCCACTGACCGAGTGTCCGTCGCCTGGGACCGTCCACCCGGGCGACGCTTCGATCCGGGTCATTAACGCCGCCGTCATCCCATTCAACCTGCGCCTTTCGGTGGAGGGGCAGTTCACAGCAACCGCCGGGCAGTGGTCGGCGTCGCCACGGATCGTGGTGCCCGCGGGAACGGTCACCGTCCTCGCCTCGCGCACCGATCTGCCCGGCCCGGTCGCCCAGGCCACTGCCACGCTGCTCGCCGGCCACGGCTATGCCGCCGTCCTCGCCGGAGGAGGGGAGACACCCGTGTCCTTCTCGGTCGTCGAGGACGCCGGGGCGCAACCGCCGAACCCGCCGAACCCCAGCGTGCCCATCAATACCGGTTTGGGCCTGACCGATGGCAGTGCCTCAGCTGCTGCGGTCGCGCCCGCAGCGTCGGCGGCCTGTCGCGAGCGGGGCGTCAGCACCTCCGTCGTGTCGTTGCTCCGGACCGTTCGCGATATTCGGTGTGGATCGGCGCCCCTGCCCGGCTTGACTCCGGCCGCTGCCGGTGCATTCACTCACAGCGTTGGGCATCATCGCGACCTGGACGCCTCACCGGGCGAGGCTGAGCCCCGCTGGGTACGCGTGGACCGAATCAACGCCCCAGTCGTCTCTGTACCCTCGAGCTCCATGGCGGACTTGCCCGAGATCCTGCCCGGCGATGAAGCCGGCTGGGTTGCCGGGACCAATCTCCCCGGTCAAGGGGGCGTCGCCATGATCGTCGGGCACGTCGACTTCAGCAATCAACCAGCCGTTTTCAACACCCTCGATTCGGTGGCACCGGGCGACAGAGTCACGGTGTCGCTCATCGATGGCACCTCAGTGGTGTACACAGTAGAACAGAGCCTTGCCGTGCCCAAGGGTCAACTTCCCGCCTGGCTCTACGCCCCCAGCACGGTGTCGCTCTTACTCCTTGTCTCGTGCACGGGAGTGGTGTCGCCGATCACGGGTCTCCACATGCTGAATCGCGTCATCGTGGCGGCTGAAGGATAGGAGCGGACGTAAGGTGTCCACCTTTTCGTATACACGTCTTGAGAGCCGAGTTCGTCCACCACCGCCTTTGTCATGCGCCATTACCTGACTTCTGGGAGCAGATCCAGCAATTCCCGGAACATCTTCGATTTTCCCCCGCAAACCGGCCTTCCATAGGGACCGTTCCCTATATGTGGAGATGGAGATGCGGTCAGCGTCACCGGCGGGTCAGCTTTTCGGGGACCGTCTCGTGTTCACGGTGACCGAGGCGGCCGAGCTGCTTGGGGTTTCCCGCGCCTTGGCATACGAGTTGGCTGCCCGCGGGGAACTGCCGGTCCTCAGACTGGGTCGGCGCCTCGTTGTCCCCAAGGCTGCCCTTCTCGCCCTGGTGGGCATCGCTGCCGAGCACTGAGGCTGACGCTCCCCGCGCGGAATCACAGAGCTAGTGCAGTAGCTCCCATCTACGCTCAGGCGATGGCCCTTCATTTCAACCGGACGGTCTCTGCCGAGCTCCTCGCCGAGCTGAGACCGGGTGGCCGATTCGACAGCCTTGTCCGTTATCGCGATGAGCTGCCCCGGTTCGCCGATGTCCAACTGCGGCGGGCCCAGGGACCGGTCTGCCACGCCAGCCTGTACATCGGCCTGACCTCCGTCCTCAATGTCGAAGAGCGCGGAGGGATGTTCGCACTCTCGGCCCACAAGACCCACCGACAGGAGGGGGGCTTCGACCCCGCGTGGTGCGCGTTCCGCCCCGCAGAGGATTTGGGTCGGGACTGGCCGGCGGTCGAGGGGTACCTCGACCGCCTCCTCGATGGGCGGATAGATCCACGTTGGTATCGCAGGGAGGGCGCGGTCCATGCCCTGCTTTGCTCGGGGGGCACCGAATCCTACGGAGCCGTCCAGCGTGAAGCGGCACCGTGGGCCGACAGCCCGCCTTCGGTGACCGAGATCGTGGGCACCATCTCCGACATGATCTGGGCCGCCGCCCAGGCGACCGGCCGCACGGACGCGTGGTGGCCGGGCATCCGGGACCGGGGAGTCCGCAAGGCGATGGGCGACGAGCTCGACGTACTGGCTGTGGATGGCCGTGGCCGCCTGCTGTGCGTGGAGGCAAAGCCGGCCGACGAGACCGCAGGGATCGTCTGGTCTGTCGCCCAGGTGCTTGTCTACGCCGAGCTCTTCGCTCGGTGGGTCGATCAGGACTCCGCCGCCGCGGCAGCGACCCTCGCCCTGATGGCTGAACAGCGTGGTTTCCTCGGCCTGCTCCAACCGTCGTGGGCCCAGCGGTTCGACCCTGCCATGCGGGTGGCTCCAGTTGTGGCCATCGGCCCCGGACGGCGCAGCCCGGTCGCGCTTGAGCGACTGGGCGACCTGGCCGATGCGCTGGGCCCCGTGCCCCGTCACCAGCTGGTTGACCCCGTTGAGGTATGGCTGCTCGGCCCGGCCGGTGAGCCGACTGAGGTTTGGCGACCCCACGAGGGTCCGCCACCCCCGGGTCGGGGCGACGCGGTGGCGCCGCCCGCGCTCCTCGGCGCGATGATGGCCGCAGGCACCGAGAGAGTAATGGGTCTTCCCCCCGATGATCCCGGCGACGAGGTGCTGGTGGAGTTGCCGCCGACTCCGCCAACCTTCGTGAGGGCAGCCAGGAAGGCGGCAGAACAGTGGAAGGCAGCCACCGACCTGCTTCCCCCTCAAGCAAAAGCGGCGGCGCCCTACGGGTCGGCTTCCAAGCCGTTGCCGTACGTGCTACCCGTCGAGTACCAGTGGCTGAACCTTTTACCCGAGGCGAGGGAGATCGCACGTTCCCGGTTCGAAGCCGCTGCCATCCACTGGCATGGCGACGACGACGGACCCAACCCCAACCTGCTGAGCTCCCAGGTGCAGTGCCTCAATGCCCTGGCCCCACTCGTGGACCGGCCCTCCGACCTGTCCCGTTGGTTGGCTCCCGCCCTCCCCGTCGCCCAAGTCATCCCTTTCGGAGCCGAGACGAGCAGTCCATTCGACGCCTCGGATCATGTGGTCTTCGAGTGGCAGGGCCTTGTGGACCACCTCGGCGAGTGGCGCGACAACCCGCCTATCCGCGGCACGATGGCGACGAGTATCGACGCGGCCCTGCGATACCGGACGCCTGGCGGGTCCGTTGAGATGGCACTCATCGAGTGGAAGTACACCGAGTCCTATCCTTACGGTGGGCGCCTCGATGGCGCAGCGCTCAGGCACCAGCACCGACTCGACCGCTACGGGAGGCTGGCGTTTGACGAGCAGAGCCCGGTGCGCCTCGATCTCGGGGTGGACTACGAGGACCTCTTCGCAGAGCCGACCTACCAACTCCTCCGCCAGCAGCTCCTGGCCTGGCGGTTGGAGGCGACCCATGAACTCGACGTGTCGCGAGCGGTCGTCGTCTACGCTGCGCCGGCGGGGAACCGTGCGCTCCTCGAGGAGTCCCTCGGTACCCATCGGTTCCGGGCCTTTGCCGAACACCGCGGTGGGCTCACAGGCGGCTGGCGGGCACTGCTGCGGCGTCCCGACCGCTTTGTGAGCGTGGACACTTCACAGCTGGCAATGCCGCACAGCATCTGCAATGGAGACTTCCGGCAGCGCTACTCGCATCTCTTGGGCGATGCCCGACCCTTGACTCGACCGGTTCCCGCGCTATGAATCGGGCAGATCGCCCGTCGTCACTACGGAAGGCTCACTTCTGGGATGCGGATGCGCTGACCACGAGCTTGAAGGTGGTTTATCGCCCGAATCAAGGTGGGATTTGGCAATCCTCTTGGCAACCTATTGCGGGAGATTTCGCACGACAGGACCGCAGCCGCAAGATTCGTACCCCGCCGTGACCAGGTCAAATGTCAGCAGACGTCAGCCGAAAGACGGACGAAAACTAACTACGGATCAGAAGGTTGGGGGTTCGAATCCTTCCGAGCGCGCTGACAAGGCCCAGGTGCTCGGGTGTTTTGACCCGTAGGTGAAAAGTCTCGGCACGAGCAGGGGCCAAGAATCCATCGCAGGAGTGCCGGTGTACCCGCAGTCGCCTCCCTTTTCGGCGTGACGTCCTGCACGGGTGGCATCCTGGTGAGATGGCGTGCAAGGTCCGTTTGTCCGACGCTGGCGTACATCTGTTCGATCGGGTTTCCGGGCTGAACGTCCTGCTCGACGAGATGGTCGTGCCCGCAGAGAGGGTTTCGCACGCTCCCAGATACGTTTCAATTGCGTTGACGAACGCCTGCGAGCTCCACTGCGCATACTGCTACGCGCCAAAACATGCCGCCATTCTCGACATTGACCGCGTGGTCGCCTGGTCGGCAGAGCTCGACGGTGCAGGGTGTCTTGGTGTCGGATTCGGAGGCGGAGAGCCCACCGCGCACCCCCGGTTCGGTGAGCTCTGCGCTCGGATCGCCGAGTCGACATCGATGGCGGTGACCTTCACGACCCACGGACATCGGCTCACGCCTGGACTCGCTAACGCCCTACGAGGATCCGTGCACTTTGCGCGCCTCTCCGTCGACGGGGTCGGGGGCACGTACGAGCGGCTCAGACGCCGGCCTTTTGTGGCGGTCGTGGCGGCGGCCGCCCTCCTTCGATCGGTGACTCCAATCGGCATCAACTCGGTGGTGAACGGCGACACGATTGGTGAGCTCGATCTCCTCGCCGACTTTGCCGCCGATGTCGGAGCATCCGAGCTGCTGCTCCTACCACAGCAGCCGACCGCGGCCGTCCCCGGGATCTCCGATGCTGATGCGGAACGCCTTGTTGATTGGGTACAAAGGTCCAGAACCCGAGTTCGACTGGCGATCTCACGGTCCGGGTTTGAATCCTCGGTACCGGTTGCCGAGCCGATCCCCGGTGAACGTCCTCTGGATGCACATCTGCACGTGGATGCCACGGGCATCCTCCGTCCCAACGCGTACGCGACTTTGGGAACACCGGTCGAAGACTCCATCCTGGATGCGGTGCGGGTACTGAGGGAGGCACTGTGAGGATCTGGCACAGCTACGGGTCCGAGCACTCGATGGATCTGGTTCTGATCGGCACGTTCGAGACGGTCTCCGGCGCAGAGGCGGCGATCGAGCGGATGAAAGCCCTGAAGGTCCTCGCCGAGGCCGAATGGTCGGATGACGATTGGCGACGATACGACGAGCACATGCCTGACACGCTCATCGAGGAGCTTGGCCGGCTGAAGCTCTACGAGATGGGGCGATCCGACGTCGACATATACGCCTACGAGCACTCGATCGAGCGGAACGGCTCGGCCGTCCGCGTCTGGACTGAGGAGTCCGACGTCCAAGGGTTTCTGAAGGTGTTGATCCACCTTGGTGCGCGGGTCGAGGTGTTCTCGCGCCACCGCTGGAACGAGGACGGGACGCCGCAGACTCAAGCAGGTGGCTGAGATGACACTGGACCTCACCGAGCTGCAACGTCTGGCGGGGGCCGCCGACGCGAATTTCGAGGAACTCACGCGTGCGATTGTGTCCCGCCGCTATGGAGCGTTGGGCCCTCTTCGGGAGCGTCGAAATCAACCCGGAGTCGAGTTCTACTTGCGGGTCGAGTACACCGGCGCACTCGGGGATCCGGGTCGTGTATGGGGGTGGTCGTGTAAGTGGTTCGTCCTCGGCTCGGACAACGAGCTGACCAGTGGACGACGCACCCAGATAGAGGAATCCCTCGACATGGCGATCAAGCACGTCGTCGGGCTGACCGACTTCGTGCTCTGCCTTCCGGAGCGGCCAGCAAAGAAGGACGTGGAGTGGATCGATGCCCTCGGCTCGGACAGAGGGATCTCGACGAAGCTGTGGGCTGCGGAGAACTTCGACGCCGAGCTCTCCGGGTTCGACGAACTCCGGTCCACCTTCTTTGGAGAGCTCGTCCTGTCCCCGGAACGGCTCGCGAAGGCTCACGAACGTTCAGTCGCCCCTGTCAAAGCTCGGTGGGTCCCCCCGCTGCACACCTCCAACCATGTGGAACGCCAGATCAAGAGGGCTCTGCTCCGCTCGACATCGTTTGACTGGCTGCAGGAGCGCGTCGAGGCCATCGTCGCCCGTACTCGGGCGCTTCGTGACGCGCTTGCCGACATCGACGACGACGTCCGTGAAGACGCCGAGAACATCGCTGATGACCTGGACCATTTCGTAGCCGACATCGAAGCGATCCTCGACGCCGGGCGGAACCTTCGGCTGGCGGAGGTTCGCGAACGCATGGCCGACCAACCCTCACCATCGACTTCGCCACGCCAACTCCGGAGCATCGTGCTCCAGCTGAGGAAGCGGCACCTCCCGGCGGCTCTGGACGTCACAGGTGTCGGCGCGGAGATACGTGACGTGGTCTGGTGGTTGCAGGATGCGAGCGCCGACGCGCAGGCCCGGATGATCGCGATTGTCGCCGCTGCAGGACAGGGTAAGACACACCTGGGCGCACAGCTGACCGCTCCGACGGACGGTCCCACCGCCGGGGTGTTCATCCAGGGTGCGCGCTTGCGAGCTGGAGGAACTCTCGACTCTTTGGCGCAACGGGTCCCCGGGCTGAGGATCGATCGCTTTGAAGACCTCCTCGAAGCGCTTAACTCAGCCGGTGCCCGAGCTGGCCTCCGCATCCCCCTGGTCATTGATGGCTTGAACGAAGCTGAGCGGCCCTCAGAATGGCGCGTACTGCTCGATGAGCTGTTGCCGGGGCTCGGCGAATATCCGAACGTGCTTGTCGTCATCACGCTGCGCGAGGCGCTTGCTGTTCGGGCCGTCCCTGCTGGCGCAATGAGGATCGACCTCGACTGGATCGGGTCCGAGGTCGACGACATCCTTCGCGCCTACTTCGGTCACTATTTGATCAATCCTGCCGGCGCATGGTTGCCAGTCGGGATGTTCCGCAACCCTCTTTTCGTTCGCATGTACTGCGAGGCAGCGAATCCCCTCCGCGAGACATCGGTCGGTGTCGAGGCGTTGCCTACCTCGCTGATCGGCGTGTTCGAGCTGTTTCGCGAGGGCGTTGTCCAGCGTCTCGCCGAGGATCCCGCTCGTGTTCCTGTGCCCGCCGATCAGATCAAGCGTCGTCTCGCCGCCTTCGCGCTGGAAATGTGGAACCGCGGAGTTCGTCGGCTTCCGTCCGATGAGGCGAAGGCGATCCTCGATGCTGGTGAGTCGAACTGGGATGAGAGCCTGTTCCGGCGTCTTGAGGAGGAGGGGGTGCTCTTCCGTGATGAGGTGGACGGCGAAGAGGACACCGAGGTCGGGATTCTGTTCGACCGTTTCGCCGGATACCTGATCGCCGACGCACTCCTTGTACGCATGGCCTACGCCGACGTCGAGGAGCGGCTCGGTGAAGCGACGTTGTGGAAAGTGCTCCTCGGCGAGGACGGACGTGCCTTCGGCGAGGATGTGACCATCAGCCTGATCGGTTTGGTGCCCCGCCGGTTTGGCGGGCACCACCTCTGGCGCTTCGCACCGGACGAGCACCGGTGGTGGGTACTCGCCCAGGAGTTCGATTCGGAGTCGGAGTTCCTCGATGACGGAACCGTTGACGAGCTCGCGACGTTGATCGTCAATTCCAACTGGAAGGGTCCTGAGGCTCTCGGGTACGGGCGACGACATCCGTTCGACCGGCTGTGGGAGGTCCGCGGGTCCCCTGCGCACCGCCTGAGCGCGGAATTCCTTGATCGAGTCCTTCGTCGGCTTTCTCTACCTGAGCGTGACCTCAGGTGGACTGAATGGGTCCGCTACCGCGCTAGGGACCTGCTCGTGGACGACCTGATGAAGTTGATCGGACACTGGTCCGAAGACCGGGACCGCGGTGAGGAAGACGACCTGACCGCGCTCGCGATCGCATGGCTGCTGACGTCGACTAGTGAGGACCTTCGGGACCTCGCGACGAAGGCCCTGCAGCGCTACGGTCGGCCGGAGCCAAACCGCCTTTTCGACCTTGCCGCCCGGTTGCTCGATGCTGACGACCCATACGTTGTTGAGCGAATCGTCGGCGCCACGTTCGGTGCCGCGAGCTCGCACCAGATGCCCGATCCCGGTGGACCGTTCGAGCACGCGCTCGCCGGATGGCTTATGGAGCTGCAGGATCGCTATCTTGACGGGGGATCGACCCCGACGACCCACGAGCTCCTGCGCAGCTACGTACGGGCTCTTTTCGAGTTGGCCGGGACCCTCCACCCCGGTGCGGTACCAGCGGGTGTCGACGCATTTTCGCTGAAGTTCGCGCCTGTGGCGCGTGCGCCGGCAATGGAGGACGATGACCCGAACGTCGAGGAGTGCCGCAGCACGTTCGGCATGGATTTTGAGAACTACGTAATCGGGTCGGCCATTGAGGGGAGAGGAAACTACGATTTCGACCACGCTGGATTCCGTCGCGCCCGCGGCGAGGTCATGGCGCGAGTCTGGGATCTCGGGTGGCGTGCCGAGCTGCTGGGCGACGTCGACCGAGGTCTTGCTGAGGCTGCTGGCCGGTTTGGTCGTGAGCGAGTGAAGGTGGAGCGCTACGGCAAGAAGTACGGGTGGATCGCCTACTACGAGCTGATCGGCCGTCTCGCTGAGGCTGGGCAGAACCGAGACCGGTGGGTGGGGGGCGGGCGCAACGTGACACCGGACATCGACCCGTCGTTCCCCGAGGAACCTCCGGCGGTCCCTGTCCAGCTTCCGGAGTGGGCGCCTGGCGGCCCGACGGACGAGCAAGTATGGCTTCGGACTGGTGTGGTGACCGTGCCGGCAGAGCTTTGGTCACCTGACGCTATCTACGGAGTCATGGACGAGTGGCTCCTGGTTGAGGGGTTCCTTGAACATCGGCGTGATGGGCGTCATGTGTTCGGGTTCTTCCACACCCTCCTATTGGAGGGTGTGGATGTAGGTCCCGCACTCGAGCTGATCGGAGGTCTCGAGTACCTCGGCAACCACTTCTTCCCTGAGCTCCCGACGGTTAGAGCCGTCTTCGCCGGTGAGGCCCCTTGGAGCCCCAGGTTCGAGGTGCGCTTCGACGACGATGATGATGACGCCTACTCTCGTCCAGCGTTGCGTCGGGGCTGGGGCGACGCGGGGATCGGGTTGCGCCAGCTGGCGGTACATCTCTCGACCGGTGAGGGCGGGTCACCAACGGTACTGAAGCGGTCATACGACGTGCCGTCATTCGATTTCGCTGCCCCGTTCGGGCTTCGCCAGCTACCCGGTACGTTGGACCTTGTCGGGTTCGACGGGATCCGTGCCTCGGCGACCTTCCACGCGGAGGACCCGTGGGGTGGGCAGCTGCTTTTTCTCCGCCGCGACTTGGTCATTGATTTCGCGGGCGATAGCCCGATACTTCAGGTTGGCTGGGGCGAGCGCGAGGTGACCGTCGAATGGACTTCGATCCCCGCCTGGGTCCAAGAGGTGCACCAGAACTATGAACACGTTTGGCGCGATATCCGGGTGCTCAACGAGCCCCGGCCCACTCCCTAGCGTCCTGACCCCGATAGTGAGCATTCGGGGTTAGCCAATTCTGTCTGATGACCATCCCTAAACCGCCGAGCAATCGAGACTTACCCTGGGGCAATGGAACTGAGATACGACCCACGGGAGCGGGAGTCTCACATCGCTGACGGGACGGGGTTTCTATGCCACAGGCTCCGTCCGGGCTATGAGAAGAGACGCCCGAAAACGTCTGTAGCGCTGCGCATGTATCCGGGAGAGATCAAAGACGTCGAGTGTCCGCATTGCGACAGGATGTACCGGCAAACATTGAGCAGTGGAGCCAGCTGACTGAAGATTTGTTTGTTAGCCCGCCCGCCTCTCTCGAGGCGGGCGGCTCGCTCCTCAACAAGGCGCTGCTTGCGGGACTGTTCACTTTTGCGCTTCGTTTGAGCGGGAGGTCTGACGGGCCCATTTGCCGCCGCACTCGTCTCACCGATCGTTCGGGCCATCTCACGTGCTCCGTCGTGAAGCGTCTCAGGAGGATCTGCGTAGTCGGTCACGGGGAACGTCGGTAATTCTTCCTGGAACCGAGGTGGTGGGTGTTCCACCGATTCCTTGGCCTATCCCTCGGAAGTTGGGGGGTTGCGCTTATCGCCCGCAGGTGGCGGGAGGAGCAGCAAAACAACCCGGCGCTCTCATAAGGAGTGGACCGAAGAACGGGACAAACTCAGTGCTGCAGGACGCCGGGCTCCTAACTTGGAATTGCCAGACGGCATCGGCACCGAGTGACCTAGGCGGACTAATCGACTCGTCGAAAGGACACACGATGCGCGGATGTGAAACTCGGACAGTTGGTCAACTTCTCGAAAATTGGTTGTACGAATGCCAACGGGTTGAAGTGTCGCCGACAACGTTGCGTACCTACAAGTCACAAGTAGAGCGGAACATTCGCCCCGAGCTTGGTGAAATACCCGTCGATGAGCTCACTGCTGAGCATCTCGATAATTTCTACGGTTGGTTGAAGGAACGTGGATTGGCTCCGAAAACGATTCGGAATCACCACGTAACGATCAAGCAGGCTCTGCGTCAAGCAGTCAGATGGGAGTTGATCCGCAGCAATGTGGCCGAACTCGCCAGACCTCCAAAGACACGCGTCCGGAGCGTCGATGCTCCTTCGCTGGAAGACGTCGAAAAGCTTCTAAAGGTCTCCAAGCAAATTAACCCAAAAATGGGCACGCTTCTTTTTCTGGCGGCGTACACCGGTATGCGGCGCGGTGAGTTGTGTGCTCTTCGTTGGTCCGACATCGACGTAAAGGCCCGAAGGATAAACGTAAGACACGCGGTCATTTGTGTTCCAGGCGGTTTGAAGGAGAAATCGACTAAGAGTGAGCGCGGTAGGCGGATTGCGCTGGGCGCGGGAGCAATCGCGGCGTTGGCCAGTCATTCCCGAAGGGTGAAGAGGTCAGCCAACATCGGTGGTGTTCAAATCAACCCAGACGCTTTCGTCTTTTCATCGGCCATTGATGGCAGCATTCCGGTCCGTCCGGACATGGTTACCACCTTTTTTATTCGGGTCCGCGAGGAAGCGGGAGTGAGCAAAGTCCGCTTACACGATCTCCGGCATTTCATGGCAACCCAGCTTGTCGGCGCCGGGGTTGACATCCGGACCGTGGCCGAACGGCTCGGGCACCTCCATCCCGGATTCACGCTTCAGCTGTATACGCACGCTCTACCAGCGAAGGACCGCGACGCAGCCGACATCATGGATCGCTTGCTTCGTCGGTAGACCGGACCGCGGCGCCAATGCCGTCATCGAGGACACGTGCTCCCAAGTCCTTCTCTTCAGCTCGCCGGTGAGCGAACTGTAGATCGAGAGCCGATCTCTGCTCGTTGTCCTCGATCTGCTGATGAAGTTCTCGCGGGAACTTTCGTGCAAGCCGTTCGATCGATTCGGCCTCGTAATGCCAGGCCTTTGATCCCAACAGCCGTGGGAACTACGCGCGCGGACCTGGGCTCATCGGGGTGGCCACCTTCCAGCTGGTGATCCAGTTGTTGGTCCGGGCCAGCGCCCGGATGCCGATCAGGTTGCACGTTGCGTCCGCGTGCTCGATCTTCCTGTTCCATCAGCGCCAGAATGAGAGGCATGGCGTACTCGGACGTCAACGTCAATACGGGGGCCCCCGACGCCTTTGATCTCGACCGCAGTCCGGGCGTGGAGAGGATACAGACCATCGGGGGCTTTTTGAGCATTCCTACAACCGTTACTACAACTCGGTGGATCTGGCACTACTGATGCCGTTTACGTGGACTGGCGGTCCAGCTCAGACGTACTGCACAGGCAGGTCGAGACCTGCTGGACGTCGGTCAACGCCCTCATAACCATTAGGTCCAGGGTTCGAGTCCCGGCCACGTATCCACGGAACTTTGGTCCGCAGGGTCTGGCCGCCTCCGATTGACCAGCC
>Ga0182024_10006898_pt1 | contig 24732 bp, 21 predicted proteins | sample P32metaG_FD_120480 | JGI IMG/M metagenome (GOLD analysis project Ga0182024, IMG submission 120480) | Permafrost microbial communities from Stordalen Mire, Sweden - P3-2 metaG (Illumina Assembly) | ecosystem: Environmental > Terrestrial > Soil > Wetlands > Permafrost | place: Sweden: Stordalen...
CCACGCTGCGCCAGGCCGTCGCCGAAGTGGAATCGGCCCGCGGCGCCATGGTGCAAGCGGGCCTTTATCCCAATCCCACGGCTGGCTACATGTCGCAAACCTTCGGCCCCGGCGGCGGACCGTACTATGGCGGCTTTGTCGGCCAGGTGGTCAAGACGCCCGGCAAATTGAAGTTCGCCAGCCGGGCCGCTGAACTGGACATGCACCTTTACGAATACCGCCTGCGCCAGGCCCAGGTCGATCTGCAAGCGCGGGTGCGCAACGGCTACTTCGCCGTGCTGGTGGCCCGCGAGAACCTGCACGTGACGCAGGCAATCGCCAGACTCACCGACGATCTTTTCCAGATCATGGTCCGGCAATTGAAGGGCGGCGAGGTGGCCCTGTACGAGCCGATGCAGGTTCGCGTCGTCGCCTTGCACTCCCGGGCGCTGGCGATCCAGGCCCACAACCACTACCTGGCGAGCTGGAAACACCTGGCCAGCGCGATGGGCGTGCCGGGCATGCCGCTCACCGCACTGGAGGGCCGGGCCGACATGCCCATTCCGCACTACCGCTACGACGACGTGCTGGCCCGTATTTTGCGCAATCACACCGACGTCCTGGCCGCCGACAAGGTCGTGGACAAGGCGGAGTCGCTGCTGCGTCTGGCCCAGCTGTCTCCCTATCCCGACGCCGACACGCAAGTGAGCATCCAGAAGGACGACAGCCCGCCCGGCCCAGCCAAGGTGGTGGCCTTCGTGCAGGTCGGCATGAGCGTGCCGATCTGGGACCGCAAGCAAGGCACCATCCTCCAGGCCCGGGCCCAGCTGGCGCGGGCCCGGCAGGAAGCGGCTCGCGTGCGCTCCGATCTGACCAGCCGTCTGGCCGACGCCTTCGAGCGCTACGAGAACCATCGCTCCCTGGCCGAGCTTTACAGCAAGCAGATGCTGCCCAACCAGGTCCAGGCGTTTCGCGCGGCCGTGCAGCGCCACTTCGGCGGCGAAAAAGGCGGCGTCAGCTACAACGACGTGATCAGCTCTGAGCAGAACCTGGTCAATCACACGGTCAGCTATCTGAACAACCTGCGGGACCTGTGGGCCAGCGTCGTGGATGTGTCGGCCCTTTTGCAAACCAGCGATCTTTTTCAATCGGAACCATGCGAACAGCTGACGCCGATCCCCGACCTGAGCCAGCTCTCGTGCGTCGGCGAAACGGCGCGGTGCAGTCCGGTCCACGAACCGGGCCTGCGGATTCCGGATGGTTCCTGGCCGAGTGCGACGCCGCGGTAGGGGCTGCCGTTGCCCTCTGCAATCAAATCAACTCCGCGATCGGGGCCGCATCGCCGAGGAATGGACGGATGCGTACGTCGAGATTGGTGTTGACGCCCATCAAGCGATAGACGGTGGCGGCCAGTTCCGGAACCGTCACGGGGCGTAGAGCGGGAGCGGCGCCGTCGCCGTCGCTCATGCCGACGACCGTGCCTCCCGGAACGCCGGCGCCGGCCAGGAGCACCGAGAAGCACTGCGGCCAATGGTCCCGGCCGCCATATTGATTGATGCGCGGCGTCCGGCCAAATTCCCCGGTGACCACCACCAGCGTGGACGACAAGAGGCCCCGTTGCTGCAGATCTTCCAGCAGGGCCGACAGACCTTGATCGAGCCGGGGACACAGCGGCGATTCCATGCGCGCCAGCCCGGGCAGGTCTGCCCCGTGGGTGTCCCAGCCGTGCCAGGCCGGTTCGCCATACCAGTTGACCTGGATGAAGCGCGTGCCGGCCTCGACCAGGCGGCGGGCCATCAGGCAGGATTGCCCGAATATACTGCTGCCGTAGCGGCTCCGCAACTGCGGTCGTTCCCGGCCCAGATCGAACGCTTCGCGCACGCGCTCGGAGGTGAGCAGATCCACGGCCCGCTGATAATTGTGGTCCATTTCCTCGATCGTCGGGTTGGCATGCCAGTCCGCCCTTGCCTGATCGACGGCGGCGAGGAGCTTCAGGCGATTCTGGAAACGCGCGGCGGAGACGTCGGCCGTGACGGTGTACTCCGGCATTTGCACTTGCCGGGAGGGATCGGCCATGAGCAGCGGCCGAAACGCGGCGCCCATGGTGCCCGATGCCGGCAGATATCCTGCCGGGCCCAGGTGCACAAACGGCGGCAACCCGGTCCTCGTTGGTCCCTTGATCCGTTGCAGCACCGCTCCGAGCGACGCTCCCGAGGCAACGCCTCCCGATAGCATGAACGATCCACTATGGGCGCCATCGCGCGAGGTCATCGAACGGATGAGAGCGCACTTGTCCATGTGCCCCGCGATCTGCGGCAGCAACTCGCTGATGTGGATGCCGCCCGCGCTCGTCGGAATCACTCCATAGGGACCGCGAATCTCGCTCGGAGCGCCGGGCTTCGGATCGAACGTCTCGAGGTGGCTCGGCCCACCGCTCAGGAAGATGAATATGCACGACGGTTCACGGTTACGATTGCCGGCGCCCGGACTCGCCTGGGCCTCGCGTCCCCGGAACCAGTCGGCAAGCGTCAGGCCCAGGATGCCCAGGCCGCCTACCTGGAGAATTTCCCGCCGCGTGATCCCCTGGCAATGCCGGCTCGCTGCTTCTCCAATGCGGAACATGTCGCTATCCCCCCTTGGACGATGACCCACGGCGTGCTCGCCCGAGGCGAACGGCTCAACCAAACGGTGTGAATATAGTTTGATCTCTTTCAGTGTGAAGTGCAATCATTCTTTTTTTTCCAGGAGGCGGGATCCTGCCGGTAATAGTCGCTTAGCAGTTGATACAACCTGGCATGCGTATGCTTAAGCTCTAGTGGAGTGTCAAAGAACGACTCACTGACGACCGCGAAAAACTCTGCCGGATCGGTGGCACCATACGGATCAATCAAGGTCTCGCGGCGGGCATGGCGTTCCAGTCGCGTGTATTCACGTGACATGATCGTCTGCCAGCGCTCCTCCAGCTCGGGCGGCAAAAGCGGCACGCCGTCGGCGGAGCCGTTGAGCATGTCCAGCTGATGAGCGAACTCGTGGATCACCAGATTGGTGCCGTGCCCCGGATCCTGGGCGTCGAGCTGAATCTCGGCCCAGGAAAGAATGACCGGGCCGCGATAGTGGGCCTCGCCGATGCGAGCCGTGTCCTGCTCCAGATAGAACTCGTCGGTCAGGCCCTGCCGTTCCTTGCCGACGAAACCCTCAGGATAGAGCAGCACGGTCTGCACGTTGTCGAAGTAAAAGGACTCCATGCCGAGAACGAGCAGACAGGCCATGGCGGCGACGGTCACCTGCATTTCCTCGGTGAGAACCAGGCCTTTGCAGCCTTCCCACGTCTTCTCGGCGATGAAGATGCGCAGCGCGTCGCGCAGGCGATCTTGATCCGGCTCGGCGAGGAAATGATAGTACTTGACGGCGTCGAGATAGGCGAGCCAGTTATCGGGAAACGGCGTGGCCAGGAGTTGACGGCGACGACGGTTTTTGAGCCAGGCGAACATGGTTTCTTTTGGGTTGTCGCAGGCGACCTGGCCGACGCCGATCGCGCAATCATGAATCGTCCACGTGGTTCGGGGACCAGCCGCTAGGCTGGACTGCCGTCAGCATATGGATGCTTTTGCCTGTACTCATCGGATTCGTGTATCTTCTTGATTACGGCATTCTTGATGCCATCGCTGAGCCCTCGGTTAAATAAGACGACTCCCCAGGTAGCAACCGCCGTCGGATCCAGTGGCGTTTCAGGTGATCGATGGAGATCGCGAGTATAAACGTCGGCCAAGAAATCGAAAACTTCCTTTGCCTTTACGAATTCCTCGAGCTCGTGACGATCGTTGATCCCAAGGAAAACCATGAGATTGCGAATCGTTTCGGGATCGGGGACCTCATGCTCCATGTGCGGCACCTGAGGCAGAAGAGTTTTGACGTCTTCAATCGTTATGTTTGCCATATTCCACTTCTTTCATCGCCCGGTTCGTTCAATTTCAACGCCTTGCTTTTGAGCATCAGTTAGCTGATGCCTCCGGCGGACTCACGCCACTTCTGTTCTTGAAATCCTGAATGCCTTCGGCCAGGTTTCCGAACAAGTGCGCCTCGGCTGCCGGACTAATTGCACACAGTTCATCGATGAGAAATTGATGCAGAAGCCCTTTGTCGCCGGAAAACGTCCCGTAGTCTCCATCCCTTGAGATGATCCAGATTTTGGTCTTGCCACGAAACCGCCCGAGAAGCTGTTCCCAGTTCAGCTGGTCTCCTAACGTAGCACCTTTGCCCGGAGGATTGCCTCGATCCCTTCGCTCACGCGCACGCTCGAATTCCGCAGAAGTGTGTCCTTTTGAATTGCGGAAAATTGGAGCCAGGGTGCGCGAAACGCTGTCTTCTTGCCGGTCAATTTGTTCCTTGAGATCGATCTTGTAACTGTTGATCATATTGTTGAATTTAGGAACGCTTGTCAACCAGTTTGTTAGATCCAAGAACTGCATTTGGCTCAAGAGGTGTTCAGGAATCGATTTCTCAATCGTCGTCTTGGCGATTTGTTGAAAGGCTTTCTCGATAGCATTGGCTGCCACTTGATTTTTCCTTCTTCGAACCTCATCAACTACCTGCTGCGTCGAAAAGATGATCGTGGATAGTTCGGCCAATTGGGAGAGGACAAGCGGCCTATATGCACGCTCATAGAGATCAAGATAGATGTTCGCGTCGATAAACAGCAGTGCATCCTCAGCCATGACGGACGCTCCTTTCTCCATGGGCCGCTACCATGCAGGCAATTACAACCTCTTCTCCCGCACCTCGCGATGCAACCGCTCCACCAATTCCGCCACCGGCACCGCTCCCTGGTCCCCCTCGCTGCGGCTGCGCACGGCGACGGTGCCGGCCGATTGCTCCTTGTCGCCGACCACCAGCATGTAGGGAATCTTTTCCAGCTGGGCCTCGCGGATCTTGAAGCCGATCTTCTCGGGCCGAAAATCGCCGGCGGCCCGAAAACCCTGAGCCTTCAGTTCCTGCTCGACCTTCTGCCCATACTCCGTGAACTTCTCGCTGACCGTCACAACGCGAACCTGTTCCGGAGCGAGCCAGAGCGGAAAGGCCCCCGCGAAGTGCTCGATCAGGATGCCCATGAAGCGTTCCATTGAGCCGAACGGAGCACGATGGATCATCACCGGCCGATGCGCCTTGTTGTCCGCGCCGATGTATTCCAGATCGAAGCGCTGCGGCAGGTTGAAGTCGAGCTGGACGGTGCCGAGCTGCCATTCGCGGCCGATGCAATCGCGGACCACGAAGTCGATCTTCGGCCCGTAAAACGCCGCTTCGCCCTCCTCGACCGTGTAATTCATGCCCACCTTTTGCACGATATCCACCAACGCCTTTTCCGCGAGACTCCAGTCCTCATCGCGGCCGACGTACTTGGTGGATTTCGGATCGCGCAACCCAACGCGGACGCGGTAATCGTTCAGGCCAAAGCTGCTCAGGACCAGCAGGACCAGTTCGATGTTCGCCCGCATTTCTGACTCAATCTGGTCGGGGCGGATGAACAGATGGGCGTCGTCCTGGGTGAAGCCGCGCACGCGCGTCATGCCGTTCAATTCGCCGGTCTGCTCGAAGCGGTAGACGGTGCCGAACTCCGCCAAACGGATCGGCAGATCGCGATAGCTGCGCTGATCGGCCTTGTAGATCTGGATGTGATGCGGGCAGTTCATCGGCTTGAGCAAGTAACCCTCCTGGCTTTCCAGGAAAGTTTTTAGCGCCGCCGCCTTTTCATCGGAGGTATGCACTGTCTTGTACTGGCCGACGAGTTTTGCTAGCGCCCCCAGGTCGGGAGCTATTTCGTAATGTGTGCGTCTGGTTTGTTCGTCGTTATCGTTGGCGGCGAACATCATGCTTTCGGCCAATTCGACAAACGACTTCTCTTCATCGGCAGTCAGCGCCCCCTTTTCCAGCAGTGTGAGCCAGGTGTCCACCGGTTGACAGAACTGGTTGAAGTAGAGCGGCGGGAATTGGGAATCTCGATAGTAGGGAAAATGACCGCTGGTGCGATACATCTCCAACCGGCCAATGTGCGGAGTATACACCGGCTGGTAGCCGCGCTTGACCAGCTCGTCCTTGATGAAGGTCTCCAGCAAGCCGCGAACAATGGCCCCCTTCGGCATCCACAGAATCAGACCGCTGCCGACGAGCGGGCTGATCGTGAACAGCTTCAGTTGTTTGCCGAGCAGACGGTGATCGCGTTTCTTCGCCTCTTCGATCTTGAGCAGATAGGCGTCGAGGTCCTTCTGGCTGAAGAAGGCGGTGGCGTAAAGTCGCTGGAGTTGCTTGCGAGTGGCGTCGTTCTTCCAGTAGGCCCCGGCGATCGACAGCAGCTTGAAGGCGCCGATTTTGCCGGCATGAGGAATATGCGGGCCGCGGCACAGGTCGATGAACTCGCCCTGGCGATAAAAGCTCAGCGACGGATATTGCTTGAGATCGTCGTCGATGTGCTCCACCTTGAAGCCCTGGGCCAGGTCCTTGACGAGGGCGCGGGCTTCGGCGGTCGGTCTCTCGAAACGCTCGAACGGCTCCGCTTTTTCGACGATCTTTTTCATCTCCGCCTCGATGCGTGGAAAATCCTCTTCGCGGATCGGCGGGGTGACTTCGATGTCGTAGTAGAAACCGTTTTCGACCGGCGGCCCGAAAGCGAGCTGGGCGCCGGGAAAGAGCCGCATGACCGCCCGGGCCATGACGTGAGCGCAGCTATGGCGCAGCACTTCCAGGGCGTCGGCGTCCTTCTCGGTCAGCACCTGAAACGAATGCTCCGGCCCAGCGGCGTTCTGATCCTGGGCCAGCTCGGCCGGCGGCAGTTCGCGATCGAGATCGACGACGTAGCCGTCAAACTTGGCGGCAATCGCGGCCTGGGCGAGCCGTTTGCCGATGCTCTCGGCCACCTGGCGCGAGGTGGTGTTGGCGGGAAATTCCTTGCGGGAGCCGTCGGGTAGTTTTAGCGTGAGCATGGGTAAAATCCTTGTTGGGTTGCGTTCCTCCGTTTTCGTAGGATACAAATTCCCAGGGTAAGACGCAAAGGCATTTGCACGAGTTCGCGCTTGCAGGGTAGTCCTCACGCCCCGCGTGAGGACTACCCTTGAAAATCACAGATTGACTCCCTCTCACCAGCTCGCTATAGTCCCCGCCCGACGCATGGCGCACGATCAGGGGGTATTCGCCCCCGCTCGCCAAGACGTTGAGGCTGCGGAGAATCGCATGGCGCGCAAGAAAACGCTTTTGGCCCTGTTCCTGGGATTGGCGCTGCTGACGAGCGTGGGCGCCTGTCTGGGCTTGCTGCTGCACCATGAGCCGCACTTTTATCGCGACGCCGCGGTGCCGGCCGGCGAGAACCGGGAAAAACTGTCCGGCGCCTGCCGGAAAGAAACCACCAAGCTGATCGGCTATTTCCTGGAAGGGTTCGAGCCGTGGGACGTGCAATTCACCGAGGCCCAGATCAACAGCTTTTTTGCCGAGGATTTCCTGCGCATCGGCGACGACGCCAAGAATCTCGAAAAGCAAGGCGTCTCCGCCCCGCGCGTCAGCATCGAAAAGGACCGGCTGCGGCTGGCCTTTCGCTACACCAACGCACTCGTCAGCACCGTGGTTTCGCTCGATCTGAAGATCTGGCTGGTGCCCAGGGAGACGAATGTTTTCGCCATCGAGATCCTGGGCCGCTATGCCGGCGGCTTGCCCATATCCGCGCAGACGCTGCAAGAAGAGATCGCCAACCTGGCTCGCAAGTACAACCTCGAAGCGTCGTGGTATCGGCACGACGGCCATCCGGTCGCCCTATTGCACTTCAAGTCGAAGGAGTCGCGGCCGACCAACAAGTTCCTGCGCTTCGAATTGACGCCGGGCCAGCTTTCGATCAGCGGCGTCTCGCTGGAGCCGTTGCCGCCCAACGCACAGAAGAAAACGGTCCTGGCCCCCGTGGGGAACTAGTGTAGTCCTCACGCTCCGCGTGAGGAAAGGGCGCAGCCCTCAATAACCATGGCGTTTGCGGGCGGCGTCCGGTTTTCGCTCGCCCGCAAGGACGTTGACTTCGCGTTGGGCTGATGGTTATTGAGGGCTGCGCCCTATCCTCACGCGGAGCGTGAGGACTACACTGCAGCCTTGCCCGCCGCCGCGAGGCGCCGCTGCTGCCGTGCCTCACGCTCCTCCTTGAACAGCGACAACACCTTTCTGCGAATGATCATGTCCGCAAAGCGCGGAAACAATCGGCACACCAGCACCAGCAATTTCCCTTGCAGCGTCAGGTGCACTTCATTCTTACCCTTGGCGATGGCCCGAAGCGTTTGCCGGGCCGCTTCCTCCGCCGTCATGCCGCGCAGATGATCGAGCTGCACCAGGGCCTTCTGTTCGAGCATGTTGTGCGAAAAGTTGGTCTGCGTCAAACCGGGACAGACGACCAGCACATCGACGCCGTCCTTGGCCAGCTCCGCCCTGAGCGCCTCGCTGAAACCCTGGACCGCGAACTTGCTGGCCGAGTAGAGGCTGCGGGCCGGGATGCCGCGCTTGCCGGCGATGGAGGAAATGTTGACGATGGCGGGCTTATTGCCCTGTTTGAGCATCGGCAGCAGCACGCGCGTGGTCTCGGTCAGGCCGAAAAAATTGACTTCCATGATTTCGCGCAGGATCTTGCGCAGACGATCCGGCTGCACGTCGGCGTAGTGCCCCGTCGCCCCGATGCCGGCGTTGTTGACGAGAATGTCCAGCCCACCGAAAACACGCTGGGCGGTGTCAGCCATTTTTTGCCGATCGTCCGGACTGGTGACGTCCGCCTGCACCGTCTCGAGCACGCCCGGCAACCCGTGCACCTCCCGGCCCAGCTCGTCGAGAAGCTGCTGATTGCGCGCCGCCGCCAGGACCTTGACGCCCGCCTTGACCGCCTGCACCGCGATCGCCCGGCCAATGCCCTGCGACGCCCCGGTGATCAGCATACGGCTACCGGTCAGATTACGCTTTTGCCCCATGTTGCATCGCTCCGCCAATTTCTTCGTTTAGCGTTCGCCGCAAGAAACCGGCGACCCCGGTATCACGCGGCGAACGCTAAACGAAGAATCCGTAGCCGCGTTCGTGAGAACGCGGGCTGAACATTCGGTTGCCGCATGCCTTACCCGCGTTCTCACGAACGCGGCTACGGATCTGTCGTCGTCAATATACTCAGCGACGGCAACCTGGGTCGATGGCACGTGCTGCAAAACGTGCGAAGTTTATCGAGATTCTGCCGAAAATACCGATTATGCGGCCCATTCGCACCGCTGACCACAGCCTGACTCGCCGCTCGTCGGAGAGAAGATAGAATGGGCCTGAAGCGAGGTTTCAACATGCTGACCAAAACGAAGCCAAAAATCGGCCCCCAGGATCAAGGCCGCAAGATATCCCTCAAGACGTTCGAGTTCGCCAAGGTCGAGGAGGGCTATCACTACGAACTCTCCAGGGGGTATGTCGTCGTGTCCGAAGTGCCGCGCTACTTCCATGCGTGCCTTGTCGTCGCCGTTCGCGATGCGCTGATCGAATATAAGCTCGCCAATCCCGGGCAAATCCACATGATTCTTGGATCCATGGATTCCAAGCTTCTCATTCCCGACCTGGAAAGCGAACGCCACCCGGATCTGGCGGTGTACCTGTCTCGCCCTAAGGGCCCGAAGGACCGCAAAATGTGGCGAACCTGGATTCCGGACCTGGTCGTCGAAATCGTTTCGCCCGGCTCCGTCGAACGCGATTACGTGCAAAAGAACGAGGAATACTGGACCCTCGGCGTCAAGGAATACTGGATCGTGGACGCCCAGCTCAAGAAATTGACAATCCTGAAGCGTGGCCGAGTTCGCTGGAGCAAGAAGGAACTGCGTGAGAACGACGTGTGCGCATCGAAGCTGCTGCCGGGGTTTCAGTTGTCATGCCAGACAATTTTCGATGCGGCTTCGCAGGCGCATGAAGAGGAGTAGTCATGCGACGCATCCTTGGCCACTTGCCGCGCTTGTTTTTCTGGCTCTTGTTGGCGGGGCTGGGGTATAGCCTCTACGAAGTCTTCGAACTCTTGGGGCCGCTTGAGCGATGGCGGGTAGCAACGGATGCCGATGACGAACAGTGGTGTTTCTTCTCGCAGGATGGACGATTCACTTTCAGCAGAGCCAAGACATACGGCGAAAACGGCTGGAAACCAGGCGGCCCGTTCCGAAAAAGAGACGCTGCCACAGGCGCGCTCTTGGCTGAATTCCCGGATGGGAATTATCAAGCTTTCAGCTATTGGCGCTGGGTTTTTCCGTTAGAACGCAATTGGCAGCGTTACTGGGCCGGATTGCCTGAGAAGAACAGAGCCGTCCTTGAACTTCTGGACCTGGAGAATGGCACGGTAAGCCACTTTCCCATTGCGCCCTATTCCGGGAGGCGAGAAATCAAGGTGTCCGCTCGGGATGATATCGCAGCGATTCTTCATTATTACGAGAAGCCAAGCGAATTCGATCCGAGGATTACCGAGGTCCAGAAGATCGACGTCCATATGCACGCTATGCCGGACGGAGAGCGGCTCGATCGATTCCTGGCAATCACCGATTGTGATGACAACGTTCGATACATTGGCGCACAGTTTTCTCCAATGGGTACTTATTTCATTATCCGTGCCAAGAAGCAGGATGAAATCTCGTTGCGTCTTTGGGACACTCGTCAACGCAAGCTAGCGGCAAGTTTGCCTGTGAAGGAATCGCGGTTTCTGCCAAGTCCCGACGATCACTATCTTTTGATCTTGGACGGCGCCGGCCAGGCAAAACTCTGGGACCTTTCGGAACTCGCCAGGCCGGTTGTCGTCGCGTCCCTGCCGTGCTTTCCCAGGTTTTTTACGCCCGACTCCAGGACCCTGGTGCAGGTCATCGGGGAAGAAGCGAGTTTTTGGGATTGCGCGACTGGCAAGGAAAAGGGATCGACGTCGATTCCTGAGGCGGGCGTCGATGCTGCCGTTGCCTTTTCCCCGGACAGCGGACTGGTTGCGATTTGCAGCGACAAGCGGTCAGACGAATTGGTGACCGTTGTGGACGTTGACACCCAGAAAGTCCTCTGGTCTTCCAAGATCAAGACGCATCGGCCCAGGGCTTATTTTAGCGCGGACGGGGCGACCCTGGTCCTGACGAAAGAGAGCGGCAATGGTCGCGCAGAATATGACTCAGAACTCCGCCAAGCTCGCACAGGCAAACTCTTGGCGTCATTTCCCAACCCAGGTGGTTTCTATTTTGATGCGTTCCCTTGTGGGAATGGCCGCCGTGCCCTCATTTATTACAATCCTCCGCTCGTCACCTCAGCGCCCAATTGGTTCCAGAAGAAAATGAAGGAATGGTTCAACTTCGATATGAATCATGGAGTTTGGGCCCGCGTCATCGACCTGCAAGAAAACCGAGAGGTGTTCCGCCTGACGGATGCGCATGAAGTCCGGGACTGCTTGCTTTCCTGGGACGGCAACACCCTGATCACCCACCATCCCGACTCGCCGGAAGGCCCGCATGTTCGCTGCTATGACGTGCCGACGCGGCATCCCTGGGCGACCATCGTCGGCATTCCGGCCGGGCTCGCCATCCTCTTCTGGCTGCTGGAAAAATGGTGGAAGCGGCGGCGGACGAAACAGGGCAACAAGTAACACTCAACAAGTGTGGTTCTCGCAGTCGGATCGCGATACAATGTTCGCATGAACCGAACCTTCGACACTCCCGTCCTCGAACGTATGCTCAGGCCCGTGACGCGCAGCCTGAACGTTGAAGCGGCGAAGAAATTGGTCCGTTTGAAGGCTGACGCCAAGGTGCAGGCTCGCGTGGCCATGCTGGCAGGCAAATGCAATGAAGGTCTGCTGACGGCCGACGAGGAAGCCGAATACGACCGCTACATCGCATTTGCCGATTTTTTGGCTATCTTGCAGGCCAAGGCACGGCTTCTCCTCGCGAAGTAAATGTGATGAAGAACATCGTACGACATCTTGTCCGGCGGCTGTGCGGAATCTTTCACGAATCTGGGTGACGACGATGGCCTTCCTGTTTCCAGGCATGGACCCCTACATCGAGGCGAGCGGCCTCTGGGAGGATTTTCATGGCAAGCTGATCGGCGAGATCGAGCGAACCCTTGCACCGCTGGTCCCCGATCGCTATGTTGTTCGAACAGGTGAGCGAGCCTACGTTGTCATGGCGTCCCAAGATGGTGTCACCGAACATTCCATGTTGCCCGACGTCGCCGTCATCACACCCCGTTCTCGACCGCGACGCACGAAACGATCCAATGGTTTGGCTGTTGCGGAAAGGCCGATGACGGCAGACGGTCCCCAAACGATGCGTGCTCTGGTGGAGACGGAGTTCCGCGAGACATTTATCGAAATTCAGCAATTGAAACCGCACCGTCGGCTGGTCACGTCGATCGAGGTGCTTTCACCATCCAACAAGCGCGAAAACTCACCCGGTTGGGCCCAGTATCTTCGCAAGCGGCAGTCGCTCCTGTCGGGCCATGCCAACCTCGTCGAAATCGACTTGCTTCGCGGCGGCGAGCGGATGCCCATGGAGGATGATTGGCCGGAAAGTCCGTATTACCTCCTGGTCGCGCGTAGAAAGGAGGCACCCCGCTGCAAGGTCTGGGCCGCCCACTTTCGCACGCCGCTGCCGGAGATCCCAGTGCCACTGGCGCCGCCCGATCACGATATTTCCCTGGCGCTCCAGCCGCTCGTCGAAGCGGTCTACTTCCGATCTCGCTACGGACAGGACATCAATTATCGATCCCCACTGCGGCCAGCGCCGAGCCCCGACGACGCGGCCTGGCTCAAGAAGCACTCAAGGGACCATGAGCGACGGTAGTTGCCATGAAGACCGTCGCGCAAAAGGGGGTATCATTCACGCACCTTTGCGCGACGGTCTCCGCCGGAATGCAGCCTGTTTGTGCACCAGCATTTACGTCGGCCGACCGTCGCGCAAAGCGATTTCTGCTTTTGTGCGCGACGGTCCGTGAGTCCGGGGCCAGTACAGCCGCGATGACCCGTGGAACAACTTGCCGAAATTAGAACAATCTGCTTGGAATCCATACCGAAATCTGCTCTAATAAACGAAGATGATCATGGAGCGCACGTTGAGTGCGGTCTGATTTGGGGGGAAGCGAATGACCGTCAAACGATTTTGCGATGGCGTCACGCGCCGCGACTTCATTCACCTGGGCACCGCCGGCCTCCTGGGTGCCGGGTTTTCGTTGCCGAATCTGCTGCAGGCCGAGGAGCGAGCGGCCGCTCGTGGACAGGCGACGCGCGACATTTCGATGATCTACCTGTTCCTGCATGGCGGGCTCAGCACCATCGATACCTGGGACATGAAGCCGAACGCCCCGGCCGAGTTTCGCGGCGAATTTCGGCAGATTCCGACCAATGTCACCGGCATTCAGACCTGCGAACATTTGCCGCGGCTGGCCCAGGTCATGGACAAGTTTTCGCTGATCCGTTCGTTCCGGCATCACAACTCCGACCATGGCGCCGCCGACCATTACATGCTCACCGGCTTCTTCCCAGGGGCTGGGTTCAATCCGTCGCTGTCCCCCAACAATCAACGGCCATCCTTCGGCTCGATCATCGCCCGCAAGCTGGGGCCGCGCGCCGGGGTGCCGCCTTATGTCTGCTTGCCGAAGATGCATCCCAGCTGCGGCTCGGCCTATCTCGGCTCCACCGTCGCGCCGTTCGTCATCGACGCCGATCCGAACGCCCCGAATTTCTCCGTGCCCGACATCGTGCCGCCGCCCGCCCTGGCCACCGATCGGCTCGATGCTCGCCGTGAGCTTTTGCGGCAGCTCGATCGCTATCAGCAATCGGTCGAACGCCAGGCCAATCAGAACACGCGGGCCGTCAGCGATTTTCAGCGTGAGGCGTTCAACCTCATGGTGTCGCGCGAGGCCCGGCGAGCGTTCGATTTGCAGGCGGAGCCGGATCGGCTGCGCGACGACTATGGCCGGCATACGCTGGGCCAATCGTGCCTGATGGCGCGCCGGCTCGTCGAGGCGGGCGTTCGTTGCGTCACCATCGATCACAGCAACTGGGACACGCACGATAACAACTTCTCGACCTTGCGCCGCGATCTGTTGCCGGCCCTGGATTCGTCGCTGTCCGCCTTGCTGCGCGATCTGTCGGAGCGGGGCCGCTTGGCGAACACGCTGGTGGTGGTCTCGGGCGAATTTGGCCGTACGCCGCGCATCAACAACAATGCGGGCCGCGATCACTGGGGCCCGGTCTTCACGGTCGCCCTGGCCGGCGGCGGCGTTCACGGCGGCCGCGTCATCGGCGCCTCCGACGCCCGCGCCGAACGCCCTGCCAACAATCCGCACGGGCCCGAAAACCTGGCCGCGACCATTTGCCATTTGATGGGCATCGATCCGACCGAGGATCTTCACTCGCCGGACGGCCGGCCCATGGCGATCGTCAATTCGGGCCGGGTGATTCAGGATTTGCTGTGACACGTCCCCTTACCAAAGCTGATGCCCGAGCGTTTCGTGAGCGCTGGCGGCTCGTCAACGCTCGGGAAGAAGAGGAACTGCGCTCGACGAGCATGGAAGTCAAACTCCAGCAATTCAACACTCTTCTGCGCTGGGCTCACGAATTTGGCTGGGAGGAGGCGCTCAAGGAAGGTGAGGCGGAGGTGCGCGAGCGCTGGATTCGGCTGCGAAAGGCGTACGGTGCCTAGGAAGGCCAAACTGATCTTGCCCTTCGCCCCGTTGCCCGACCTGATGGGTTGGTGGCAATCTCAGAATACGCCTGGCATTCTTATCGGCGGCCTTGCGGTCGCGCTCCTGGGAAGGCCCAGGCTCACGCGCGACGTTGACGTGATGGTCCTCCTGCCGCAAGATCGCTGGGAATCGTTTTTCAAATCAAGCAGCGATTTTGGCTTCACGCCGCGCGAGCCCGACTCGCTGGCCTTTGCTCGTGAGGCTCGCGTTTTGTTGCTTCGCCATGAGCCGAGCGGCATCGACGTCGATGTCGCGTTCGGCTTTCTGCCTTTTGAAGAAGAAGCGGTGGCGCGGGCAACGCCCACGAAAGTGGCGGGTGTGTCGGTGCCGCTGCCGACGCCCGAAGATCTGATCATCATGAAGGCGGTCGCTCATCGGGACCGGGACGCACTCGATATCGACGGTCTCCTTGCCGCTCATCCGAAGTTGGATTTGCGCCGGGTTCGCCGCTGGGTGAAGGCCTTCGCCGAAGCGCTGGAATTGCCCGCGATCTGGGACGACCTTAAGAAGCAACTGGCGCGACGTCCGAAGCGCAAGCGGGGCAAGTGAAAAGTGTAGGTCAGGCTTTCGAGCCTGACGCAAAAAGTCAGCCTGGAAAGGCTGACCTACAAACCTACTGCCAGCCTCGCTCGCGGAACAGGATCGTCGCCAGGACGTTCCAGCCGATGGCCAGCACCGTCGCGGCCAGCAAGTTGAGCCAGTGATACCACATGACGGCATCTCCCAGCACGGCATGAAGCATGCGCGGAAAGTGATACTCCATGACGATGTCCGGCAAAATGGGAATGCCGCCCTGCTGGCAGATAAACAGGAACAGGGCCACGACCATCATGTAGCAAAGCGCCCCCATGCTCGCGGTTCGCTGGGTCCGGGCCAGGCAGGCGATGGTCAAGCCGATGCCGAGCGAGCCGAGCGACGCCACCACCAGCACGAGCCAGAAGAACACGCTGGCGAGCACCGCGGGCTTGGAGATGCCGGCCAGGATCGCCGCCAACGCCACGCCGACAATCGGATAAAACAGAAACTTCGCGGCCAAAATCTCCACGGGTGACGCCGGCGACAGAGCCTGGGCCAGGAGCACGCCCTTTTCATGTTCCTCGCACATCAGCGATGGCAGCAGATAGACGCACGAGAAGAACAGGGCGAACAGAATCAAGGCCGACGTCACCGACATGCGCATGTCGAAGCCGCCCTTGAGCTGGCTGCGTTCGCTTTCGACCTGCCCCGTCCCTGGCAACCTGGCGGCCAGGGCGTTGACCAGGCTCATCAGCGACGCCTTGCTCAGCTGGTCGTTCTTGCGCTGCGTGATGGCCAGTTGTTCCTGAAAATAGCGGGCCGACTCGCGCCAGAACCAAAGTTCATAGGGGGCCAAGGCACTGCCGTCGCTGTCGGAGTCCCAGAGCCAAATCTTGGTCGAGGTTCGGCCGTCGGCGTGCGTCTGGGTGCGCATCTGGATCGCCGCCGAGCCGACGGGATACGTGAGCTGGCCATCGGTCGTCGGCACCGATTCGATGTGGCGAAAGGTGATTTGCCGTTGGAAGCTGGCCGGCACGTTGTCGCGCAGATGCTTGACCCAGGCGTCGTCTTGCCAGTAGTCGATGAAACAGGTTTCGAGGCCGCCGGAGAGCACGCCGGCCTGGCCGCCATCCTTCGCGAAAAAGGTCATGAGCAGGGCCGCCACGATGAGCAACGCCGCCAGGGCGATACCGCCGCGATTGGCGAGCTGCCGGAGTACTTCTTTCCAGAGCAAGGTGCGAATGATGTGCCAGCGCATGCGTGTCTCCAGTGTAACACCAAGCCCGCATGCGAGGTACTCCGAGCATGCGGGGTCACTAACCCCGCATGCTCGGAGTACCTCGCATGCGGGCTTGAGGGTTGATTTTTGGCTGCACCTACTCAAACGCCGTTCCCGTCAGTTTCAAGAACGTGTCATGGAAATTAAACTCGCGCGTCTGCAACGTCGTCGCGGTACCGTCGGCGACGTGCCCCGCCAGCCGTTCACGCTCGCACGGCTCTTCCAGATCGAAGACATGCCGGCTGCCGTCATTCAGAATGACATCGACCTTGTGCTCCGTATGCGCCCGACGCAGGTTGAGCGGCGTGTCCAGGGCGATGAGCTTGCCGCGGCACAGAATGGCCACGCGGTCGCAGACTTCCTCGACCTCTTGCATGTTGTGCGTCGTCAGAAGAACGGTGCAGCCATTGGCCACGAGCTCACGCAGGATCTTGCGCACCAGCTTGCCGGAATGAATATCCAGATTGGCGGTCGGCTCATCGAGATAGAGCAAGCGCGGCTGATGAAGCAGGGCTCGGGCGAGAAGCAGTTTGCGACGCATGCCGAGCGAGTAGCCGCGCACGACGACATTGGCGGCCTCGTCCAGTTCGACCATTTTCAGACATTCGTCGATGCGCCGGGCCGGCACATCATAAAGGCCGGCGAACAGGGCGAGGTTGCGCCAGCCGGTGAACTCTTCGAAGTGATTTTCGCGATCGGGCACATAGCCGAAGCGCGGCTTGATGGCCGACCAGTCGCGGACGATGTCCTGGCCAAAGACTTGCACCTGGCCCGATGTGGGCCGGCGCTGGCCGATGAGGACGCGCAAGGTGCTGCTCTTGCCGGCGCCGTTGGGGCCGAGCAAGCCGAACAGTTCGCCCGGCTTGAGTTCGAGATCGAGATGATCCACGGCCACGAATGAGCCGTAACGCACAACGAGATCCTTGATGCGGATGACGGGGGCCGCTTCCATCGGTTGCTCCTCCAACGTGCCAGAGAGCTTGCCGAGGGAAGCATAGCATACGAATTCTGGACGCGGTCCGGCGATTCTTCGTTTAGCGTTCGCGTCAACGAGACGGCATTATCATGCCGTCTCGTTGGAGCGAACGCTAAACGAAGAAATTGATCTGCCCAAATGCCATGATGGAATATACGTGCAGTAACACGTATTCATGGAGACTCCCATGTAGAAGAAGCTGACCATTACCGTTGACGAGCGCGTCTATGACGGACTGCGCATCGTCGTCGGTCCGCGGCGCATCAGCCGGTTTATCGAGTCCCTTGTTCGGCCTTTCGTCATTGGCAAGGATTTGGAGGCCGCGTACCAGCAAATGGCTCAGGAGGAAGCTCGCGAAGCCGAGGCGCTGGACTGGGCCGAGGCCACCGTGGGAGACGTAGCCCTGGAAAATGCGCTGTTTCTGACGAGCACGGCCCGGGCCGAAAAAGTGCGTCTCGAGGAAAAAGAACGTGGAACCGCGGCTCCCAGTGTCTACGGATACCAACGTTTCGGCGGGCGCTATTACTATTATCTGCCGATGCCGCCGCCGCCAGGCTTCACTGCACCGCCGCCCCCGCCTCCGCCCCCGGTAAAGGAGTGAGGCCGGGTCATTCTGGTGCGTGGCCGGGTCTAAGTACAGCACTCTAAAATCGGGGGTCCGAATTCGTGGGGCAGGTTGCCAACCTGCCTTGCGAACGGCAGGTTGGCAACCTGTCCCACGAATTCGGACCCCCTTTTCTGAATTGAGGTACTAAGGGTACTCCCGACGGCTCGGTGAACTGCCAGCGATGTCCTTTCTTTGCCGATTGGCGAAGGAGCCGTGTTCTCGCGGGCTCGCCGGGCCTTCGGGAGTACCCTCAGACCCGGCCACCGCGAAGCTGCCCCCCTGTGACTTCCGGGGCCGTGTCTATGCACGCGCCGTGAGACGCTTGGCGACAGTCCGCCAGCGGCGCTGGCGGTGCCGATAGAACCATTGGGCGAACAGCCAGACGCCGGCTGTGAGCCAACCCGCCTCGATGTCGATCTGGTCCCGATACCAGCAGTGACCGGACGCCGCTGGCCGAATGCTGATGAGGTGATCCCACCGCCGCACCAGCGGGTCCGACTCGCGTGTCTGGATCTCGCGGGCCGTTGGGTCGATCCGCTCGAACTCTAGGTTTCGTGGCCCGAATGGGATGATCCCGAACAGGTACGAGCAGACCCGAAACGCGCCGACGCGCCAGCGTTCGGGCAGCTGCTGGTTCGGAGCCGGACGGATGGCGACAAGCGGGGCCGCCACTTCGACCAGCAGCCGGCTCATCTGAACTTCGTCCCACGCCAGTTCCGGGCGGCAGGGTAACAAGGATTGAACATCGACTTTCATCGCGTTCTCCAAGGAAGCGCATTCTGCAAGGCTCACCGGGCCTTCGGGAGTACCCTCAGACCCGGCCACGGCGGTACGGCGAAGATCGCTCCGCCCTTCCTTGTAAACGTAACTTCAGCGGCTCACCGGAATTCGCAGCAAACGTTGCGACTCCTTGAGCAGAAATGCGACGTCGGTGAACGGTTCGAAGCTGATGTCCTGCCAGCGGATCAGGCCCTGGGCGTCGATCAGGAAGGTGCCGTGCAGCGGTTGCTGTTCGAAGTCGTCGTGGACGCGATAGGCCTTGAAGACATCGAGCTTCGCGTCGGAGATGAGTGGGAAGGCGGGCTTTTCGCCCTGTTTGAGCTGGGTCAGGGACTTTTTCAAGTCGTCGGCGGTGTCGGTGCTGATGGCGAGGAGCGAAATGCCGGCGTCGGCGAAGTCCTTGGTGCGCGGGCCGAACTTCTCGAGCTGCTGGACGCAGTGCAAACAGCCATATCCAAGGTAGAAAATAACGATGACGGGCTTGCCGCGAAAATCAGCCGACGAGATCGGGCCGTTTTCGGCGGTTAGCTTCCAGCTCGGGGCCGGGGCGGGGTGCCAGTAGAGCGGGCCCAGCGAGTCGAGCGGCGGACAGGGGCCGCGATCCTTGGCGGGCGCCTGCGGGATGCGCCAGTCGGCCGGCAGTTTCAGCGATTTGGCCAGGGGCTCCAGGCGCTTGAACACGGGCGTTTCCAGGCTATCGACATGGCCGGAGATTTGTCGCACACGTTCAAACGTCTCGGCGGCTTCCTTGGTTTTGCCGCATTCGAAGAGGAGATAGGCGAGGTTGGCCAGCGGCTGGATCTCGTCCTTGGCGGAGTCGGCGGCCTTGCGGGCGAGGTCTTCCGCTTGCTTGTTGTCAACTTTCAAGTACAAGCGTGCGAGCCGGGTTTGGCCGATGTTTTTCGCTTTCTTGAATTGCTCCAGGGCTTCCGTCTGCTGTTTGATGGACGGGCTGGGAAGCCCGTCCCACTTGAACTGCAAAAGGGTGTCGTAGGCCTTCAATTCGACGAGAGCCTCCGCCGCCTGGGCATTGGGGACTTCCTTCTTGACCGGGGCGGGCTTTTTGTCCTTTTCGACCTTTTCAACTTTTTCCTTTTCCTTGGCCGGCGTGACTTCGGGCGTGGCGGGCTTCTTGTCCGGCTGCGGATTTTGCAATTGCGCCATCACCTCGTGCAGCTTGTCGCGATTGCCGAGGTTCGCGTGGGCCAGGCCGAGCAGACGAAGCCGTTTGACTTGCTCCTGCCGATCATCGGTCGGTTCCAGATACGCGGTATCGGCCAGGGCGATCACGTCGTGCCACAGTTCGTAGCGTTCCAGTACCTCGAAGAGACGCATACGGCCATAGTGGCCCGTCCCCTTTTTCTTTTCCGGCACGTTAAAGCGCGGATGGTGCGGCAGTTCGATGAGGTTCTTGGCGAGGGCGACCGCATCATTGGCTCGGCCGACATGGCTGAGATTGCGGATGAGCCATTCCTGGGCGTGGGCGTAGTTGTGGATCTGGTCGGGCAGGACGCGGTCGTGGATCATGTGCGAATGATCGACGCGGGCGGAGGCCTCTTGCTCCCAGGCGGCGTCGGCAAAGCGGTGCAGGCCGGAATAGATATGGGCGGCCATGTGCCATTGATGGGCGATGTTGGGCGACGACAGGCCGGATTTCGCCGCCGATCCCAGGCCCCGTTCGCGTTTCTCCTCGTCCCAGAGATGGATGCGGTAGTGGTGGGCCGGATGCAGCGGATTGGCCTGGAACACCTGATCGAGCAAGGCGTCCACGGCCTGGTGGCTCGAGATCGGCAGCTCGCCCTTGAACTGCCAGAGACGCACCACGAGAAAGGCCTTTGCCTCGACGTCGTCGGGAAACTCCTGGATGATCGCTTCCAGGCTGCGGATGAAGTTTCGCTTCTTCTGGCGGGCGTCGGAGCCCTTGCCTTGCAGGTAGTCTGCGTAGCCGTCGATCCACATCTGCTCGTAACGGCCGGCATTTTTTTTCAGTTCGACGGCCCTGGCGAGGAAGCCCTTGGCGCGGGTTGGGTTTTCCCAGTTGGCCATGGCCATGCCCCAGTAGGCCATGGCACAGCCGGGGTCGAGCATGGCGACGTGGCGGAAGGAACGCTCGGCCTCGAAGAACCAGAAGCCGTGCAATTGGCCGACGCCCTGGTTGAAAAATTCCTGCACCTGGGCGACCTTGGAGGTGACGGGGAAGTGGACCTTGCCGGTACCACCCATCAGGTAAGCTCGCTGGCGGGGGCCTTCGTTGAAGATTTCGCCGTGGATGGAATGGCCGGCCAATTTGGCGGGTGCGTCCTTGGCGGGGGCATCGCCGGTCTGGGCGTGGACGAAGGATGGGGTGAGGAATGCGAAGATCAGCGGGAGGGTCAGGAGCATTTTCATGAGAGCACCGTTGCGAGGCATGTTGGCGGGCGGTTGGGTCTCAACTTACTTTATCACGGGTGGGGCATGGCTGGCTATGAAAATCTGGCGAGCCGAGCCCCGTAAGGGGCCGGGTTATACTCACCCGGCCCCTTACGGGGCTCGGCTCGCCAGCGGCAAAAAAAAGAACCGGAAGCGAGCGGGTCCCAGGGGGGGTAGGGACCTGACATCGCTTCCGGTATCAGCACATTGCCGAGGTAAGACGAACTCTCCGGGATGGAGAAGTCTCCAACCGTCGGCTTATATGGTAAATGTCTGGCAGTCTTCTTTCAGAACCTCGATCGCTCCACAACGCGAGCCAAAGACTTGTACGCGTTTCCTCATCGGAGCAATCTGTCTTACATGATAACAACCAACCATCAGAAAGGCCTGCCAACGAGATTATCGTCGGCGTTGAAGGTATCTTAGGCCGAAGAGGGAAGGGTTGTCAAGGGTTTATCAATGAAAAATTCGAGAAGTCGGCCTGGGTCTTACCCTTCCTTGCGATAAGCCGCGAAGCAGTCATCCGTCTCCCAAAGCTTCACCTCGACGACCGGGAAGCCCTCGGAGATGGCGAATTCGTAGATGAGCCGGGCGATGTTCTCGGCCGTCGGATTGACGTCCATCGGGAAGATCGGCTCGCCTTGCTTGGTCAAGATCGGCAGCAGCGGATCGTCCTTGTGCAGCAGCATGCGATGGTCGAGGTGCGTGTCGATCCAGTGGCTGACGACGCGCTTGATCCGGGAGAAATCCATGACCATGCCGAGACTGTCGAGCTGGTCGGCCGCCAGGGAGATGACCGCCCGGCCGTTGTGGCCGTGCAAATGGCGACATTTGCCATCGTAATTGATGAGCCGATGGCCATAGCAAAAACGAATTTCGCGGGCAACCAGGTACATACACCCCTCCTCGTTTAGCCGCGACGCGACGTACTCGGAGCGGAGCGCTTTACCCACCGCGGGCTCCGCGCTCCGCTCCGAGTACGTCGCGTCGCGGCTAAACAGATCATCCGAAAAAACCGCGTTTGGCCGACGCCAGCTGCCGCATCGGCTCCGTCGGCTGGAAGCGTTTGCCGAGCGGCTCATATTTGCTCAGGCGACTGAGCACCTTGTCCATCCCCAGTGTATCCGCCCAGCGCAGGATGCCGCCGCGGAAGGCCGGGAAGCCGATGCCGAGGATCAGGCCCATGTCCACGTCGGTCGGGTCGCGCACGATGCCTTCCGCCAGCACCAGGCTCGCCTCGACCAGCATGGCCAGGAACAGACGATCGGTGATCTCCTCCGCGTCGATGGTTCGCTGCGCCGAGCGGCACTTCTCCAGAATCGCCGCCAGGGCCGGATCGTCGGCGCCTTTGCCATCCTTGGAATAGCCGTAAAATCCCGCCCCCGACTTCTGCCCGAGCCGTCCCGCCGCCACGAGTTCGCCCAGGATGCGCGCGTTCCTGGCCCGATCGGCGAAGGCGCTGTTGACCACCCGGCCGGCGTAGAGGGCCGTGTCCAGGCCGACCAGGTCGTTGAGCGTGATGGGGCCCATGGGCATGCCGAATGCCACGGCCGCCTTGTCGATCGCCCGCGGGTCGGCGCCTTCTTCGAGCAGGGCCAGAGATTCGTTCATATACGGGAAGAGAATGCGATTGACGAGAAACCCGGGGCAATCGCGGACCACGATCGGACTTTTGCCGAGCCGTTTGGCCAGGGCGACCAGGGTCACCACGGTGGCATCGCTGGTCTTGCTGCCGCGGATCACCTCCACCAGCTGCATGCGATCGACCGGGTTGAAGAAGTGCATGCCGGCAAAGTTCTCCGGCTTCTCTACCGCCTGGGCCATGCGCGTAATGGAGATCGTCGAGGTGTTCGAGGCGAGAATGGCATCGGGCCGCAAGTGAGGCTGCAAATCGCGATAGAGCTTCGTTTTGACGTCCTCGTTTTCCACCACGGCTTCGATGATGACGTCGCGATCGTTGAGCGGCGAGAGATCGGAGATGATGCCAGTGCTCAGCTGGCTCAGGGCGGCGAGCATTTCCTCGGGCGACATACGGCCAATCTTGATGCGCGACTGCATCGTTTGCACAATGGCGTCCTTGCCCTTGTTCAGAGCCCCGGCATTGACGTCGAGCAGCAGGGTCGGCACGCCGCGGCGCAGATGAGCGCCGGCGATGCCCGCTCCCATGATGCCGGCGCCGACCACGCCGACGCGTTCGACGTTGGCGGGATGCACCGACGCATTGGCAACGCCGGGGTCCTTTTGCAGGCGCTGCGTCATGAAGAACACGGCAATCAGGTTGCGCGAGATGGTGCTGCCGGCCAGGTGAACGAAGGCCTCGGTCTCGGCCTTGAGCCCTTCATCGAGCGGTTTGTTGCAGCCTTTTTCGATGGCATCGATCGCGGCCATCGGGGCGGGAAGCTGGCCCTTCGTCTTGGCCAGCACCTGGGCGCGGGCTACGGCGAAGATGAACGACGCCTGGTCTTCGCTCAGGCCGACGGGTTGCTGCTTCTTGCGTCGGGTATCTTGCCAATCGCCGGAGGTCGCCGACCAGGCCAGGAGGCGTTTGGCCTCTTCCTCGAGCCGGTCGCTCGGCATGGCGTTGAAGAGAATGCCTAGCTCGCACGCCTTGTCCGTTTTGACGTTCTCACTGGTGCAGATCAGGTCCAGCGCCAGCGGCGGGCCGATGATCCGGCACATGCGCTGGGTGCCGCCCCAGCCGGGGATCAGGCCGATTTTCACTTCGGGAAAGCCGAGCTCGGTCTTCGGATTGGATCCCCCCAGACGATAATCGAAACCCAGGGCGACCTCGAGTCCGCCGCCCAGACAGGAGCCGTCGATCAGGGCCACGGTCGGAAAGGGCAAGCGTTCGATGCGGGCGATGACGTTCAGGCCGCGCTGCACCAGCTTTCGAGTCACGTCCGGAGACGCGGGGATGCTGCCAAGTTCCTTGAGATCGGCGCCGGCGATGAAGTTGCCGGGCTTGCCGCTGAGGAGCAGCAGGCCGCGCACGTCCTGGCGGGATTCGAGATCGGTGAGCAGCTGTTCCCAATCGGCGAGGACGGCCTGGCCGAGCGTATTGACCTTGCTGCCGGGCAGGTCAAAGACGACGCGAGCGAGTTTCTCCTGGGTGAGTTCCAGCGTCAGTGCGCTCATGATGGTTCCTTTCGTTCCAAGGATGGTTCGCCTTCCCAGCCCTCACGCAGGGGATAGCGCGAAAGGTTTGTGGCACTGTGGTTATTGTAGGGGGTGAAAACGAAGAAATCGATTACGCCTGGTCCAGGATGCGCTGCCAACGCCGGGGCACGCCTCGATACGCAGCCTGGTAGGTCGCTTCCAGCGGCACGTTGACGTACACTTCCGGCTCCAGGAACAACGGCATGTCGATCAGGGCGCGCCCCACCGCGGTTGGTTCAACATAGGCCCGTTTTCGGGGGCCCGCGGAGTAGGCCGCCAGGGTTAGCGGTTCGTGCGCCG
>Ga0182024_10006899_pt1 | contig 24731 bp, 25 predicted proteins | sample P32metaG_FD_120480 | JGI IMG/M metagenome (GOLD analysis project Ga0182024, IMG submission 120480) | Permafrost microbial communities from Stordalen Mire, Sweden - P3-2 metaG (Illumina Assembly) | ecosystem: Environmental > Terrestrial > Soil > Wetlands > Permafrost | place: Sweden: Stordalen...
CGCGGGCGGCGTTCAATCGCAGTCGGCGGTGGACGCGACGAGGCAGCTGAAGGCCTCGCGCACGAGCGCGCGCGAGGAGCGCAGCGGGCGCTCGGAGCGCCGGCGGCCGTGGCCGTCGGCGATCGCCGTGGCGGCGGAGGCGAACCGCGGTGCGTGCTCGCAGCCGGCGGCGCGACCGCGCGAGCGCGCGGAGCCGAGGCCGGCGGGGGTGGCGGGGCAACGAGGGGGCATCCTCAGCGATCTCCTAGGCGGCGACGGTGACGGGGGCGACACCGAGCCGCGTCAGCTCGGCGCGCAGGGCGCGGCGGCCGCGGTGGTGGAGGCCGTTGATGGCGCTCTCGCTGCGGCCGAGGCGCGCGGCGATCTCAGCGGGGGCGAGCCCGCCGACGTGGCGCAGCACGATGATCTCGCGCTGATCCTCGGGCAGCCCGGCCAGCGCGGCGCGCAGGATCTCGCGACGGTCGCGCGTGGCGCCGTCGTCGGAGGTCTGGGGGATGATCGGCTCGGCGACCGGGACCGCGCGGCGCGAGCGCAGCTGGTCGATCGCGGCGTTGCGCGCGAGGCGGACGAGCCAGCTCAGAAACGGCGCGCCGCGGTCCTCGTAGCGCTGCAGGCTGGCGGGCAGCTTCGCGAACACCTGCTGGGTCACGTCCTCGGCCTCGTGGTGGTTTCGCAGCAGCGAGGCCACGTAGCTGTAGATGTTGTCGGCGTAGCGAACGTAGAGGTAGCGGATCGCCTCGCGGTCGCCGCTCTTGGCGCGCTCGACGGCCAGGCGGGTCGTGCGAGCGGCGTCGACGCTCTCGACGGCAGCGCTGCGCAGGCGGAAGTTGGCGATCGCCTCGACGGAGGCCTCGCGCTTGCGTGAGGCAAGCGATTCGAGGTTGTCGGCGACGGCGGTACTCTTGGCACGGGGACCGCTCGGGGCGGTCGCGGAGGCGGTCGGCGTCATGTAGGAAGCCTCAGGGTTTTCCGCCTAGTCAGTGGGGTGATCTTCGAATACCCCACAGGTGAGAAAACTCACCCCCGTGGCGCCGTCGCTCTTCGCGTGTTATTCACCACGCCTCCGCCCGCAGTTCCACCAGTCAGGGCGGTCTCCCCTGGCTTAGCATCATCGGGTTCCATGTCATCGAAGTCGACAACCACCGCCCCATCGCGGGCCCCCGCCCGCGACGCCGTTCGTCTCGTCCTGATCGACCGCGACGCGCTCGCGCGCCGCGCCATGCGCGAGGAGATCACCGCGAGCGGCGAATTCGTCGTTGCCGCCGAGGCGGCCCACGAGGACGACGCGATCGACCTCGTCCGCCGCGAGCAGCCCGACCTCGTGCTGATCGACATCGGCTACCCGCGCCTGGAGGGCATCCCGATCGCCAAGGAGCTGCGCCGCCAGCTGCCCGCGACGCGGATGGTGTTCTGCTCGATCACCGACGACGAGGACGCGGCCGTGCGCGCGCTGCGCGCAGGCGCGGTCGGCATCGTCCGCAAGGACCTCGACATCGGGCCGCTCATGCGCGCGCTGCACGGGGCCCTCGCCGGCGAGGCCGCGATCTCGCGCCAGCTGGGGATGCGCCTGATCGAGGAGCTCTACCGCCAGTCCGAGCCCGGCCCGCGGCTGCGCCCGGCGGGCGGCGAGCTGACCGCTCGCGAGTGGCAGGTGCTCGACCTCCTGATCGACGGCGCCGGAACCACAGACATTGCGGAGGCGCTCGGGCTCGCCGTCGAGACGGTGCGCAGCCACATCAAACACGTGCTCCGCAAGCTGGGCGTGCGGACACGCAGCGAAGCCGTCGAGATCGCGCGGCGGCTGCGCGGGCGCAGCAGCTGAGCTCGACAGGCCGCGCTGCACGGAGGAATCTCAATGTCGCGGCCGAATCCCCTGCCATTCCCTCGTATATGGGGGAGAAGATCACTAACTTGTTCGGTGATACCTCACCAACGAGTTCCGCCTGAGCGCCGCGAAATAGATGCTCACGGGGCAGGGCGCAATCTCGCCGCACAGAAGGGCATGAGCGTGAGGCACCTAACAGCACAAGCCGACGAGACCGAGCGAATCGGCGCCTTCGCGGCGCAGGCTCTGGCCGACATCCACAGCGCTCTCTACGGCGTCGCCCCTTCGGCGACGCGCGCCTGGACCGACGGTGACGCGATCCTGCTCGTGATGCGCCTGCCGCCGGAGAGCCCCGCGCGCCGCGCCGATCCGCCGCTCGCCACGATCCAGCGCATGGTCGGAGCCGCCGTCTTCCGGCGCACCGGCGTGACGCTTCGCACCGCCGGCACCAACGTCGACGCCCAGCGCGGGCTCGTGGTGCTCGCCTTCGAGCGGATCCGCGAGGGCGCCAGCGAGGACGACGCCGGGACCGTCCCCGCCGGCCCCGCGCTCGGCGCTGGCTGAGCAAACGCCCGCGCCGCCGCCGAGCGCCGAGATCCTCGGCGTCCCGCTGGCGATCACCGACTACGCCCAGGTGATCGAGTGGATCGACGCGACGATCGCGTCGGGCTCGCGCGGCTCGCTCAGCGCCGCAGCGGTCCATCTCGTGATGCGCGCGCAGGAGGAGCCCGCCGTGATGGAGGCGGTCCTCGGTCTCAGCGTCGTCGTCCCCGACGGCCAGCCGCTGGTGTGGGCGCTGCGCTCGCTCGGGCACGCCGGCGCCACGCGCGTCTATGGCCCCGACCTGATGGCGGCCTACTGCGAGCACGCCGCGCGCACGCAGACGCCGGCCTTCCTCTATGGCGGGCGCAGCGAGGACGCCCTCGTCGAGCTCAGCGTCGCGCTGCGGACGCGCTTCCCCGGGCTCGTGATCGCCGGCGGCTACGCGCCGCCCTTCCGCGAGCTGAGCGAGCAGGAGGACGAGGCGGTCGCGGGGCGGATCGAGCGCTCGGGCGCGGCGGTTGTGTGGGTGGGCATCGGCCAGCCCCGCCAGGAGCTGTGGATCGCCCGCATGCGCGAGCGCCTCAGCGCGCCGGTGCTGGTCGCCGTCGGCGCCGCCTTCGACTTCCACGCCGGCCTGCTGCCGCAGGCGCCCGCGTGGATGGGCCGCCACGGGCTCGAGTGGAGCTATCGCCTGGCGCGCGAGCCGCGGCGGCTGTGGCGTCGCTACGCGCGCTACAACCCGCGCTTCGTCGCCGCCTTCGCACGCCAGTACGCCCATGCCCGGCGCGAGCGCCGCGGCGGCGCGTCCTGAGCGGCGCGGCGCCGGCCTCACCGCGCGTGGCGCCCGCTCGCTTCGCGGAAGCTGAGAGCCGCTCTGCGCCCGAGCGGGCAACGCCATAATGCGCGTCGTGCGCGGTCGCAATCGACGCCAGGCGGCCACGGGGCGGCTTGAGCCGGATGTGCCTCCCGAGAGCCTGATCCGCCGCTCCGGCTGGAACCCGGAGGTCGACGTCGTGGCGGGCTACCTCAGCGCCGGGATCGCCATGAAGGAGCTGCTGAGCTCGCTCGTTGCGGATGCTCCGAGCCCGGTGCGCGTGCTCGACTTCGGCTGTGGCGTGGCCAAGACGCTGCGGCACTTCGCCGCGGAGTCAGACCGCTTCGAGCTCTTCGGCTGCGACATCGACGGGCCGAGCATCGACTGGCTGACGGAGCATCACTCGTCATACGCGTCGTTCTCCCGCGTCCAGGAGACTCCCGCGCTGCCCTATCCCGACGCTAGCTTCGACCTCGTCTACGCCGTCTCCGTGTTCACGCACCTCAGCGAGCACTGGGCCGACTGGCTGCTTGCGCTGCGCCGCGTGCTGGCGCCGGCCGGGCTGCTCGTGGTGACCGTCCTCGGTGAGGCGATGATCGAGGTGGAGCGCGGCGGTGTCTGGGAGGAGGATGCGATCGGGATGAACGTGCTGCGCCACGGCCAGGACTGGGAGGGCGGCGGCCCGACGGTCTTCCACTCGCATTGGTGGATCCGCGAGCACTGGGGGCGGGCCTTCGAGATCCTCGAGATCCGAGAGACCCGCGAGGAGGACGGCTCGCTGGTCCGCGGCTCACACGACCTCGTGATCATGCGCCCGCGCCCGGGGTCGATCACGCCGGCCGACCTCGAGCGCCTGGATCCGGGCGAGCCGCGCGAGTTGCGCGCGCTGGCGCGCAACGTCGCTCAGCTGCACGCCGACGACGCCTACCTGCGGGGGCTCCTGTCGGAGGCTCGCGCGCGGGGTGACGCCGAGCACGATCACCGCGTCGAGCTCGCACGCCAGCTCGACGCCCTGCGCGCCGAGCTTGGGGCGCCGCTCGAGTAGCCGCCGACTCGACTCACTAACCTCCTCCCCGGATGAACTACGACGTGGCGATCGTCGGCCTCGGTCGGGTCGGGCTGCCGCTAGCGCTCTGCTTCGCCGACCACGGCCTCAGCGTGCTCGGCATCGACAACGACGGCGAACGGCTCGCCTCGCTGCGCGCCCGCGAGATGCCCTTCCAGGAGCCGGGCGCGCAGGAGCTGCTCGAGCGCCACGAGCTCGGCCTGTCGGCGCAGATCGCCGACGCCGCGCAGGCTCGCCACATCGTGATCACCCTCGGCACGCCGTCGTTCTCGCACATCGAGATCGACATGAGCCAGATCCGCGAGGCCGTCGATGCGCTCAGCGGCGGCCTCAGCGGCGGCCAGTCGGTCACGCTGCGCTCGACGGTCGCGCCCGGCACAACCGACTACGTGGCGGCCGTGCTGCGTCGGCGGACCAAGCTCGAGGTCGGCCGCGAGATCCACGTCGCGCACGCGCCGGAGCGGATCGCGGCCGGGCGCTTCATCGAGGAGATCCACTCGCTGCCGTGCATCGTCGGCGGCGTCAGCCCCGAGAGCGGGCAGGTCGTCGGCGACCTCTTCTCGGTCTTCGGCGCGCCGATCGTGCAGACCACGGCGGTGCAGGCGGAGCTCGCGAAGATCTGGACCAACATCCTGCGCTACACGACCTTCGCGCTGCCCAACCTGCTGATGATGGACTGCGAGCAGTACGACGCGAACGTCTTCGAGGTGATCGAGCTGATCAACCGCGACTACCCGCGCGGCGGCATCGCCAGGCCGGGCATGACCGCCGGCAGCTGCCTGCGCAAGGACTTCGCCTTCTCCGAGGAGCGCTCGAACGCGCCCGGCATGCTGCTGGCCGTCTCGCGCGTCAACGAGTCGGTGCCGCTGTTCCTCGTGCGCGGCCTGCGCCGGCGGATCGGCTCGCTCGAGGGCCGGCGCGTGTGCGTGCTCGGCCTCGCCTTCAAGGCGGACACCGACGACGAGCGCGACAGCCTGTCGCACAAGCTGATGCGGCTGCTCGACCGCGAGCTCGCCGAGGTTTCCGTGCACGACCCTCACGTCGCGAGCGCGACGAGCTCGCTGGCCGAGGCGGTCGCCGGCGCCGACGCGGTGGTGGTCGCGACCAACCACTCCGCCTTCCGCACGCCGGCGGCGCTCGCGGCGATCGCCGCCGGCGCGAGTGGCGACTGCCTGATCGCGGACCCCTGGGACTGCTGGGGCTCCGGCCAGCTGTTCGCCTACGCCGGCGAGCTGCTCGCGGCCGCCGGTGAGCCGCGGTGAGCCGCGTCCTGGTGACCGGCGGCGCCGGCATGATCGGCGGGGCGATCGTGCGCGCGCTGCTGCGCGACCCCGAGTTCGAGGTGCGCGTCTGCGACGAGCGCGAGGCGCCGGCGTGGATCCGCGAGGGCGCGGAGGTCCACACGGCGGACCTGCGCGAGCGCGAGCAGGCGCGGGCGGCCGTGGCCGGCGCGAGCCACGTGATCCACTGCGCCGCGATCGTCGGCGGCATCGCCAACTTCCACCGCCTCCCCTACACCCTCACCGAGGTCAACAACGCCCTCTACAACGGCGTCATCGGCGCCGCGCTCGAGGAGGGCGTCGAGCGCTTCGTCTACATCTCGAGCTCGATGGTGTTCGAGCGAGCCTCCGTGTTCCCCACGCAGGAGGCGCACCTGCCCGACTGCCTGCCGCCGCGCTCGGCCTACGGCTTCTCCAAGCTCACCGGCGAGGTCTACTGCCGGGCCGCGCACGAGCAGTTCGGGCTCCCGTTCACGATCTGCCGCCCGTTCAACGCCTACGGGCCGGGCGAGCATCCCGCCGAGGAGCCCGGCATCGCCCACGCGGTCCCCGACCTGATCGCCAAGGTGCTCGCCGGCCAGCGACCGCTGCAGGTGTTCGGCTCCGGCACGCAGACGCGCACGCTGACCCACGTCGACGACATCGCCGCCGGCGTGCTCGCCGCGATGCGCTCGCCCGCGGGCCTCAACGACGACTTCAACATCTCAGCCGCGCAGGAGCTCAGCGTCGCCGAGATCGCGCGGCTGATCTGGGAGGCCTGCGGTGAGGACCCGGGCGCCTTCGAGCTGGAGCATTTGCCAAGCTTCCCCGTCGACGTCCAGAGGCGCTGGCCATCGGTGGAGAAGGCGAAGCGACTGCTCGACTGGGAGGCTGAGATCGAATTGACCGACGGACTTGCCCAAACCGTGCGCTGGCTGCGCGATCGCGAGCCGGCGCCGTCATGAGCCGCCCCACCGCGCTGATCACCGGGATCACCGGCCAGGACGGCTCCTATCTCGCCGAGCTGCTGCTCGAGAAGGGCTACGACGTCCACGGCATGGTCCGCCGCTCCTCGACCGAGCGCTTCGACCGCATCGAGCACCTGCGCTCGCGCCTCACCCTCCACCAGGGCGACCTGCTCGACCAGCGCTCGCTCGTCGACACGCTGCGCGCCGCGCGACCCGACGAGATCTACAACCTCGCGGCGATGTCGTTCGTCGCCGTCTCCTGGATCCAGCCGACGCTGACGGCCGAGTTCAGCGGCGTCGGCGTCACGCGGATCCTCGAGGCCGTCCGCGAAGTGTGCCCGCAGGCCCGCTTCTACCAGGCCTCCTCCAGCGAGATGTTCGGCAAGGTCCGCGAGATCCCCCAGACCGAGCTGACGCCGTTCTACCCGCGCTCGCCGTACGGCGTCGCCAAGGCCTACGGGCACTTCATCACCGTCAACTACCGCGAGAGCTACGACCTGCACGCGACCAGCGGCATCCTCTTCAACCACGAATCGCCACGCCGCGGCCTCGAGTTCGTGACGCGCAAGATCACCTGGCACGCCGCGGCGATCAAGCTCGGCCTGGTGGAGCAGCTGAGCCTGGGCAACCTCGACGCCGAGCGCGACTGGGGCTACGCCAAGGACTACGTCGAGGCGATGTGGCTGATGCTCCAGCGCGACGAGCCGGAGGACTTCGTGATCGCGACGGGGATCGCGCACTCCGTCGGCGAGTGCGTCCAGATCGCCTTCGACCACGCGGGCCTCGACATCGAGAGCCACGTCGTCACCGACGAGTCGCTCGTGCGACCGGCCGAGGTCGACCATCTGATCGGCGACCACAGCAAGGCCACCAAGCTCCTCGGCTGGAAGCCGCAGACCGACTTCGAGACGCTGATCCGGATGATGGTCGACGCCGACCTGGCGCTGCTGTCGCACTAGCGCCGGCCGGCGGCGGGTCGTGCCCCCGGGCCGCGGCGCCACGGTGGCTCAGCGGTCGGTGAGGATGCTCGAGCCCGCGCGGGCCAGCAGCGCGAGCGCCGCGAGCTGCGTGTAATAGACGGGCGTCGGCGTGGGCGCGCTGTAGCGCACGATGGTGTAGGTGTCGGTGTGGATCACGCTCGGCGTGAAGCCGGCCATCGCCGCCGGCACCGCCGGCAGCGGCGGGTCGCGCGCGACGTCGATGACGTCGAACTCGCGGGTGTGCAGCAGCGTCGCGGCCGAGCCGTGCACGCGGCGCGCCGGCAGGTACAGCTCGAGCGCCGGCGGACCGTCGGAGGGATTGACGACGATGTAGCGCGGCCGGGTGCTCGGCGGGCCGATCGCCGCAGCCACGCCGCGCCAGTCGTCGCGCTGATCGGCCGGGGTGGTCTCCACGCCGACGAAGGCGACGACGCCGGCGGCGCAGAGCACCGCGACGAGGATCGGCCCGGCCCGCGTGCGGCTGGCCGCCACCGCCGCCAGCACGACGAGCGGCACCATCGCCGCGATCAGATTGCGCGTGATCACGTAATCGACCCCCAACGGCGCCAGCGCCAGCGGCACTCCGAGCGCGATCGCCGCGAGCGCCGCCTGAGCGCGATCGGCGCCGCGCAGGCCGAGTGCGATCCCTGCGGCGGCGAGCACCGCGACGAGCGTCAGCGCCGTCGCGTGAGGCGTCGCGTAGCCGATCAGGAACTGCTTGAACACGGCGCCCACGCGGCCCCCCAGTCCGCTCGAGCTGATGTAGCGCGCGCGATTGCCCGACGCCTGCACGACGGCCAGCGGCAGCAGCGCGGCGCCGACGAGGACGACAAAGGCGATCGACAGCGCCGCTTCACGTGCACGGCGGGCGTGGCGCCAGGCCAGCCAGAGCGCCTCGGGGATCACGACGAACACGGCGAAGTAGTGGGTCGCCAGCGCCAGCGCGGCGACCACCGCCCAGCCCCGCCATTCCCCGCGCACGAGGAACCAGACCGTCGCGGCGCACAGCAGCACGAGCAGCGCGTATGCGCGCGCCTCCTGGCTGTACCAGATCAACAGCGGGTTGGCGGCGGCGAGAGCCGCCGCCGCGAGCGCGGCCCGGCGCCCGCCAAACCGGCCCGCGATCGCCGCCAGCACGACGATCGTGGCGCTGCCGAACAGCGCCGACAGCGACCGCAGCGCGACCGCCCCGGAGCCGAACGCCCGCGCCCAGACCCACTCGATCACGTAGTACAGCGGCGGCGTCGACTCCGAATGCGGGAGCGCCCGCAGCATCGCACCGAACGAGCGCGTGACGAGCGAGTGCGTGACCGCCTCGTCGAGCCACATGCTCTGGACGTCGAGGGTGGCGAAGCGCACGAGCGCACCCGCCAGGACGACTGCGGCGATGGCCCAGGTCCAGGCGTCCCGCCGGCGAGCGCTCATGCTGCGGCAGGTTCGCAGAACGTGATCAGGTGGTGACCGATCGCGCGCGCCACATGCCATCGCGCCCGCCGACGCGCTACGCTCGGAGCATGACCATCACCGACCCCTCGATCAGCGTCGATCGGATCACCGAGCTCCTCGGCGAGCACGCGGAGGAGCTGCTCGATCACAGCTCCGCCACGATCGACTCCTCGCTCCTGCATCTCCCCGGACCGGACTTCATCGACCGCGTCTACTCGGCCAGCGACCGCAGCAACGCGACGCTGCGGAGCCTCGGCCAGCTGTTCGGCCACGGCCGCCTCGGCGGCACCGGCTACGTCAGCATCCTGCCCGTCGACCAGGGGATCGAGCACAGCGCCGGCGCGAGCTTCGCCCCCAACCCGATCTACTTCGACCCGGAGGCGATCGTCGAGCTGGCGATCGAGGGCGGCTGCAACGCCGTCGCCTCGACGCTCGGGGTGCTCGGCGCCGTCAGCCGCCGCTACGCCCACAAGATCCCCTTCATCGTCAAGCTCAACCACAACGAGCTGCTGACCTACCCCAACCGCTTCGACCAGGTGATGTTCGCGAGCGTGCAGCGCGCCTGGGAGCTCGGCGCGGTGGCCGTCGGCGCGACGATCTACTTCGGCAGCGAGGAGTCCACGCGCCAGATCGTCGAGGTCTCGCAGGCCTTCGAGGAGGCCCACAGCCTCGGCATGTTCACGGTGCTGTGGTGCTATCTGCGAAACCCGGCCTTCAAGCAGAACGGCGTCGACTACCACCTCTCCGCCGACCTGACCGGCCAGGCCAACCACCTCGGCGTGACGATCGAGGCCGACATCATCAAGCAGAAGATGGCCGAGAACAACGGCGGCTACACGGCGCTCGGCAAGGACTACGGCAAGACCAGCCCGCTCGTCTACTCGGAGCTGACCAGCGACAACCCGATCGACCTCTGCCGCTACCAGGTCGCCAACTGCTACATGGGACGCGCCGGGCTGATCAACAGCGGCGGCGCCTCATCCGGTGCGACCGACCTCGCCGAGGCGGTCCGCACAGCGGTGATCAACAAGCGCGCCGGCGGCACCGGCCTGATCAGCGGCCGCAAGGCCTTCCAGCGCCCGATGGCCGAGGGCGTCGAGCTGCTCAACGCGATCCAGGACGTCTACCTCGCGAGCGAGATCACGGTCGCCTGAGCGGTGAGCGCCGGCCCAGCGCCGGCCCTCAGGCGGCGGAGGCGCTGTCCTGGAGCGCCGCCACGTCGGCGGCGACCATCTCCGCGATCAGCTGCTCGAAGCTCGTCTGCACGCTCCAGCCGAGGCGCTCGCGCGCGCGTTGCGGGTCGCCGATCGCAAGCGTTCGCTCCGGTGGGCGCACCAGCGCCGGGTCGGTTCGCAGATAGGCATCAGCCTCGAGCCCGACGCAGGCGAAGGCGACGTCAACGAGCTCGCGCACGGTGCGCCCGACGCCGCTGGCCAGCACGAAGTCGCCGGGCCCTGCCGCCGCGGCCATCATGCGCAGCGCGCGGACGACGTCGGTCGCCGCCGACCAGTCGCGCACCGCGCTGGCGTCGCCGAGCGCCAGCTCGTCCTGGCGCCCGAGGCTGATCGCCGCCGCCGCCGCGGTCACCTTGCGCGAGATGTAGTGGCGGTCGCGGCGCGGGGACTCGTGGTTGAAGAGGATCGCCGAGGACAGGTGCAGGCCGTGGCGCGCGCGCAGCAGCCCGACCAGCTGGTGGGCCGCGAGCTTCGCGACCCCGTAGGGAGAGCTCGGCGCGCAGGGGGTGTCCTCGCGCTGTGGGCTCGGCGCGTCGGCGCCGAAGATCTCGCGCGAGGTCGCGAGCACGACATGGGCGCCCGGGGCGTGGTCGCGCACCGCTTCGATCAGCTCCGCGGTGATCGTCGCCGCGCCCTCCATTGTGTCCGCGACGGCCGTCCAGGAGTGCGGCACGAAGGCCGGCGAAGCGAGGTGGTAGATCTCATCGGGCACGGTGGCCGCGACGATCGCGCCCAGCGTGCCCCGCTCGAGCAGGTCGCCGGTGTGGAAGCTCAGCGCGCCGCGAACGCGCTCGAGGGTCGGGCGCTCGCTGTCGGCCGGCTCGCGCACCGTCCCATGCACCTCGAGGCCCTCGTCGCACAACAGCTCGGCGAGGTAGGACCCGTCCTGGCCGCTGACGCCGGTGATCAGGGCGCGGCGCGCACTCACCGCGCCGCCGCCGCGCTCGCCTGCGGGCGGATCTCAGTTGAGCCGGCGTGGCCGGCGCCGCTGGCGAGGGTCGCGCGCATTCGCGGGCGGATGCTAGGCGTAGATCCCGCCGAGCGTCGCGGCGAGGCGGTCCGGATCGAGGAGTTCGCGTGCCCGCGCCAGCGCGAGGGCACCGGCGCCGGCGTCCTCGCGCAGCGCCGCGATGCTCAACGCCAGCGCCTTCGCGTCGCCCGCCGGCGAGCGCCACTGCGCCGGCACCAGCTCGCGCAGCGCGCCGATGTCCGAGGCGGCGACGGGCACGCCCGCCGCCATCGCCTCGGCAGCTGCGAGCCCGAACGTCTCCCCCGTCAGCGACGGCACCAGCGCCAGCCGGGCGCCGCGGCGCAGCGCGGCGAGCTGCTCGTCGCTGACGTGCCCGGCGAAGCTGACGCCCGGCGCGCCTGCGAAGCGCTCGCGCTGCGAGCCCTCGCCCGCCACCGTCAGCGCCATCCCGGCGATCCGGCAGGCCTCGATCGCCACCGCGAGCCCCTTCTCGGCCTCGAGGCGGCCGCTGAACAGCGCGTAGCCACCGTTGGCGGCCTGCGAGCGCTCGGCGAACTCGCGCACCGGGTTTGCGAGCACGTGCGTCGCCGCCGGCAGCGGCGCGCCGAGCTTCAGGAGGCGCTCGTGCGCGAACTCGCTCGGGACGATCGCAGCGTCGATCAGCCCGGCCAGCCGCCGCTGCCAGAGCGCGAGCGCGCCGGCGTAGACGAGCGCTTCGCCGGCGCTGCCGCGGCAGTTGCGCAGGACGCCCGGCAGCGTGTTGCGCCCATGGCAGCGCGTGCACTCGGCGCCGTGCGTGAAGCAGATCCCCACGGCACAGACGAGGCGGTACTGGTGCAGGTGCGCGACGACGCGCGCCCCCGCCTCGCGTGCGGCGGCCAGCGCGCGCCAGCCGAAGGCGGGGTGGATGTTGTGCGCGTGCACGACCCGAGCGCGCGTGCGGCGCACCGCCCGGGCGACCTCGTCGGGGCGCAGGCCGCCCCCCAGCATGCCGGCGCTGGCGCGAGCGCGGCCCAGCAGCGCCGAGTCGCGCTGCAGCAGCTCGACCTCCTCGCCGAGGCGCTCGCGGACCAGCCACTGGAAGTCCGCGACGGCGCGCTCCTCGCCGCCGCTCGAGCGGTAGCGGTTGTGCAGGAAGAGGATCACGGTCACGGCAAACGTAGCGTGCCGGCAGCGCCGCGACGCGCTCCTACACTCTCCAGAGCCCGAATGCCCCCTTCAGCCTCGATCATCATCCCGACCCGCGCGCGGCCCGACTATCTCGAGGTCGCGCTCGCCTCGGTCGCGCCGCAGGCCGTCCACGCCGGCGCCGAGCTGATCGTCGTCGACGACGGCCGGCTCGAGCGAAACGCCCAGCTGGCAGAGCGCTTCGGCGCGCGCTACGTCTCACTCGGGCAGCCGCGCGGCCTCAACGCCGCCCGCAACGCCGGCATCGAGGCCGCCCACGGCGAGCTGCTGGCCTTCATCGACGACGACGTCGAGGTCCACGACGGCTGGCTCGACGCGCTGATCGCCGCCGCTCACTCGCAACCCGACGTCGGCGTCTTCACCGGCCCGATCATCGCCCGCTTCGACGGCACGACACGGCGCGTCTGCGGGCGCGAGGGGCCGCCGATCACCCACACCGACCACGGCGAGCGCGACTGCGACGTGGCGCGCGCCTGGGGAGCGAACCTGGCGATCCGCGCCAGCGCGCTCACGAGCGTCGGCCTCTTCGACCCCCACCGCCGCGTCTGGAGCGGCGACGAGCAGGAGTGGGAGGAGCGCCACCTGCGCGCCGGCGGGCGCATCCGCTACATCGCCGCGGCCGGCCTCGACCACCGTCGCGCCGGCGCCGACGCGAGGCAGCGGGCGCTGATGCGGGTGGCCTACGCGCGCGGGCGCGAGGCCCGCGACTACGACGAGGAGCAGGGTCGCGCGCCGTCGCTCCAGCGCGAGCTGCGGGTGTTCGTGGGCTGTCTTTGGCACACGCTGCGCCGCCGCTGCGACAACGGTCCAGTGATGGCCGCCCACAGCCTCGGGCGGATCGGCCGTGCGCGCGAGAGCCGCCGCGAGCGCGTCCGCGGCGACGCCGGCGCCGACTTCCTCTCGGGCGAGAGCGGCACGGTCGGGGGGCGCCGGGACGCGCTGCGCGAGCTCGAGGACCGGGCCGCGGCGGCGCGCGGCGCCTGGCAGCTGCTGCGCGCGCGCCGCGCCTCGCGCGGGCTGCGCCGCCGCGTGCTGGTCGTGTCGGTCGTGCGCGACGTCCACCGCGCGCTCTACGAGGCCGCGATCGCCGAGCTGCGCCGCTCCGCCTGCGAGGTCGTCGCGCTCGAGCGCCCGCCGGGTGAGCTGGGGAAGTTCGCGAACCTCAACCTGCTGCTCGAGGGCGTCGAGCTCGATCGCTTCGACTGGGTCCTGCTGATGGACGACGACGTCAGCCTGCCGCCGCACTTCCTCGCCCCGTTCCTGCACCTCGCCGAGTGCTACGGCCTGCGCCTCGCCGCGCCCGCGCACCGCATGCGCTCCCACGCCGCCTGGCGGCTCACGCGCCGGCGCTTCGGCGCCGTCGCCCGCGAGACGGCCTTCGTCGAGATCGGCCCGCTGACAGCGCTCCACCGCGAGACCTTCGCGGCGCTGCTGCCGTTCCCGGACGTCGGGATGGGCTGGGGCCTTGACGCGCACTGGTCGTGGCTCGCGCGCGAGCGCGGCTGGCGGATCGGCCTGATCGACCTGCTGGCGCTCGCGCACCTGGCCGCGCCCGCGGCCTCAACCTACGGCCGCGAGGAGGCGATCGCGGCGGCCCGGGAGTTCCTGGCCGAGCACCCGTACCTGCCGGTCAGCGAGTCCCAGCGGACACTGGCGGTGCATCGCCGATGCGCGTAGGCACGGCGGTCAAGCCGGTGCTGTTCGTGACCGGGCACGTGCCGGCGGACCGCGCGGGCGCCTTCGCGGCGCTGCACGAGCGCGCCGGCATCGAGCTGGCGCTCTACGGCGGCCCCCACCAGCACGGGGCGCCGGCGCAGGAGCCGCCGGCCGCGCTGCCGCACCGTTTCGTGCACCAGCGCGAAATCGGCGCGCTGATCGCCTCCGGCGGCTACCGCGCCGTCGTCGTCGGCACCGGCGGCCGCATCGCGCTGCCGACGGCCTGGCGCGCCGCGCGCCGCGCGGGCGTGCCCTTCATCTTCTGGGCGGCGCTGTGGCGCACGCCGCGCAGCGCTGCGCACCTCGCGGCGCTGCCGCTGATGCGAAGGATCTACCGCGACGCGGCCGCGGTCGTCACCTACGGCGAGCACGTCAGCGCCTATGTGCGCCGCCACGGCGCCACGCGCGTGTTCGTCGCGCCCCAGGCCGTGGACAACGAATTCTGGGGCGCGCCGGTGCCGGCGCGCGAGCGCCACGCCTTCGCGGCGCTGTTCGTCGGCCGCCCCGCCCGTGAGAAAGGCCTTGCCGTGGCGCTCCAGGCCTGGGCCCAGGCGGGTCTTAAGGGGACCTTCACAGTGGTCGGGGATCATTCGCCGCTGCCGGATGAGGTCGTCGGGGTCGGGTCGCTGCAGCCGGCACAACTGCGCAACTTCTACGGGGCGAGCGACGTTCTGCTTGTACCGTCGATCGCAACGCGGCGCTTCATCGAGCCGTGGGGGATGGTCGTGAACGAAGCCATGAACCAGGGAACAGCGATCATCGCCAGCGACGCCGTCGGCGCCGCAGCCGGCGGCCTCGTCCGCGACGGCCGAAACGGCGTCGTCGTGGCGGCCGGCGACCCGGCGGCGCTGGCGCAGGCGCTGCGCTCGCTCGCCGCCGATCGCGCCCGCTGCGCCCAACTCGGCGCGACCGGGCTCAGCGACGTCCGCGCCTACACCTTCGACGCCTGGGCTAGCGCTTTCGTGGAGGCGCTGAAACTTTCTGTTTCGCCCGCGCCGCGGGCTGGTAGCGTCGCACAATGACCTCGCGGCCCGCGCGGGTGCTCATCGCCGTGCTGGCAGCCTTCTGTCTTGCCGGAACAGCGGTCGCCTACGCCCATTCCAGCTCCTTCAACAAACAGCTGAGAGCCGTGCTGCACGACTGCGCGAACACGCGCAACGGCCAGCTGAAGGGCCACTACAGCCTGAAGGTGCTGCAGACGGCGCTCAAGGACGTCGACGCCGAGGTGGACCAGTACACCGGCTGCGCGGACGTGCTGCTCGCGGCGATCCACAAGGACTCCCTGGGCACCCCCAAGCCCAAGCCCAAGCCTTCAGTCACCCCGCATCGGGGGAAGGTCACGCTTCCGTCCTCCCACCCCGTCGTCAGGCACAACCAGAAGCAGATCAAGAGCCGCGTCGACAAGCTGACCGCGGAGGGAGGCCAGCCGCTGACGCTCCCCAGCGGGCAGACCGTGACGCCCGGCGTCGTCACCGCCCGCAGCGCGTCGTTCCTCTCGAACCTGCCCACCCCGCTCCTGATCGTCCTCGCCGCGCTGCTGGCCGCGGTCGCCGCGGTCAGCGGTCGAGCGCTCCACCAGGTTGTCCGCGCACGCCGCTCCCGTTAGCGCCAGCGGCGAGCGGTCGCCGCTGGCGACCACGCTGACGCGAGCCGCCACCCAGTCGTGGTTCGCCGTGGTGATCGCGGTGGCGATCGGCGCGATCTGCTTTGGCGCGAAGGCGAACCTGGTCAGCGCCCCCGGCGGGACCTATCTCGGCCCCGGGCTGGCGTCCACCACGATCACCGAGATAGCGCTGACCGTCGGCAGCGGCATCATCGTGGCGCTCGCCGCCGCGCTCGAGGCTCGCGGCCGCGTCCAGCTGCTCGGCCTCTGCGTCGCGATCGCTCTGTTTGCGCTCGCGGCCTACACGGCGGTGTCGGTCAACTGGTCGCTGGCGCCATCGAACTCCTGGCTCGAGGCCAACCGCACGCTCTCCTACGCGGCCGCCTTCGCCGGCGCGGTCGCGCTCGCCCAGCTCGTCGGCGAGCGCTGGCGAAGCGTGATCGCCGGCGTCCTGCTCGCAACCCTGGCCGTCTGCCTCTACGCGCTGGCGAGCAAGGTGATACCCGAGACGCTCGACGCGGGGACCGCCACGAGCCAGGAGTTCGCGCGCCTGCAGATCCCGTTCGGCTACTGGAACGCGCTCGGGCTGACCGCCGCGCTCGGGATCGGCCCGTGCCTGTGGCTGGGCGCCCGGCGCGAGGGGCACGGCGTGCTCAACGCGCTGGCGGCGCCGGCGCTGTGCATGCTGCTGGTCGCGCTCGTGCTCTCGTACTCGCGCGGCGCGGTGCTGGCCGCGCTCGTGGGCGCGGCGGTCTGGTTCGCGTTCGTGCCGCTGCGCCTGCGCGCGCTGGCGCTGGCGGCGATCGCCGGCGTCCCCGCCGCCGCGGTCGTCGCCTGGACGCTGCGCCAGCCGGCCCTCGCCGACGACAAGGTCGCCCTCGCGACGCGCACCGCGCCGGGCCATCGCCTCGGGCTGCTGCTGCTCGCGGCAGCCGTCGTCAGCTTCGCCGCGGCGCTGGCGCAGCGCTTCGCCGCCGACCGAAACCCGCTGTCGGCGTCGCGGCGGCGCGCGCTCTCGATCGCGGTCGCGGTGATGCTCGCGCTGGTGCCGCTCGCGGGCGTCGCGGCGCTCGCGCACAGCTCCCGCGGCTTCTTCGGGGAGATCTCGCACGGTTGGCACGAGCTGACGGTCCCCAACGGCAGCCAGCCCGGCAACAACGCCAGCAGGCTGACCTCAGGCGGCAGCCAGCAGGCGCTCTACTGGAGCTACGCGATCAAGGTCTTCAACACCAACCCGGCGGTCGGGGCGGGTGCCGGTGCCTACCCGGTCGCCGACCAGCGCTTCATGACGGGCCCCGCGCTCGCCGTCAACGCCCACGGCTACGTCTTCCAGACGCTCGCCGACCTCGGCATCGTCGGGCTCGCGCTGAGCCTCCTGGTCGCCGTGTTGTGGTGCCTCGCAGCGGTGCGCGCGTGTGGCCCGTTTCGCGCCCGCGCCCCGGGCGCCACCTCAGCGGAGCGGATCGGCCTGCTGAGCATCGTCGCGGTCGTCGTCACCTTCGCCGTGCACTCGGCCGTCGACTGGACCTGGTTCGTCCCGGGCGACGCGCTGATCGCACTGCTGTGCGCCGGCTGGGTCGCCGGGCGCGGCCGGTCGAGCGACCGCGTGGCGGCGGGGCGGCTCTCGCTCTCACGCCTGGGGCGCTCGCCGCTCGCCGCGGCCACCGCGGCGCTCGCGATCGGCGTCGCGCTCGTGCTCGCGTGGTCGCAGCTACAGCCGCTGCGCTCCGAGCAGGCCTACAACGCCGGAGAGCTCGCGATCGCAAACGGCCAGTTCACGCGCGCGATCGCCGACGAGCAGACCGCGGTCGCGCGCGACGGCCTCGACCTCTCACCGCAGACCGCGCTCGGCGACGCCTACGCCCAAGCCGGCCGCCTCCGCCTGGCGCAGCAGACCTTCGAGCGCAGCGTCGCCCAGCAGCCCTCCAACGCCGCAAGCTGGCTGGCGCTGTTCGAATACGACTCCTCCTACGGCAGCTACCTGCCCCAGGTCGACGCCTTGATCGGCGAGCACGCGCTCGCCGAGTCGCGCTACCTGAACCCGCAGGACCCGCAGCGCACGCAGGAGCTGCGCCAGTACCTCGCGACGCTCAAGTGACGCCGCGGCGCGCAGCGTGGCGCGCGCGCTTCCACTCGCGCGCCGTCATCGCGTAGATGACGTGATCGATCACCCGCGTGCCGATCCGCTCGGCCGCGGGCAGCACGCCCTCCTCACGGAAGCCGAGGCGCTGGGGGATCGCGCGGCTGCGGGTGTTGAGGACGCCGGCGCGGATCTCCACGCGGGTCAGCTTCCAGACCTCGAAGGCGTGATCGAGCAGCGCGGCGACGGTCAGCGTCATCGTGCCCGACCCCTGCTGGTCGGCGGCCAGCCAGTAGCCGATGCTCGTCTGGCGGCGGTTCCAGTCGATCGCATGGAAGCCCGCCACGCCGATGATGCGCTCGTCCAAGGTCACCGCCAGCTGCATGCCGCGGTTCTCGTCGTGCTGGCGGCGAGCGGCGCGGATGAAGGCGAGCGAGTCGACCACGCCGCGGGTCTGTCCGACGAACGGCATCCAGGCGGCGAGGTGCGCCCGATTCGCGTCGATCAGAGCGAACAGCTCCTCCGCGTCGTCGTCCTCCAGGCCGCGAAGCGAGCGGCCACCCCCCAGGTCGACTGCCAATGTCACAGCCAAAGTCTTGCGCAACCACGGGCCGGCACGAGGCAACGCGCATGGCACGCCGGCGGGACGCTAGGATCGCGGCCGCCATGTTCGGCCCGCTCGATCACATCGGCTTCCTGGTCCGCGACATCGACGCGGCCGTGGCGCAGGCGCAGGCGTCGTTCGGTTTGGCGATCGCGCGCACCTCGGAGCTCGAGCAGTACTCGATCAAGGCGACCTTCCTCGGCGAGGGCACGGGCACGCTCGAGATCTTCACCTTCACCGACCCGGAGGTGCTCGAGCCCCGCCTCGATGGCGCCGAGCGGCGGATCGACCACGTCGCCGTCCGCGTCCCCGACCTGCGCTCGCTCGCCGCCACGCTACGGGCGAGCGGCGTGCGCTTCTGCACCCCCGACCGCCGCGAGGAGCTGACCGAGCCTGTCAGCACGGGCCCCTCGCGAGCGCTCTGGACGCTGCCCGAGACCGCCGCCGGCGTGGCGCTGCAGCTCATCGAGCCGCCCGCGAGCTAGCGTAGAGCGATCCGCCCCGCGCGCGGATCTCGATCTCGCGGTAGTCCGCCGCGTCGAGCAGCTCACGCAGCGTCCGGCGCGTGAAGAAGCGCACGTGGTCGGAGCGGGGCTCGAAGTGGCGCTCGAACGCCCGCCTGCGAAGCCCCAGCCGCAGTCGCAGCAGGCGGCCGTGGTCCGGAGTCGTGGCGATCAGCTGACCGCCGGGCCGAAGGACGCGCTCGACCGCCGCTAGCAGGCCGAGGCAGTCCTGGACGTGCTCGAGCAGCTCCCCCAGCCAGGCGGCGTCGAAGGACCCCGGCGCGAAGGGCAGCTCGCCATCCTCGCCGACAACCTGGAACTCGAGCTCGGGGCAGCGCGCCCGCGCCCGGCGGATCGCCTCGCCGGCGACGTCGATGCCCACCGTCTCGAACCCGGCGGCGGCCAGCGCGGCACTGAACCAGCCGCTGCCGCAGCCGACGTCGAGCACCCTCGCCCCCGGGTCGAGCGCGGCGAGCACGAAGGCGCGCCGTCGCTCGAAACGCTCCGGCATCGCGTCGGGAAGCTCGCTCCAGAGGCGCTGGAAGTAGGCCACGGGTGGGTAGGAAATCTATTCCTACGCAGCCGAGATCCGATGTACAGTGGCCCCAGTACCCGTTTGGGTGGCCGCTGTGCGGCCTGCTCCCAACCTCGAGGGGAATCGGACGATGAAGGTCGCGTACGACAGCCGAGCGAAGGGAGACCCGCGTGGGATCGGCCGCTATGTGCGCTGCATCCTCGAGGCGCTCCAGGAGACGGCCGCTACCGGCGACACGCTCGTCGAGACCCACCACCCGCGCGGCAGCCAGGTCTTCCACTCGCCCTGGCTTGACGGTGCGCAGCTGCGCTGCCCGTGCGCCGCGGTGGTCACGATCCACGACCTCGTCAACCTCAAGGGCCGGGCCGAGTACCTGCGCAGCGGCATGCGCTTCCGCCTGCGCTATCTCGCCGTCCAGCGCGCCGAGCGCGTGATCGTGCCGAGCGAGGTCGTCGCCGCGGACGCGCAGGAGCGCCTCGACATCGACCGCGACCGCATCGACGTGATCCCCGAGGCGGCTGCGGCGGTCATGTACCCGCGCGGCGAGCAGGAGGTGGCCGCCGTGCGCTCACGCTACGGGCTGCCCGACCGCTACCTGCTGTGGGTCGGCAGCATGCTCCATCCCGAGCGGCGCAAGCGCGTGGCCGAGTTGGCGCAGGCGCCCCGGTCGATGCCGCTCGTGCTCGCCGGCCCGGCGCGCCAGTGGGCGCACGAGCTGCCCGACGTGACGCTCACCGGCCAGGTCTCAGACGACGAGCTGGCCGCGCTCTACAGCGGCGCGCACGCGCTCGTCTTCCCCTCCGACGAGGAGGGCTTCGGGCTGCCGCCGGTGGAGGCGCTCGCCTGCGGCACGCCGGTCGTGGCCTGCGACGCACCGACCCTGCGGGAGGTGCTCGGAACGCGCGCGACCTACGTCACGCGCGGTGACATGGAGGGCCTGCTCGAGGCGGGCGCCGCCGCCGTGCGCCCCGCTCCGGCGCCACCGCATTGGAGCTGGCGCGACGCCGCGCGCGCGACCTGGGGCGTCTATGCGGCGGCCGCGGCCGCCCACACCCACCCGGCTAGTACGCGCCGCGTCCCCAGATTACCGCGGGGAGTGTTTTGACCAGGATCGCCAGGTCGAGGAACACCGACCAGCGCTCGAGGTAGAGGAAGTCGAGGCGGACGAGGTCGTCGAACTCGAGCTCGGCGCGACCGGAGACCTGCCACAGGCCGGTCATGCCCGGCATCACCTGGTAGCGGCGCAGGTGCCACTGCTCGAGCTTCTCGAAGTCGCGCTGGGGTAGCGGCCGCGGGCCGACCAGCGACATCTGCCCGCGCAGCACATTGACCAGCTGCGGCAGCTCGTCGAGCGAGAAGCGCCGCAGGGCGCGACCGACGCGGGTCAGGCGCGGGTCGTCGCGCATCTTGAAGAGCGCGCCAGTGGCCTCGTTGTGCTCCTCGAGGTCGTACTGGCGCGAGTCCGCGCCAGCCACCATCGTGCGGAACTTCATGCAGGCGAACGGCACGCCGCCGACGCCGGGGCGGATCGAGCGGTAGAACACCTCGCCGCGCGAATCGAGCTTGATCGCGATCGCGATCGCGATCAGCAGCGGGCTCATGACCACGATCAGAAGCGACGCCACGACGAGGTCGAAGGTCCGCTTGACGACGAAGTCCACGCCCTCGAAGACCGGCGGGCGCAGCTCGAACAGCGGCACCGACTGGCCCGGCACGAACTCGGCCCGGTGGACCAGGATCTCGGCGGTCGAAGGTGCGATCCGCACGCGCACGCCGTGGCTGTGGGCGGAGTCCACCAGCTCGAGCAGCTCGTGCTCGGGGAAGTCGGGGTCGACGACGATGACCTCGTCGACGCGGTTGTTCTCGAACGCGTGGTCGAGGTCGGTCAGCGAGCCGAGCGAGAGCAGGCCGCCGGCTGGAGGCTGCGCGCTCGCGATGAATCCGACGATCTCCACAGCCGGCGCCGGCGCGGCCGCGAGCGCATGCGCGACCGCGTCGATGTGCGGCCCGGTCCCGACCAGCACCGCCCGGCGGCGGTAGCCGGCCGCCCGCAGCAGCAGCCCCGAGCCCTTCTCGTAGAGCCCTCGGAATGCGCTGAGGTAGACGAGCGCGAAGAAGAACGAGCCGTAGAAGATGTAGTAGGAGGAGAAGTGGTTGGCGCCGCTGACGAGCGCGAAGACGACCGCGACGAGCGTGACCTGGAAGAGCGTCGCGAGGATGCGCGTGAAGCCCGGGCGCTCGCCGCGGTCGGCATACATGTCCGAGCGTGCGAACAGCAGGACAGTGACGAGGTAGGCGAACGCGACGATCGTGCGCGTCTGGTGGAAGGCCTGCGAGTAAAGCCGCGCCTCCCCGTGGACGACGTCCTTGAACAGCAGCGCCGTGAAGATCGCGAGGAACACGCCGGCGAAGTCGAGCGCCATCAGCACCGCGATCCGCACGATGCGCCGCGCTGTCGACCAGCGCAGCAGGAACGACAGCAGCGGCGGGCGCTTGGCCCGAACGTCGCGCTCGGCGAGTGCGATCGGTTCCGAGTGCACGAGTCTGGGCGGGCTGGGCGGGCCGGGCGTGCGGGCGCTTGCCGGGTCGGCCGCGAGGCGAATGGTCTGACGGGGGCTTGCCATGTCGCTTATCGAACGCCTCACTCTCTCAGATGTTGCGCTGTAGCGCCAGCCGTGACGGACCAATTTCGATTCTTGCACGCTCGCTGGCGGCCCCAGACGGGCGCCGGGACGGCCTCGCGATCGGGAAGGAACTTCACCGGCGCGGGGTTAGAAGGCCGTCCCGCAGGGCGCGCCGCGACCGCGCTACCTTGCCAGAGCCCCGCCCGACTCCTGTTCCCTCTCGACAAGGACGCGGCGGCCACGAACGACCGGCCGGCAGCGCCGGTCGTTCGTGTTTTCGGCGAGCACGCTCAGCCGGCCGCGAGCGTCACGCGCAGACCGTCGCGCAGCGACACCTCGGGCGACCAGCCGAGCAGTTCCTGGGCGCGGGAGATGTCCGGGCGCCGCTGCTTGGGGTCGTCGACCGGCAGCTCGGCGAACACGATCTGCGAATCACTCGCGGTCAACTCGAGCACGATCTCCGCGAGCGACAGCAGCGTGAACTCATCTGGGTTGCCGATGTTGACCGGCTCGTGGTAGCCGGACTCCGCCAGCCCGATCAGGCCCCGCATGAGGTCGCTGACGAAGCAGAACGAGCGCGTCTGGCTGCCGTCGCCGAAGACCGTGATCGGCAGCCCCGCGAGCGCCTGGCGCACGAAGGTCGGGATCGCCCGCCCGTCGAACGGGCGCATGCGCGGCCCGTAGGTGTTGAAGATCCGAACGATTGCCGTATCGACGCCCTGCTGGCGGTGGTAGGCCATCGTCAGCGCCTCGGCGTAGCGCTTGGCCTCGTCGTAGACGCCCCGCGGCCCGATCGGGTTGACGTGGCCCCAGTAGCTCTCCGTCTGCGGGTGCTCGAGCGGGTCGCCGTAGACCTCGCTGGTGGAGGCCAGCAGGAAGCGAGCCCGGTGCTGCTTCGCCAGCCCGAGCGTGTGGTGGGTGCCGTAGGAGCCGACCTTCAGCGTGTGCAGCGGCAGCCGCAGGTAGTCGATCGGCGAGGCCGGCGAGGCGAGGTGGTAGACGCAGTCGATCGGCTCATCGACGAAGTAGGGCTCGGTGATGTCGATGTTGAGCGCGACGAAGCTCGGGTCCCTGATGTGCGCGATGTTCTCGAGCGAGCCGGTCTCGAGGTTGTCGACGCAGACCACGCGGTTGCCGCGCGCGAGCAGCTCGTCGCACAGATGCGAGCCGAGGAATCCGGCGCCGCCGGTGACCATGCAGGTTCCCATCCACCCCAGCGTACCCGCCGCTTCGGCTAGGCGCCCGCCACGACGAGGCGGACCCCAGCGCCGATCCGAAGCAGCACGCTGGCGACCGAGGGCTCGCGCTCGATCAGCCCGCTGATCTCGGTGACCTCGGCGGGGTGCGAGAGCACGTTGTCGATCGCGAGCAGCCCGCCGTCGCGGCGCAGCACGCGCAGCAGGTCCGGCCAGTAGGCGGCGTAGGCGGGGCGCTCGGCGTCGAGGAAGACGAAGTCGTAGCCGCCGTCAGACGCCTGCGCGAGCGCTTCGGCCGCGTCCTGGGTGCGCAGCTGTGCGCTCAGCCCGGCGCGCTGCAGGTGGGCCTGCGCGAGCGCGGTGCGCGCGGCGTCGATCTCGACGCTCGTGACCGAGCCGCCGGTCGCCTGCGCCGCGTCGGCGAGCCACAGCGTCGAATAGCCGTTGGAGGTGCCGAGCTCGAGGATCCGCTGCGCGCGGGTCGAGCGCACGAGCAGGGCCAGCAGCTCCGCGGTCTCGGGCTCGACGTTGCGAAAGCGCGCGAGGCGGTCGGCCTGGCGCTCGTCATGGGCGCGCGCGGCGGCGTAGATCTCCTCGGCAAGCACGCGGCGCGAAGCGTTCACGCCGCGATCATGACAGGGCAGGATTCGCCAGCCGGAGCGCCAATACATACAGGTCATGGGAGATGTCAGCGCCCAGCGAACGCTCGTCAAGTCCGTGCCCGAGCTGTGGGCCGAGCTCAGCGAGTCCGCGCTGCTCGGCCGCATGCTGCACGAGCCGTTCGGCGAGATCCGCATCACCCGGCGGACCCCGGAGTCGAACATCGACTGGGAGAGCGAGCTAGCCGCCGGATCGGTCGAGCTGCACCCCAGCGGCTTCGGCACGCGCGTGCGCCTCACCGCGCAGTTCGCCCACAGCGCGCCGGCACCGACGCCGGCGCCGCTGCGCCGCCACGGCCTGTTGGCCCGCATGCTCGCGCGCCTGCGACCCCCGGCCGCGCCCGCACCCGTCGCGGCGGAGCCCTCGCCGGCGCTTGACAGCGTGGCCGCGGAGGTCGCGCTGACGTCGGTCCTCGATCAGATCGGCGCCGCGCGCCACCGGCCCTTCTCCCGCCAGCCGGCGCACTAGCCGTCCGACCGCGCCCGCAACCGCCTAGGATCAGCGCGCGGTGACCCAGCACGCGCCCCACAGCTACGCCGAGAAGCTCGAGCAGCTCCGGGAGCTGCGTCGTGAGGCGGCGCACGCCGAGGGCCCGGCGGTCGCCAAGCAGCACGCGAAGGGCAAGTACACCGCGCGCGAGCGGATCGAGAAGCTGCTGGACTCAGGCTCCTTCAAGGAGCTCGACGGCTTCGTGCGCCACCGCACGACCGACTTCGATATGGACGCCGTGCGCCCGCTGGCCGATGCCGTGATTACCGGGCACGGCACGATCGACGGCCGCCAGGTCTGCGTCTTCAGCCAGGACTTCACCGTCTTCGGCGGCTCGCTCGGCGAGGTCATGGGCGAGAAGATCTGCAAGCTGATGGACCTCGCCGCGCGCGTCGGCTGCCCGGTGATCGGCATCAACGACTCCGGC
>Ga0182024_10006900_pt1 | contig 24729 bp, 18 predicted proteins | sample P32metaG_FD_120480 | JGI IMG/M metagenome (GOLD analysis project Ga0182024, IMG submission 120480) | Permafrost microbial communities from Stordalen Mire, Sweden - P3-2 metaG (Illumina Assembly) | ecosystem: Environmental > Terrestrial > Soil > Wetlands > Permafrost | place: Sweden: Stordalen...
GCCCTCAGCCTTCGAGCCAGCTCCCGCTGTTCCACAGTGAGCTGTGCCATCCACACCCTCCCCGGTCGAGTCAACGAGCATCGTCAACTCGCCCAGGAATTGCGCGGACCCTTTGAGCCCACCCAGCGTTTCTCGTTAGTGCACGGACTTGGCACGGACCTGAGCGGCTCCACGGGCGCTCACGGCTGGGCGAATTGGGCGGATCTGGGACTGCCGGCGAGCCACCAAAGAAGAGGAGGGGAATCGTGACTGATCCGGGCCGTGTTCGCCAGAGACCCGCCCAGGCGATGGACTCGCGGCGTGACCGCTGCGCCGGCTCCCCTAACGGCGGGACATGCTCGGCCGACGCAACGGGGCGGCGCTTGATCCTCGCCTCCCCGAGGCTTGGAGCATCGCCACAGAGTCCTGGCGCGCTGACGTCGTCGTCAGGCGGCGACCTGATCGGGAGATGGCCCGGGGCTACTGGTCGCTGTGGTCGTCTTCGAGACCGTCGGCGATCGAGCGCAGGGTCTCAGCCATCACCAGGATGACCAGTTCGGGGTCACCGCCGGTCCAACTCACCCACTCAGCGACCGGGGTGACCCGGTCGCGGACGAAGTCGAGCACGCAGGTCGTCAGGTCCCGAGCCAGCGGGATCTCCTGGGTGGGCTCGGGTCCTTCGGGCGGCTCGTGGTGGGCGCGCGTACGGTCATCCATGCCGGTACCTCCATGGGGTGCTGGCCACGCCCCCGGGTCGGTGACAGCCGGCGCCGGGGGCAATCTGTTGGGAGGCGGACGCTACCGCCGAGCTCGACGAAATCGAGGGATCCCACCCCAATGTCTGGGCGACCCAGTTCACCCCGCGTTCCGTCGCTCTTTCTGGGATCAAGAGCGGAGGTCAGGTGCGAGGACCAATCAGCGTGGGTACCCGGTCGGCGGGCAGGTATCCGACCTCAGTCCGGTCCGGCGCGTCCGGACGGGGCGCGGTGTCGAACGATGAAGCGGCGGGCTTCGTCGGCGCTCCACACGATGAAGGGAAACGGGAGTGCGATGAGGACCGTGCTCGGTGGGAGCGAGGCGGTGCCCAGTAGCGTATGGAAGAACGGAAGGTAGATGATCATGGCGGCCAGTCCGAGTGCGATGGCGATGCCGCCGAGCAGGTATCGGTTGGTGAAGATCCCAACCGAGCGAAGCGAAGCGCGGTCGGTCCGGGCCGCGAAGGCGGTACCGACTTGACCCATCACCATGCCTAAGAACGTCATGGTGGTTGCCTGCAGGTAGGCGTGGTGGAGGGGATGCCCGGGGCCGGTGGGGTCACCGGGGTGCCATCCGGCGTGTACGAGGACGTAGAAGAAGCCGCCGATGGAGAGCCCGGCCACGAGCATGCCCAGGAACAGCCAGGCGCGTACGAGCATCCTGCGTTGGATGAGGTTCTCGCCTCGTGGACGCGGTGGGCGTTCCATGATTCCGGGCTCTGCTGGTTCTCGTCCGAGGGCGAGCGCGGGCAGGGTCTCGGTCCCGACGTCGAAGGTCAACAGGAGCAGCACCGTCAACGGCAGTGGGACCGCCCCTCGTGCGAGGGCGAACACGAGAAAGGGCACGACCTCGGGGGTGGCGTGAGCGAAGATGTAGAGGATGAACTTTCGTACGTTGTCGTAGACGACGCGTCCCGCTTCGACGGCAGCGACGATGGTGGCGAAGTTGTCATCGGTGAGCACCATCGTCGCTGCTTCTCGGGCTACGTCGGTGCCGGAGCGACCCATGGCGACACCGATGTCGGCGCTGTGCAATGCGGGCGCGTCGTTGACTCCGTCGCCCGTCATTGCTACGACGTGCCCTTCGGCGTGCAGCGCTTCCGCGATCCGGAGCTTGGCTTCGGGTGACGTCCGAGCGAAGATGATCTCGCCACTCTCGTGGAGTAGCCGATCGAGGTCCGCGTCACTCATCTGGTCGAGCTCGTCGCCCGTGACGACCTGGTTGGACTCGACGCCGATTCCGACTTGGTGGGCGATCGCGGCCGCGGTCAGGGGGTGATCGCCGGTGACGACGAGGACCCGGACCCCGGCGCGGTGACACCGCACCACGGCGTCGGCGATCTCCGGGCGGGGCGGGTCGAGCATGGCGACCAACCCGAGGAAGCAGAGGTCCTGTTCGGCCTCGGGGCGGGTCGTGGTGGCCACGGCACTGGGTTCGAGGGGGCGGGTGGCGAAGGCGAGGACGCGCAGACCACGGGCTGCGTAGTCGTCAACCCGCTTCGTGATCGCTGTCCGATCTGGAGGACCGAGCGGTCGCAAAACAGCGTCGAGGCCCATGATCGTCGTGCAGCGAGGAAGCACCGCCTCGGGAGCGCCCTTGGTGTCGACGCAGACCTGGGGGTCACGCCGGTCGATCGTCGACATGAGCTTGAGTGTGGGATCGAAGTGGAAGTAACGAAGTCGCCCCGACTGGGCGACGGTCCGGTCCCGTGAGGGGTCGCTAGTCACGGCGGCCTCGAGGAGCGCCAGCTCGGTCGGGTCCCCAGCGACCTGCTCCGTGTGCAAGTGCGCGTCGTTGCAGGCCGTCATGACATCGAGCAGCGCAGCGAGGGGCGCGGGCTCCGGCGTCCGATGGCCTTTCGCACCGGGATCGAGCTCACCCGCTGGCGTCCAGATACTCAGCACCCGCATCCGGTTCTCGGTGAGGGTCCCGGTCTTGTCGGTGCAGATCACGTCGGTCGAGCCGAGGGTCTCGACCGCGCTGAGGCGTTTCACCAGCGCCCCGCGGCGCGCCAGATCTCGTACGCCGATCGCTAGCGCCAGGGTGATGACGGGGAGCAGCCCCTCGGGGACGTTGCCGGCGATGAGCCCGACCGCGAGCACGAGCGCGTTGGAAAACGAAAGACCAGCCCCGAGCGTCGCCACAGGCATGAACGCGATGGCCATGAGCACAGCAATCGCAGCGATCAGCCAGGCGACGCGGCGTACCTGACGTTCGAGAGGACTCTGCTCGGAGACGACCCGCTCGGAAAGGGCGGCGATGCGCCCGAGTTCGGTCCGCATCCCCGTCGCGACCACGACCGCGTGCGCGTCACCTCCCGTGCAGCTCGATCCGCTGAACACCAGATCGCGTGCCTGCAGGAGGGGCGTGTTCACGTCTTGGAGATCTGCGGAGCGCAGCACAGGCACGGATTCGCCGGTGAGCGTGGAGATGTCGACCTCCACTGCACCGGAAAGGAGCCGGGCGTCCGCCGAGATCCGATTCCCCTCCTCCAGAGCCAGCAGGTCGCCGGGGACGAGATCTCGAGCCGCGATCGACTCCAACCGTCCATCTCGTTGCACGCTGGCTTGCTCGGGCAGATACTGCCGCAGCGCATCGACCGCGCGGCCAGCCTCGACCTCCTGGACAAAAGCGAAAATGGCGTTCAGGACGATGATCGCCACGATCGCCACCGCCACCGCCACCGTTCCCGACCACAACGCAAGCCCGGCCGCGGCCCACAGCAGCAGCGCCAGCGGATGCGTGAACTGGCGGCCGAGCTCGCGAGGCCAACGCGGGCCACCCCGCCGGGTCAGCTCATTAGGCCCATAGATGAGCAGGCGGCGCTGCGCCTCCCGGCTGCTCAGCCCACTCCGGGTCGTGCGCAGGGCACGCAGGAGCACCTCGACCGGCTCGCTGGCATCGACCCCCGCGTCGACTGCCGGTTCAGCAGCCACTGACGCTGCGGCCCCCGCGGACCAGCCCTACCGACCCCGCCCCCCACCCAACCACCTCATGGACCTCGAAACGGAACCCCGAGGTCCGAGCAGGCACGCTGGGCAGTCTAGAAAGACGACAACGCGGCCACCCGCCACGCTGCAAACCCCCACCCGGGTTTCCAGATCCTCTACGTGAGGTCCGTGCTACCACAGCAGGCTGATTGCGGGGACGGCGGCGAGGCCGGCGGCGCGGCGTACGGCTGCCCCTCCCGGCAGCCGGTCAGGCCCCCCCCAACGCCTGTGCACCCGGACACACCAGCCCGGCACGACCTGCCGGACCCCCGGCCATGGGTCCCGAACAGCTCAGGGGGCGGCGTGCTCGCCTTCCTCGTCGAAATCCATCACGTCGATGACGCCTGGTCCGGCGGTCTTGGTGACCGGCGACCGCGCCGGACCGACGACGAGGGCGACGCACGGAGCAGGCTTCGGGGAGACCGGCGGGCAGGTCGGCCGGGCCGTCGCCGTCGTGGCTCCGGTGCCAGGTCGTCGGACAACGACAGCTCCACCGTATGACCCGGTTCCAGGAGGACCGACCTCCCGTGGACGACGAGCGTGATCGGTTCACCGTCCGTCGGATCCGCCCGTACCTCGAGGTTTGCGGTACTGAAGGCCAGGCTCAGCAGCTGGCCGCGATAGCGGATATTGAAGGCCAACGACCCGAGCTCGCTCGGAATCATTGGGGTCACCCGAAGCTCGTCACCCCGAGTCTCGAGCCCAGTGAACCCCCGTTGCAGCAAGTCCACCGTGCCGGCCATCGCGCCGAGGTGAATGCCCTCCTTCGTCGTCTCGGCGCCATCACCAAGATCGCTCTGCAGAGCCTCGAGGAACGGCGCCCAGGCACGCTCAGGATCGCGCCGGGCATGGATCCAGGCCTCGACCACCCGGCTCAAGGTCGATCCATTCGTCGTGCGCGCCTCGTAGTACGAGATACACCGGTCTGGGAGCTCCTCGTCACAGCTGTAGCCGAGACGCTCAAGGAGACCCAAGACCTCCTCGCTCGACAGGAGGTAGAAGAGCATCGTGACGTCAGCCTGCTTGGTGAGCCGGTAGCGATTGGCGGTATCACCTTCGGCCTCAAGAATCCGATCCATGCGAGCGATGTCGCCATATTCGGTGCGGTACTTCTCCCAGTCGAGCTCCGCGAGGTTCTCGAATCCCTCGAACTGGCTGATCACGTCGGCGTGGAAGCACACCCGCATCTTCCGGCTCACGTCTTGCCAGTGAGCGAGTTCCTCGGGTCCCAGCCCGAGGCGCTCCTTGAGCTCGAGCGTGGTGGCGGGAGAGAGGATCTCCAACGTGTGGAACGCGCGTTCGAGACACCACACCGCCATCAGATTCGTGTAGGCGTTGTTGTCGATCCCCAGCGATTCCCGGTCGGGATAGCCGTCGTGGTACTCGTCGGGGCCGACCACGCCCCGGATCTCGTAGCGGTCAGTGGCGTGGCTATAGGTCGCGATGCTGGCCCAGAACCTGGCGACCTCAAGGATCATCTCCGCGCCGTAGAAGCGCAGGAAGTCGAGGTCCCCCGAGGCCTGGTAGTACTGCCACACGTTGTAGACGATCGCCGCGTTGATGTGATGCTGCAACGAGGAGGCGTCCGTCGTCCAGCGGCCCGACACCGGGTTGAGATGCGCGGTCTGGGTCTCCTCGTAGCCACTGCTGCCGCTCTGCCACGGGTACATCGCTCCGCGATAGCCCGCATCGGACGCCAAGCGTCTCGCCGCATTGAGACGACGGAAGCGGTACAGCAGCAGCGCGCGACTGATCTGGGGGAACCGGACGCTCAGGAAGGGCACGATGAAGAGCTCGTCCCAGAAGATGTGACCGCGGTAGGCCTCGCCGTGGATGCCCCGGGCGGGTACACCCACATCGAGTGGCACGGTGTTGTTCGATACCGTCTGCAACAGGTGAAAGATGTCGAGATGCAGCGACATCGCCACGACCCCGTCGGTTCCGAGTTCGAAGTGGGCGCGGTCCCACAGGTGCCGCCAGCTCACGAGGTGACGATCGAGCAGTGCGTCGTAGTCCAGGGCCTGGGTCAGCGACCGGCGCGCTTCTTCGCCCGGTTCGCTGATGGCGGGGTCTCGCGACGTGAACAGCGACACGACCTTCTCGACCCTGATCTGGCTTCCCTGGTCCAGCTGCAGGTCGAAGCGATGAGCGACGAAACCGTCGCCCTCGACGAGGGTGGGCTGCAGATCGAGGCGCTGCTGGTGGCAGAAGACCTCGGTGCGAGCCGCCTCGGCCACCCTGATGTGTGACTGCGTGGTCTCCGCGAGTATCCAGATGACCTGGCCGTCGACCTCTCCCGTGTCGCACACGCGCAGGTGCACACTGTCGAGGGGTCGGTAACGCTCGACTCCTTCGTTTCGGACCGTCCCGTCGAGCCCGCTCTGCACCTCGAGGATCCCCGACCAGTTCTCGGCCACCAAGGTTGTCTCGAGGGCCGCGAGGTGCTCATCGCGCATGCTCACAAACCGACGTTGGGTGACTGCCACGACATGACCGTCGGGGTCTTGAAGGCGCGCCACTCGGGTCAGGACCCCTCGTTCCAAGTTGAGCTCGAGGTCCTGCGAGAGGATTTCTGTGCCGGGATCCCCGAACCACGGTCCATCGCCGACCCGAAACGTCAGCGTCAGCCAGTTCGGGACATTGACGAGGCTCTCGTTCTCGACGTGGCGGCCGGCGAGATCCGTCGCCAACCGGTTGTAGACGCCAGCGACGTAGGTGCCCGGATAGTGCACGCCGTCAGCGTGGGCCTCGGGAGCGGCACCACGAGTCGCGAAGTACCCGTTGCCGAGCGTGCACAAGGTCTCACGATGACCTTCGGCCGCCGGGTCAAAACCCGAATACGTGAGCCGCCAGTCGCTCACGGCCACAGGCGCTCACCCCGGTGCTGCTCGAGGGGGTCGGGCCCGGTCGGAACGCCGACGGAGTCGCCGCGAAACGACGATGGTGGGCCGTCAACGCCCGACGTCTCGATGGCGAGCGCGCTCGACTCGACCGATCGGACCGTCATTGGGCCGAAGGGTAACGGAGTGCTCTGCCCTCAGGGTCGCGTCGTTTCCGAGGGCCCTCGGGTCGTGCGTGGCCGCCGTACGGATTCGACCGATCGGCCTCGGGGTGCATCGTTACCACGACTCGGTGCCGGGCGGCCCGATCGGTTGGTGTCGAAGCGACCCCGACTTGTTCGCCAGCTCCGGCTAGTTGGCTGCGCACAGACCGCGTCCGGTTCGCCGCGACGAGAAGCCCCGCCGGCATCGAAGCGACGCCACGGCCAGCACCCATGGCGACCCTTCCAGCCGAGGCACGCGGAAGCTGCCCCGACGGAGTCCTCGAGCGTTCCCTGCTTCGCCGCCCGGCAGCGAACGGACCAGCGCTTCTCGGCCAGAACCTCCCCGGGGTCTGACGTGAGCATTCCCGGAGGCCGAGCGAACGCGACCCCGAGTAGCCATCGCCCTCCGAACGCTCGTTCTCGCGAGATGCCATACTCTGACGCTGATGGGCACCCGACACTTCACACGGGACCTCCGAGCGCGCAGCTTCTCGGGTCAATGAGTCGACACCGGTACCGGGTCGTCTTCCAGGCCCGACCGACCGAGTCCTTCTCGGCGTCGGGCTACGAGGATCACGATGGGATCATCGAGTTCTTCGATGCTGACATCCCAGAGGACGACACCACCGGTACACGAGGCTTCACCGCCTCGAGCATCCGGGAGATCCTCACGATGGACGACGAACCCGAGGACTCATCCCACTGAGGCGCACTCGAGTGACGGGCCGGGGCCGCCTCGCGGCCCGCTCGATCACCGACCCGGACCAGCCGATAATCATTGCTGGGTCGACCGTCCACGAGACGAACCTGCCTCTCGGCTCGTGATGCCTCCCCACAAGATCAGCTCGAGCCCAAGCGTCGTGCTGCTCGCAGCGACTCAGTCCTGAAGAAGGGGAAGCGATCGGATCCGGCGTCCCGTCGCGTCGAAGATCGCGTTCGCGACAGCGGGCGCGATCGCGATGATCGGCGTCTCGCCCGCTCCGGCGGAGTCGAGATCCGGACGATCGACCAGCACCACCTCGATCGGCGGTACGTCGGGGAAGCGCGGCACCCGGTATTCCGACAACCGCCCGTTCAGGACCCGTCCCGCCCCGAAGTGCACCGCTTCAAAGAGCGCCCCGCCGAGTCCCATGATGGTCGCGCCTTCGATCTGGTTCGTCAGGCCGTCCGGGTCCACGATCGCGCCACATTCGAATGCCGTGACGACACGGAGCACCGTCGGCAGCTCGTCATCACCTCGCACGAGGACGCAGGTCGCGACCCGCCCGCCCTTCTCAGCCCCGGCTGCGATCCCAATGCCGTAGCCTTCTTCCCTGGGGTGATCGGCCCATCCGAAGCGCTGTGCCGCGAGTTGGAGCACGGCGACCAGGCGGTCGTCGCTGAGGTGGTCGAGCCGGAACTGCACGGGGTCGGCGTGCAGCACCCGCGCGAGCTCGTCGATGAACGACTCGCGGGCGAAGTTGTTCGTGGTCGCGGCGAGCGCCCGATATGCGCCCTGTCGCAAGGGTGACGCGGCGGGTTGGAACCGAAGTCGTTCGGAGCCCACGTCATACGGGATGCCGATTCCCGCGCTGCCCGCATTGACGTTGACAAACTCCCACGCGGTGATCTGACCGTCCGACGTCATGCCGGCCGTCACGTCGATCACTGCAGCTGGTCGGAAGTATCCCCAGGTGAACTCCTCCTCCCGCGTCCAGTGCAGCTTCACTGCCGTACCCGCAGCATGCGCCAGACGAGCGGTCGCGATGGCGAGGTCGGGTTCGTGCTTGCCTCCGAAGCCTGCTCCTGTGCTCGGGACGACCACCCGGACCTGCTGCTGGTCGAGACCGAGCGCTTCCGCGAGCGAGCGCCGGACCCCGAACGGCTGTTGCGTGCCGGTCCAGACCGTGAGCCGCGCGTCATCCCACTCCGCCACCGCGACGCGCGTCTCGAGGGGCGCGTGCGCGAGGTACGGAGCCGTATAGGTCTGCGCGAGCCGGACCGCGGCGACCGAGAGCTCCGCGTTGACGTCGCCGACGTCGTGCGCATACGCGCCGCCCCAGCCTTCGGTCGCGCGTGGATGCTCCCGCAGGTACGACTCGAGATCGGCCTCCGCGACCGTCTCCGCCGGCTCCCATTGCGCGCTGACGGCTTCGATCGCGCGGGCGGCAGCCGCCGGCGTCTCAGCAAGAGCAGCGATCAGCTCGCCGTCGCTCACGATCGTCACGCCGGGGAGGGCCTGGGCCGCCGAGACGTCAAGGGTGCGCAGCTGCGCGCCGTATTGCGGTGGGTGGAGGAGCTTGGCGTGCCGCATCCCGGGTCGGCTGAGATCCGAGGCGAACTGTTTCGCGCCCGTCGCGGAGGCCGGGTCGCCACCTCGCCATTCGTGCCCTGCGACGCGCCATTCACTGGCTGCCCTCAGCAATTGGTCCGGAGCAGCGACCGCGACCCGGCGAACGCCCGGTTCCATCTCAGTGCCGTCCCCCAGTGCCTCGCGCGCGCCGGCGGCGGCCTGGCGAAGATCGACCGCCGCGGTGCGCATCGACATGCTGCCGAACGTCCCTACGTCGAAGGGGCAGAGATCCGTGTCGCCCATCACCAGTCGCACCCGGGTAAGGCGGACGCCGAGCTCCTCGGCCACCAGCAAGCGGAGCGCTCGACGGGTGCCTTGCCCGACGTCCACCTTGCCGGTGAACGCGGTGACGGCCCCACCCGGGGCGACATGCAGCCACGCGCCACCCGTTGGCGCCCACATCCCCGGAGCCGCTGCGGGAGGGGGAGCGACGACCACGAGGCCGTCTCCGAGCACCGTGAAGTAGTCGCGATCGTCGACCAGCTGCAGGTCCCATGGCACCCGCGGCCGCACGGGTGGGTCCGGCTCCCCGGTCGTCGCGGGGGCTTCGCCTGGTTCAGCCTGCGGCGGCTCGGTCGCCCGCCGGATCGCGGCCAGGATGCGTGGATAGGTGCAGCAGCGGCAGAGATTCGGCGCCATCCACCGCGCGATCTCGTCGTCGCTTGGGTGTGGATGTGCGTGCAGCATCGCCACGGTGGCGACGATCATCCCCGGCGTGCAGAACCCGCACTGCATCGCGCCCGCGTCGACGAACGCACGCTGCACGGGGTGCAGCTCGTCACCACGAGCCAGCCCCTCGATCGTCGTGACCGAGCAGCCGTCCACATCTCGAGTGGAGGTCACACAGGCGCGGGCGAGCGTGCCATCGATCAGCACGCTGCACGCGCCGCACGCGGCCTCACCGCAGCCGTACTTCGTCCCAGTGAGCCGGAGATCCTCTCGCAGCCAGTCGAGGAGAAGCTCCGCTGACTCGGTGCTGACCTCGTGGTCGACGCCATTGACAGCGACCCGAGTGGGGTCCGGCATCAGCCAACCACCATGCCCGGACGCTGGCCGGGCGGTCGGCGGAGCGCAAGGGTCATGCGACACCTCCTTGCCCGGAACTTCCACCAGGGCGGTGGACCACCGGTCACCACGGACCGTACGGGCTCGCGTTGGCTGCCTCCAAGGCAGTGACGTACCCCGCGCGCGCGTGGGACGCCGCGTCCGCGCCGGGCGCCTGAGGTCCAGCCGAGCTTGGCCAGACCGGGGCTACTCAGTCTGCGAACCGGCCCGATGTAGCCGTCCCGCGACGCCATCCAGGGTGGTGCCGCCGGAACGACGACGTAGGTGAGAAGGCTCGCTGCCGCGAGGACCAGAAACTCGCGGTTCCATCGCGTCCAGCGTTCCCGATCCCGAGACCAGAGCCAGACCCACGACAAGGATGGGACCACGAAATGCGAGAGGTAGACGACGGCCAGCGGTCCTGTCCAGGCGCTGAGACCTTCGGGCCTGTCCAGATGCCGCTGCAGCGCGACGGTCGGCACGCGGCCGAACAGGCGCTCTTCGAGACGCGCTAGCCGCTCGTTCTGGACTGGGCGATGCAAGAACCGCACCGCAGGACCTGACAGTGCGTAGACGAGCAGCGCGGTGAACGGCAGGCCCAGGTCCCGTGCTCGACGCTGTCGGCCGTTCTTGATCGTCTTCACGATGGTGCGTGACCATGCTCTGTGAGCTCGCCGCCCGCTGCTGATCGGTGTGAGCTCAACGCATGGTCAGGCTCGATGACCGAGTCCTCGGTGCTGCGCGCCGCGCCTGCTCTCGAGGCGACTCACGGTGAGCGCTCACGCTGCGCTCTCGACGGCGGCGAGGGGGCGGGCGGCGCGTGTTGGGCAAGCTTGGCATCGAGGCGGTGGGCCACCTCGAGAAGATACGTGCCCAACGACGCCGTCACGGCTTGGTGCCCTGCGAAACGATCGCCGATCGCCCCGAGGGCCCCGAGCGGCGGTGAGTACTTGCCGGTCAGGCGAAGCTCGATTGCGTCGCGCCCCGCGCCGCGGATGCGCAGGTGCCCGTGCATCGTGGGGAAGAGTGCAGGGTGCTCCGCAGCCCGCCAGCAAACTGGGATCTCGAGTGTTCGTGGCGGGAGATCGCGCGTTTGTTTGCTCATGCGAATCGGTCCAACCTCAGCGTGCACGCGCCGACCGAGCGAACTCCCTCCAACCTGGACCCAGAGCTCATCGAGTGGCTCGCGGATCACGTGGTCGAACTCCAGGCGCAGGACCGGTGGAACCTGCTCGTACTGGCCGTGAATTCGTTCAGTGAGTCGGACCATCCGTACCACGGTTGTCCTCCCTCCCTCGCCCGTTTCACGGTGGCATCGGCCGACGTCCACGGCTAGGGCCCAAAGTCCTGTGAGTCTCGCGCCGTCCAGGCAGACCAGCCGTTAGGTGGCCGTCCGCGAGCGATGATCGCACCGAGGGCCCGGGTCAAGGTCGACCTGAGCCCTCGACGGGGCCGTACCGTCACCGGCCGCCGGCTGTCCACTCAGCGGGGAGACCCCCCACCGGGGTCTCGTGCCGCCTCGAGCAGGATGCGGCGTTCTGCGGCTGCGATGACCGAGCGGGCGTGGTCGACCGCATCGGGATTCACCGACACCGAGGTGATCCCGAGGCGTACCAGGTGCTCGGCGAACTCGGGGCGGGTCGACGGTGCCTGACCACACAGCGACGACGTGATTCCAGCGGCTCGTGCCGCGGTGATGAGGTCGGCGATGGCGTGGAGCACGGCCTCGTCGGCTTCGTCGAAGAGCTCGGAGCAGATCTCGGAGTCTCGATCGACGCCGAGGACGAGCTGGGTGAGATCGTTCGACCCGATGGATACGCCGTCGATCCCGAGCGCGGCGTACTCGGGGATCCGATAGACGACGGACGGTACCTCAGCCATGACCCACCGGTGCAGCCCCCGTTGACCGCCGAGCGGGCTGTGGTCGATGAGGTCCAAGCAGGCCTCGAGCTCCCAGCGGGTCCGCACGAACGGGAGCATCACGTGCAGGTTCGGGGTTTCTTCGCGCACTCGGGCCAGCAGTGCCAGCTCCAGCGTGAACAGGTCGGGTTCGCGGACGTAGCGATAGCAGCCCCGATACCCGATCATCGGGTTGGCCTCCACTGGTTCGTACTCGTCACCGCCCTTCAACCCGCGGAACTCGTTGCTTCGAAAGTCGATGGTGCGGTAGATGACCGGACGGGGAGCGAAGGCCCGAGTCACGCGTAGCAGTGACTGGCTCATCCGATCGAGGAACTCCTCTTGGCCGCCGCGAGCCAGCACATGGCGCGGGTGCTCGCCGTGCAGCGCTTCGGTGAGCATCAGCTCCGCCCGCAGCAGGCCGACGCCGTCGACTGGCAGCGCGGCGACTTGCTCGGCGCGGTCGGCGATGGCCAGGTTCACGTACAGACGGGTGGCCAGGGCCTCCACGGAGACCGTGGTCGCGGCCGGTGTCCGTGTTGGAGTGGGTGCCAATTCGGCCGTCAGGTCGCCGAGGTACACCGCGCCGGCGGCGCCGTCGACTGTGACGACCTCGCCGTCACGCAGCCGCTCCGTCGCGCGGCGGGTGCCGACGACGCATGGCACCCCGAGCTCACGGCTGGCGATCGCGGCGTGACAGGTGATGCCACCACCGTCGGTGACGAGCGCGGCGGATCGCCGCATGGCCGGTACCCAGTCGGGGGTGGTCATCCTGGCGACGAGCACTTCCCCCGGCTCGAGCCGGTCCGCCTCTTCGACTGAGGCCAGCCGACGGACCCGACCGGCCGCGATGCCTGGGCTCGCTCCGAGCCCGCTCACCACTGGGTCGCGCGCCTCGGCCTGGGAGCTGGCCGAACGCGTGGGCGCGGATCTGGGGAGGGCCGTGATCGGGCGGGACTGCACCAGGTAGAGGTCGTCGCCTTGGAATGCCCACTCCATGTCCTGGGGGCTGCCGTAGTGCTCCTCCACTCGAGCCCCTAAGCGGGCCAGGGTCAGCGCGTCGTCGTCGGACAGCACCCGCCGGGCTCCCTCGGTGGTGCTCAGCTCGACTTGGAGATCAGCGCCGTCGGGTCCCCGCCGAACCGCGATCGCCTGCTGGCCCACACGCACCGAGACCAGCCGCGGCCCGTCCTTGGCGACGACGTAGGTGTCCGGTTCGACGGCCCCGCCGACCACGACCTCACCGAGGCCGAACGCGGCTTCGATGATCACCCGCGAGGGGTCACCCGTTGCGGGGTCCGCCGAGAACATGACTCCTGAGCGATCGGCGTCGAGCATGGTCTGGACCACGACCGCGATTGCCGGCTCGTCGCGCACGCCGAGCGCCGCCCGGTAGGCGAAGACCCGCTCGCCGAACAGCGACGCCCAGCAGTCGACGATACGGGCCAACAGATCTTCTGATGCCACGTTGGTGAACGTGCTGTTCATGCCGGCAAAGGACGTGTCGCCGGCATCCTCGGCGGTCGCTGAGGACCGCACCGCGACCCTCGCCGGCGAGCCGAGCTCGCGATACGCGTCCAGCACCGCGCGGCCGAGCTCCTCCGGAATCCCTGCCTTCTCGACCAGTTCCCGCGAGCTGGCTGCGGTCCCGCCCATCGCAGCGGCATCATGGCCTTCGACGCTCGCCACGGCGTCACGGAGCTGATCCCGCACTCCGCCGGCCTCCATGGCGAGCAGGTACGACTCGGCCGTGACGACGAAGCCGAGCGGGACTGGGAAGCCGGCCCGAGTCAGCTCCCCGAGATTCGCACCCTTGCCGCCCGCGATCAGTGCATCGCCCCGACCCAACTCCGCGAACCAAGCGATCTTTGCCATCGGTGGTGCCTCGTTCCCGGTGTTCAAGCGCCTGACGACCTCAGCCTGCCTGTGTCGTGCACTCTGTTCCCCGTCTGCTCGGGGCCGCTAGGGTCCTTCGCCCCACAGACCACGCCGTCGGCCAGCGTCGACGCCCGGGCGTGTCTCCACCACGACGGCGCCCACGAATCTCAGAGAGGGTCAAAGGACTCTGGGCGCTCCGCCTGCCGGTTCGTATGGTCAGGGGAGAGAGTCGCCACACGCCCACCCAGAGGAGGCCCGCATGGACTCAGAGCACCCCGACCAGCCTGACCGAGCAGCCGCAGCTGCGGATCCGGTCGAGCCCGTCCGCACGGAGTTCCTCGATCTTGATGGGGACGGGTTGCCCGATGCGGTCGAGGTCACCGAAACCGTCATGTACGAAACGTCGGCTGGCGCTGAGGTGGTGGAGGAAATCTGTGAGGTCGACGCCGGCATTGGCGACGAAGGAGTGCCGACTACCGTCACCGTCACCGACACGGTCATGATGGACACTGACCACGACGGCACCCCGGAAGGCGTCAAGGTGACGACGCTCACCCTCCATGCGGACGCCGACTCCGACGCTGAACCGCGTGCTGACTGACTGATCGACCTCGAGCGACCGGAAGGTCGACCGAGCCCGCCTCCGCCCTCGGAAATCACGGACCCAGCTGGTGACCCCCGGACGGGACTGCGACAGGGATCGAGGGCCCGCCCTGGGGGTGAGGCTGGGCCTCGCGGCTGGCCAACCCGTCGAGCAGCGGCGCCCCGAGGCGACTCGGACCGTTTGTCGGCGGAGCTCCGGGGGTGACCGCAGGGTCCAGAGTCAGCCTCCGCGCCAGCCGTTGGGTTGATGGGTAACCAGCCCTGGCGGATTCGCCGGGTATCGATGGTCGACCGCGACCTGGGCGGGCGACATCCCTCCACGTGAGGCGAGATCGACTCAGAACATCGCGAGGGCGTGCTCCGCCAGTACCGCGAACACCCCGCGCGAGGACACGACACCCATCACCTCGCCGTCTTGCTCAATCGCTACATGGCGAATGTCGCCCGCGAGCATCGTGAAGGCCACCTGCAGGATCCGGTCGCGGGCATCCGCGGTGACCAGCCCCTCGCTCGCCACATCTGCCGCCCACACCTTGTCGGGATCAGCCTCCTCGGCAAGCGCTCGAGCGATGTCACGCTCCGACACCATCTTGAAGGTGTCGTTCTCGGAGCGCACGAGTGCAGCCCCGATGTCGGCCGAGGCCAGCACGCGCGCGACGACACGGAGGGTGTCGGTCTCGGCAACCGACACCGCGGGACCTCGCACGAGAATCTCGATGGCATCTTGCGGGTCGCACGGGATTGGGTCGTTCAGCGGTGAGATGGGCCCTCCCGGACTCAGCGGCTCGACTGGTTGAGCTGGGTGTACGTGGCAGTGGACACGTCAAGCGGTTCCGCGTCTGGCCGGACCCAGGTGTGCGATGAACCAGTCTTGCGCGAGGGAGGCGACGGTTTCGAGAGCGCCGGCCTCTTCGAAGAGGTGGGTGGCACCGGGCACGACGGCGAGATCATGTTCGCAGCGCAGCTGATGTGCCGCGTGACGGTTGAGCTCGACCACCGCGTCGTCGTCACCGCCCACGATGAGGAGCGTCGGCGCGCGTACCGCGCTTAGCCGTGGGCCGGCGAGGTCAGGACGGCCGCCTCGTGACACGACGGCGCCGACGATCGATCCCGGTACCGCAGCCGCCCAGAGTGCGGCGGCGGCGCCGGTACTGGCCCCGAAGTAGCCGATCGGAAGGGACGGGACCTCGGCGTGGGCCCAGCTCGTGGTGGCGAGGAGGCGCTCACCGAGCAGTTCCACGTCAAAGACGTTGCGACGATCGAGCTCCTCGCCTGGGGACAGCAGATCGAACAGCACCGTAGCGATCCCGGCCCGGTTCAGTGACCGGGAGACGAACTGGTTTCGCGGGCTGTGGCGACTGCTGCCGCTCCCGTGAGCAAAGAGCACAAGCGCCTGCGATTCGGACGGGACCGTCAGATGGCCGCCGAGGCTGGTGGTACCGACCTGCACTTCGATCTCGTCGTCGCGCTCGTCATCGGGACAGTCGCGGTCGGCACCCATCGGCGTCGACCGCGCTCCGGACGGCGCCGCGACGGCCAGCAGCCTCAGAACCTCGTCGTCTGGCACCTGCGAGAAGTCCTGATACCACTGGCCGACGCCGAAGAACGGCGTCGGCGTCTCCAGGCAGATCACGACGTCCGCGCACCCCCGCAGGTCGTCCACGCTCTCGAGGGGGGCGACCGGAACAGCGAGCACGACGCGGGTCGCTCCTCTGGCGCGAGCCACCTGGAGCGCTGCGCGTGCGGTCCCGCCGGTGGCGATCCCGTCGTCCACGACGATGGCCGTCTTCCCAGCGAGTGGAACCGCGGCACGGTCACCGCGGAAGCGGCGCGCTCGTGCCGCGACGTTGGCCCGCTCTGTTGCCTCGACGGTGGCGAGCTCGTCGGGTCGTACCCCGGCGAGACGCACGACTTCCTCGTTCAGCACGGTGGTGTCGTCTTCTCCGACCGCTCCCATGCCAAGTTCGGGCTGGAACGGCACCCCAAGTTTGCGGACCACGATCACGTCCAGGGGCGCGCCGAGGGCCAACGCGATTTCGTAGGCCACGGGTACACCCCCGCGAGGCAACGCGAGGATCACGGGACCCTCATCGGCGAATTGGGTAAGCCGCGCGGCGAGTTGGCGCCCAGCCTCGCGGCGGTCGCGAAAGAATCTCATCGCTTCCGGGTCGTCCTGGCCCCCATCATCGGGCCGTCGCTGCCCCGGGCGGGCGCCGCCCGGCGCAGAGGTCAGGGGCCTGACCCTTCTCTACCCGGCATGACCAACCCGAGCGCCTCGCTGCAACCAGTATGACGGAGCCATAGAACCCGGGCGCTCGTCTCCCACGAGCCCTTCCCGGATCAACCGTTGCGGGCATCATGACCGATCGGGCCCGGCCGGTAGGTTGCGAAGGGCAGCGAGGTCCAGGGCCCGTTGGATATCGCTGGGAGAGATGATGCCGACCAGCTGGTCCCCGTTGAACACGAGTGTCCGCCCTTCGCTCCCCGAGGCATGGCCCATGTGCTCGAGGACGCTCGGCAACGGATCGTCTGGGGCGGCCGTGACGATCTGTGCTCGTGGCACGGCGACCGCACGGCCCAGCACGTGGTCACGCTCGTGGGTCGGAACTCGACGGACCTGTCGGAGGCTCAGCAGACCCGAGATCGTCCCACTCTGATCCGCCAAGGGGAACACCGAGCAGTGGCGAACCAGGAACCAGTCCTTGATGAGGGTCGCGACGGCGGCAGTGTCCGGCGCGACGATGGGGTTTGGTGTCATCACGTCGCGGGCTGCCAGATGGGCGAGCGCCCCATGCAGCAGTGCTTGGGTTGACTCTGCCCGCGCCGCGGTGAGCAGAAACCAGCCCAAGAACGCGAACCAGAGCCCATCGAGGTATCCGGCTGCGAGCACGAGCACGCCCAGCGCAATCAACAGGTACGCGAAGCGTCGCCCCCAGTCGGTGGCCACCTTCGTGGCGTGAGCAGTATCCCCGGAGCTGCGCCACACCAAAGCGTGCAGCACCCGCCCACCGTCAAGCGGTGCGGCCGGCGCCAGGTTGAACACCGCGAGGACCACGCTGACGACACTCAGCCAGCCCGCCACGGCGACGCCCAGGGCTGAGCCCCCGACGCGGTCGATGCCCACCGCCACGAGCCCAAACACGAGGGCGGCGAGGAGGCTCGTGGCCGGACCCGCCACCGCGATGCGAAGTTCCGTCTCCGGCGTCTGGGCTTCCGTCTCGAACTGCGACACACCACCGAAGAGCCACAACGTGATGCGCACCACCCGCACGCCGGCGCGTTGCGCCACCAGCGAATGGGCGACTTCGTGGGCCAACAGGCTCCCGAAGAAGAAGACCACGGCGACGACGGCGACGAGCCAATAGGTGACGTCGCCGTAGCCGGGCGCCAGGGCCGGAAACTCACCATCGGCCAGCGCCCACGCCAACAACCAGCCGATCACGAGCACACTCCAGTTGATGCCCACATCGATCCCGCGGACGCGCCCCAACCGCAGACTCTCGTGCATCGACTCAGTCTGACCCGGCCCCCAGGTCCCCACCAGGGTCCTCAGACCCCATCACGCGTGGAGCCCACCCGGCCCGCCCGGTCATCGGCGACTGCAAGTGACGCACCGTCTCCCCTCGGTTGGCGCTCCGAGAGGTGGAACTCAGGCGCGGCGGGAGCCTCGTCCGGCCACCCGAGGACCGCGGCGGGGGCTGCTGGCCTCTGCCGACGTCGCTCCCGCCCCGGCCCCGCCGCTTAGCCAGGGCATCGTCCAGAGCAACACGACGTCCGACCGCCGCCGCGACCAGGCCACGCCAGCCGCTGCACCGGGATCGACTGTTCGCTAGCGGCCTGCTGAAACCGTCGCCGGCGCTTCCCTCTAAGCGTTGAGCACAACCTTGAGGGCACCGGTATCGCTCGCCCGGCCGAAGACGTCGTAGGCATCCTCGAAGTCGTCGAGGGCAAACCGATGCGTCGCAAAGCGACCGACGTCGAGGTGATGGCCGCTGATCAGCCTCAGGAGGGTCGGTGTTGAGTACGTGTCCACGAGCCCGGTGGTGATCGTCAGGTCACGGGTCCACAAGTTCTCAAGGTGCAGGACTGAAGGCTCGCCGTGCACCCCAATGTTGGCCACATGCCCACCCGGGCGGGCGAGCTGGGTCGTCAACTCGAACGCGGCTGGCACCCCGACCGCCTCGATCGACACGTCCGCGCCGAGTCCGCCCGTGAGCTCTTGGACGGCGCGCAGCGCATCCTCGTGGCCGTTGTTGACCGTGACGTCGGCCCCGAATTGCTTGGCCGCCTCGAGGCGGCTGTCGGCCAGATCGATCGCCACCACGTGGCTGGGACTGAAGAGGCGGGCACCCATGATGGCCGCAAGACCGACCGGACCGGCCCCGACGACCGCGACGACGTCACCGGGCTGCACGCACCCATTCAGCACGCCGACCTCGTAGCCGGTCGGCAAGATGTCGGCCAACATCAGCACCTCTTCGTCGGAGACACCCGCTGGGACCGGGTAGGTCGACGTGTCAGCAAAGGGGACTCGCACCAGCTCGGCTTGGGTGCCATCGATCATGTGGCCGAGGATCCACCCACCCCCACCGAGGCACTGCCCGTAGCGGCCCTCACGACAGAAGCGGCACGCGCCACACGCCGTGATGCACGAAACGAGCACCCGATCGCCGGGTTTGACGTTCTTGACTCCCTCGCCGACCGATTCAACGGTTCCCACGGCCTCGTGGCCGAGGATGCGGCCGTCGGCGACCTCGGGCACGTCGCCTTTGAGAATATGGAGGTCGGTGCCACAGATGGTCACGCACTCGACGCGCACGATGGCATCCAAGTCGTCCAGGATCGTCGGATCCGGCTTCTCCTCCCAGGCCTTCTGGCCCGGGCCGTGGTACACGAGTGCTCGCATGGCCAACTCCTCACTAGTGACAGCGGAACGCAGGTTGGATCCACCATATGGACTGACGCGCGGACCCAGTAGGGAACAAGTCCTATTCGAAGGTGAACTCCTCCGCGCGAGTGCGTGAGCGCCCTGCGACCGACCACTGCAGATGATCGGGTGCAATCTCCCGCCAGCTCACGTCGGGCTCATAGCAACTCCGGTCCCGTGACCCGAGCCCAACGACCGCACCGACCCTGTGCGGGCGTGAACCCGCTCGACGCATCGCGGGCTTCGAGTCCACGAACCTCCCTCAGCCGGCATCTCCCGACCGCTCATGCTCGGCGTCACGCTGAAGTGTTGTCCCAAGCTCTGAGAGGCTGACACCGACCGCGTGGAGCAGAGCGGAACCGGACTCCTCGGTCTCCTGCCTGACTTTCGGATCGCGTAGCGACTGCCCGATCGCTCGAGCTGTGTCCTCGATCGCCCGTCGTATGGCCTTCACAGCCCGTTCGATCGACTGCTGCGACTGCTCAGTTCCTTCGTTCGCCGTCTCGGTCACTCGCTCGTAGTCCTGGTGAAACTGGTGGCCGATCTCAGCGAACGCATCACCAAACTGCGTCCATGCCGCTCGAGACCTGCTCGGAACCTTCGCCCGCGTTTGGGTCTGTGGTTCGCTCATACCGTTAACTCCTCTCGGTCCGTCGTGGCTCACCGTAAACCCAACGCAACTCAGCCTCTAGAGGCGAAGGTCCCAGCGGGCGCTGACCCAGTGACCGCGCGAATCGCGCCGGCGACAGTCCGGCCCTATCGACTGCCAACTCGACGTCGTCCGGGCTTCCACCGAGGCCACCTCGTCGCCGACCGGGCCTCCGTCGGGGGACCTTCGCCTTTGGCGTCGACGCGGCACAGGCAGATAGTTCGAGAGCAATGAGAGACGTACGAGGAGACGCAGCCAAAGCCGAGGAGACGACTCCGATGAAGGTCAGCGAGATCATGACGATGGATGTGGTGACCGCGGCTGCCTTCGGGTAACAAATCCGTCGATTCGAAACGAACGCTTGGTCGAGATCACCCCTCCGGTCCCGGGTCGCTCTGTCCCCGGTCGTGCAATCTGACCGCATACACGGCTGCTTGGGTGCGGCGTTGCATGTCGAGCTTCGTGAGAAGGTTCGACACGTAGTTCTTGACGGTCTTTTCCCGCGAGATGGATGCGTTCGGCGATCTGACGGTTCGTGAGCCCTTCGGCAATAAGGTCCAGGACACGGCGCTCCTGATCCGACAGGCGTTCAAGCCGTTCGTCGCGCTCGGGTGCGCGACGCGTTCGCTCAAGGACTCGCTCGGTCACCTTCGGGTCCAACGGGGTCTGTCCAGCGTCGACCCGCCGAATCGCATCCACTAGGTCCAGCGCTTTGACCTGCTTGAGGACGTAGCCAGCTGCGCCCGCCATGATCGCCAGATCGAGCCCATGTGAGGTGCCGCGCGTACGGCTAGCCCACGCGGTCGACCGAGTTGCGGCGAGACTGCTGACCGACGCTACGTACTACGCGTGGCGAGCCCCATTGTCGGAACCGTCCTCAACGCCGCCATGACCCGGAAGTTCAACCCCGACGCTCTCGGAGACCTGGCGGGTCCCGACCTCTTCGAGCGCGCACTCAGCAAGATCGACGAACTTGGTCCCGAGCCCCCCTGGACGATGAGGAGCATTGGTTGTGGGTCGAGGGAACGCCGAGGCGCCATTGAGCTTCTCGCGGCGCTCTCCGGCTGGCTGGCGGGAGCTGTCCCCGTCCGGGTGCCAGCGGACCGTCGGCTGCTCTCTCCCCTGGGGCTGCCGCGGCGGAGAGGACCTCCGACCCTGGTCGAGCGGGGCCCGACCAGCGACACTCGAGGAATGGCTATGGGATCGACCACCGAGGCGGCCGGGGGGACGATCGCCACGGCGGCCCGACCGATCACCGGAGCGTCCGACGACTACGACGCCCTGCTCGACCTCGTCGGCAACCGACGGTTCGTGCTGATCGGTGAGGCCTCCCACGGGACACACGAGTTCTATCGAGAGCGGGCTCGGATCACCCGGCGACTGATAGATGAGTGCAACTTCACCGCGGTGGCCGTCGAAGCCGACTGGCCCGACGCGTACCGGGTCAATCGGTATGTCATGGGTCTCTCCAGTGATCTCAACGCCAACGCTGCGCTGTCGGACTTTCAGCGATTTCCGGCATGGATGTGGCGCAACCGCGATGTCGTGCAGTTCGTCGAGTGGCTGCGGGTCCGCAACGACGCCCACGCGCACCCCGCGACGAAAGCGCGCTTCTACGGCCTCGACCTCTACAGCCTGCAGGCATCGATCGAGGCCGTCATCGACTACCTCGAGCGGATCGATCCCGCGGAAGCGCAGCGGGCCCGCGAACGCTACAGCTGCTTCGATCACGTCGGAGCCGAGGGACAGGCCTATGGCTACGCGCTCGCGTTCGAAGGCGCGATCCCCTGCGAGAACGAGGTCGTCGCCCAGCTCATCGAGTTGCACCGACGCTCTGACGCCTACCTGCGACGCGACGGTTGGGCCGCCGAGGACGAGCTTTTCTTCGCCGAGCAGAACGCGATGGTGGTGCGAGACGCTGAGGAGTACTACCAACAGATGTACCGGGCCGGCGTCTCCTCCTGGAACCTGCGGGACCGTCACATGGCAGCGACCCTCGACGCGCTGGTCGAGCACCTCGATCGTCAATACCGCCACACGAAGGTTGTGGTCTGGGAGCACAACTCGCACGTCGGCGACGCCCGGGCTACCTCCGTCGGGGCCCAAGGTGAGCTGAACGTTGGCCAGCTCGCCCGGCAGCGCTACGGCGACGACGCCCTGCTCGTCGGATTCAGTACCTATGAGGGTCGCGTCACCGCGGCGTCGGACTGGGGAGACCCCGCGGAGCGCAAGCACGTCCGTCCCGCACTGCCCGACAGCTACGAGGCACTCTTCCATCGGGTCGCGATCCCGAGGTTCTGGCTCGCCACCGCTGATCCCGTCGCCATCGACGAGCTCCGCGTGCCACGGCTCGAGCGAGCGATCGGCGTGGTCTATCGACCACAGACGGAACGTCAGAGTCACTACTTCGTGGCGCGCCTTGCTGACCAGTTCGATGCGGTGATCCACCTCGACCGCACTCGAGCTCTCGAACCCCTCGAGCGCACCGCGCGCTGGGACCGTGGCGAGCCGCCCGAGACGTTCCCATCCGGTATCTGAGGAGGCCAGACGCGGAGGGCGGATCCAGTTCGCCACGACCACTGCATGCACGGAGCGATATCCGCCGGCGGACACGTGCAAACGGCGTCGCTACGTGGACGCCGGATCGCTGCCGGCCCGTGGGTAGTGCTCCACGGTGGCGTCGGAACCCGGGAAGAACAGGCCTTCCTCGCCGTCGTCCCAGCGAATGAGGTAAGGAGGACCCCCATCGGGACCGTGCACCTCGAGGATCTCGGCGTCCCGCTCCGCGTCGCCGACGTGGTGGCCCTTGATCATGAGCCGATCGCCTACCGCAGCCTTCATCTGACATCACCTTCCCGTGTGCTCAGTGCAACGACCTCGATGTCGATCGATGGCGACCTGTTCTGTCTCCGGCCCTTCCTGCTCCTGCCGCCTCCGATGCCATCCCCTCGATCATTCCTCCAGAAGACGGCGACGACTAGGGACGATGGTCCTAAGTTCGAACTCCGTGTCAGCCCGCAAGGGGCGCGCGGAGCGCCCTACATCCAGGTTACGAACGGCCGGCGTCATGGCGCCTCACGTGGCGTCGCTGCCCCAGGACGGGGATCACGGTCGCGGTCGAGTGCCCGACGGGTGCTGCGGCGCACGTATCGGTTGGTGTCGCCCTTGTGACGCTTTCCCCAGTGGCCGCCGCGTGGGTCTCGGGTGTTGGTCTTGGTCGTTCGGTGGTTCGTCACGTCGGTGCCCCCGAGCCACAGGGCATCTCCCCGCGGCTCTAGGGGTTCGTGGCCGCACCGCCGCCGCAGATATCGACGCTCCCGCAAGTGGTTCTCCCGGACGAAGTCTTCGAGTATCCAGAAGCTGTCAAGGTCCCGATCATCGGCCCGGAAAGGAGCCCTCAAAACGGCACTCGAAAGGAGCCCTCGGAAACGCACTCGGAAACCCACTCGAAAACCCACTCGAAACGACACTCAAGAAGGGGGCCCTCTAAACCGCACTCGGAAGGTGCCGTCAGAACGACACTCAAAAAAGGGATCCTCAAAACGGCTCTCGAAAACGGCCTCGAAAGGTGCCCTCAGAGCGCGACCTCGGTCTGGGTGGCAAGCGACGATTCGTGCGTGACCGAGCCGGGCCAAGACCCCAGCCAGGGCTCATTCGGTCGGGAATCGCCAAGGCTCAATCGTGTGCGGTTGTTGACACCCGTGATCACCAGCTGCCTGTCATCCAAGTGCCCCTCGAGGCCGGCCTTCCGCAAGTGTCGCGTTGCCAGTTCACGCGGCCACCCACGATCACGTAGGGCCAAAAGGCTGCAGCTCCTAGCCCGCGAGCGGGGGCTCAGGGTCCGCGACTCCTGCATCGACGACGTCGAAAAGCACCTCGCCCAGCCGTTCAGGGACCCGCGACTACCTGAATGGAACCATCCCTCTGCAAGGACTACCGGATTGGTCGCAACGACCCGCAGCTGAGATCGAGGCCTCGGGCCGCGGCTGTGACTGCCGCCGTCGGGCGTGCTGTACCGACGGCACGCGCGGAGTATCCCCGACGGGTAGCGTGACCTCGGTGTCTCCGGGATGGCCCGCCCTTCCGTATGAAGCGTGGCGTGCCACCTGCGACACCCTTCACGCCCATACCCAGCTGCTTGGCAAGCTGGCCGTGGCCTTGGCTCCGCCGGAGCCGCAGCTCCAGCACGCCGCGCTGCACCTGAGTGCCCGGGGGTGGGAGACCATGCCCTTGCCAGCGCCTGACGGGTCCGGGGCGCTGGTGGTGGCCTTGGATCTGCACCGTCACGAGACGGTCGCGGAACACAGCGACGGGCGCGCGCAGCGAATCCCGCTTGGGCCGAATCGTGCGGTCGGCGACGTCACCCGGGAGGCCCTGGCCGCTATTGCCGACCTGGTCGGCCCGGTGCACATCGACCCTCGACCCCAAGAAACGCCCTGGAGCACACCGCTGGATGAGGACGACGAGCACGCCACCTACGACCCAACTCAGGTTGCGACGTACTTCGCCGCCGCGACCCGGGCCGCGTTGGTGCTGGCGGAGCTGCGCGCCCCCTACCGGGGCCGCTCCACCCCGGTTAACGCCTGGTGGGGCACCTTCGATCTCGCTGTGGGCCTCTTCTCTGGCGAA
>Ga0182024_10006901_pt1 | contig 24725 bp, 23 predicted proteins | sample P32metaG_FD_120480 | JGI IMG/M metagenome (GOLD analysis project Ga0182024, IMG submission 120480) | Permafrost microbial communities from Stordalen Mire, Sweden - P3-2 metaG (Illumina Assembly) | ecosystem: Environmental > Terrestrial > Soil > Wetlands > Permafrost | place: Sweden: Stordalen...
AATCCTGGGCTACGCTCCGGTCGAGCCCGACGGCTCGGTAAAGATCGAGGTGCCCGCGAATGTCGCCTTCCAGATCGATGTGCTCGACGTCAACGCCCGGCGCATCTCACCGGTTCACGCGAACTGGCTGCAGGTGCGTCCCGGTGAAGTTGTGACCTGCAACGGCTGCCACACGCCGGCGAGCGCACAGCATCCCTTCTCACACGGCCGTGAAGGGCTTTTCCCGCTCGTCAACACCGGGGCGGTGACGACCGGCGAGCCCTTTCCCGACACCCTCGGGACCTACGTGCCGCTTGCAGGCGAGACTATGGCCGAGGCGCGGGCGCGCACCAGCTGCTCGACCAATACGCCGCCCTGTCTGCAGGTGGTTCCAAGCGTCAATATCGTGTATCAGGACGTATGGACGAATCCAAGCGTACGCCCTCCGGACGCGAGCTTCGCATACAGCTATCTCGATCCGAGCATCACGACCACCGTGCCGACCACCGACCTGTGCGCGAGCACCTGGTCGAATACGTGCCGCATCACGATCAACTACACGGAGCACATCCAGCCGCTCTGGGATAAAGTGCGCCAGGTGCTCGATGCCACGACAGGTGCGGTGCTGGCGGACCACACCTGCACGCAGGCCGGCTGCCATAGCGTCAAGAATGCCCAGGGGGCGGCCGCGGTGCCGGGAGGACAGCTGAATTTGACTAACGCACCCTCGAGCGATGAGCCGCTGCAGTTCACCTCTTATCGGCAGCTGCTGTTCACGCATGACGAGCAGGCAGTTAACATGGGCTCCTTGCAGAATGTGATGGTGCCGGGACCGCCGGGGCCGAAGGGCCAACCGACGACGATGCCGGTGCCGGTAGGACCGTATCTGAATGCGGGCAGCGCGAATGGCGCGCTGTCGAGCCAGTTTCTGAACCGCTTCGCAGCGAATTCGGGCAGCACGCATGCGGGATACCTGAGCGCGGCCGAACTACGCATCATTACCGAGTGGCTGGATATTGGCGCACAGTACTTCAACAACCCATTCGATCCGGCCGCGCCGCTCAACTAGGAGCGTCTTGCAACGATTACCGAGCGTTCGCTGCCTGCTACTCGTCCTGATCCTCGCGGCCCCGGGACTGTGCGGCGCACGGGAATATTTGCAGGTCTTCGTTGTTGCGCCCTATCTCGAGCTGCATACCGGTCCCGGACGCGGCTATCCGGTATTCAATGTCGTCGAGCGCGACGGCAGCGTCGATGTGCTCGTGCGCTATACCGAGTGGTTCAAGGTGCGCACCGGCCGCGGCGTCGTCGGCTGGGTGTCCGAAGGAGACATGCTGCGTACCGTGCTCGCCGATGGCTCGCCATTCACCTTCAACCGTGGCGATCGCGCCGGCCTCACTTCGCATCGCTTCGAGATGGGCATGTTTACCGGCGTCTACGGTGGCGCCACGCTGATCTCGGCCTACGGCTCGATGTCCTTCAACTCGCAACTGGCAGCGGAAGTGTCCGTGGGACAGTTCCTGGGCAATGCCTCAAACGGCGTGACGGCCGATGTCGGCCTCGCCCATGTGTTTATGCCGGAGTGGCGCTGGTCGCCGTTCGTGACGCTCGGCACCGGAATCGTGCACACCGAACCGAAGGCGACGCTCGTGCAGCCGCTGAATCGCACGGAGCAGACCGCGTATGTCGGCGGCGGAGTCCGGTACTACCTGACCCGCCGGTTCTTTTTGCGCGCGGAGTATAAGAGTCACGTCGTCTTTACGAAGCTGAATTCGAACGAGGTGGTCGACGAATGGAAACTGGGATTCGCATTCTTCTTCTGAGTGCCGCGCTCGCACTCGGCGGTTGCGCCTCGATACATCACCTGTTTCACAGGCACTCCGACGCGGACGCGCAGGCCGCGAATGACGCGGCCGCCGCAGATCAGGACAATGACGCGCATCCGCCGCGCGTGATCGAGCCGCAGGTCGAACGGCGCAAGATCAAGGTGCCGCAGATCAGGTCGCACAACGTCGAAGTCGGTGTCCAGTACGGCGCCTTGTCGATCGAGAATTTTGGGACGAATCCGGTGTACGGCTTTACGGCGGCCTATCACATCAGCGAGGACCTCTTTTTCCAGGGCGCGTTCGGCCGCTCGCAGGCGGGGCGCACTAGCTTCGAAACCCTGAGCAACATCAACCTCCTTACGCCCTCTGAGAGGTACTTCACGTACTACGACCTCTCGCTCGGCTACAACTTTCTTCCGGGCGAGGTGTTCCTGGGGCGCAAGGTGGCCATGACGAGCGCCTTTTATCTCCTTGGGGGCATCGGCAGCACCAATTTTGCCGGCGACAGCAAGTTCACGGTGAACTTCGGCGGCGGTTATCGCGTATTGCCGGCGGACTGGATCGCCGTGCATATCGGCGTCGAGGATCACGTGTTCCAGTCGGACCTGCTTGGTGTCGACAAGCTCACGAACAACCTCGAGGCCACGATTGGCGCAAGCGTATTCTTTTAGGAAGGACGACATCATGAAACTTCGCATTGCAGGATTGAGCGCGTTATTCATCGCGCTGCCGCTGCTCGCCGCCGTGGACACGAACTCGCCGGCGCCCGATTTCACGTTGCAGGCACAAAGCGGCAAGCCGGTCGAGCTTACTCAGTTCAAGGGCCAGGTGGTCATGCTGAACTTCTGGGCGAGCTGGTGCGGCCCGTGCCGTCAGGAGATGCCGCTGCTCGACAGCATCTACAAAAAATACAGCAAGCTCGGCTTCACCATGATCGGCGTCAACGTGGAGCCCGACTCCAAGGCGGCCAATGACTGGCTGAAACAGACGCCCGTGACCTTTCCAATCCTCTACGATACGGACAGCAAGGTGAGCAAGCTCTACGGCGTCTCCGGCATGCCGAGCACGGTGATCGTCGACCGCAAGGGCACGGTGCGCATGATCCATCGCGGCTACAAGCCGGGCGACGAGGAAGAGTACTTAAGCAGTATCCGCACCCTGATGCGGGAATGATGCGCGCGCAAGGAGCTGACATGCATCAAGTCCGATTTCTGGTGGCATTTGCTGTGCTGTACGCGCTCGCCGGCTGCGCGCCCATTCAGCCCTGGGTCAAGCCCTATGAGCGCGAGCACCTTGCCGATCCGATCATGTCGTTGAATCGTAATCCGATCTCGAGCGACTACATCGAGCACGTTTTCGGCACCCGCGAGGGCGCCCACGGCGCCACCGGCAGCGCGGGCGGGGGCTGCGGGTGCAATTGAGCCGAGCGTCGCGCCGAGCATCGCCTGCGCCGCGCCGCACGCCACTTGCGGCGCGCCTCGGCGCGCTCGTCGTCTTTGGAGCACTTGGATCTCTGCCGGGCTCTGCCGGAGTGCTGCCGGAGGACGAGGCGGACGCGATGTATCACCGCTACGAAGGCGGCGGGCTCACCGTGCAGGGACCTTCGGTGCTCATCCGCAAGAAGATCGGCGACAACTTCTCGGTGTCCTACAACTACTACGTCGATGTGATCTCGAGCGCGTCGATCGATGTGCTGCTGACGGCGAGTCCGTACAAGGAAAGGCGCACGCAGCAGAGCGGCTCCGTCGAGTATCAGCACGGCAAGACGACCTACAGTGCAAGCTACATCCACAGCCGTGAGCCGGACTACATCGCCGACACGACCATATATGGCCTGAGCCAGGACATGTTCGGCGACCTGACTACGGTGACCATGAGCTACTCACGCGGCTGGGATCGCGTTTACCGCGACCTCAAGGTCGACGGCACTATTGTCAACGATCCGACCTTCGCACGGCAGGTCGATCACCGAAGTTACGGGGTCGGGCTCGCGCAGGTGCTCACGCGCAATCTGATTCTGAGCCTCAATTACCAGGCGCTCACCGACCAGGGCTATCTGCAAAACCCCTATCGCGACGTAGTCTATCTAACCCCGGGAGCGGGCAAGGGCTGGGCCACCGCGCCCCAGGTCTACCCCGGCACTCACACCAGCAATGCAAGCTCCGCCGACCTGAAGTACTACCTGCCGTACCGCGCGGCGCTCGACGCCTTTTACCGCTACTACACGGACACGTGGGGCATCGCGGCGAACACGGTGCAGCTTGGCTACACGCAGCCGTGGAAGCACTGGATTTTTGACGGCACTCTGCGCTACTACAGGCAGAACGCCGCCAACTTCTACAACGACCTCTTCCCGCGCGCCAATGCGCAGAACTTCATGGCGCGCGATCGCGAGCTGGCAGCGTTCTCAAGCTACACCGTAGGCGTCGGCGCTTCCTATGAATTTCAGATCCCGCGCGCACCCTGGATCCAGAGAAGCACCCTCAATCTGCACTACGACCACTTGATGATCGACTACACCGACTTTCACACCCTCTACAGCAACACGGTTATTCCCGCAGGCGGCGCGGACGAACTGTCCCTCTACCGCCTCGATGCCAACATCGTTCAGCTCTTCTACTCCCTGTACTTCTGACTTTGATGCCGCGAGTGAGTTAAGCTTGCGCGAACGCTCGCTCCGCCGCGCCTACAAGCGTCGGCGGACGGCGACATCATCAGGGGATTACAGGATGCGCAACCGCGTCGCTTTCATCAGCCTGCTTGCAGGCATTGCTCTCAGCGTCGGCTCCACGCAACTGCACGCGCAGGCGCGCGAAGAGGGCCATTTGCTCATGGCCACACAGATTTTGGAGGAGCTGAGTGCGACGCCTGATACGTTTGTTCCGGAGCGCCTGCTCGACCGCGCGTACGCCATCGCCGTCGTGCCCGACGTTACGAAAGTTGCATTCATCGCGGGCGGCCGCCGCGGCACGGGCGTCATGGTCGTGCGCGACAAGAACGGCCGCTTTTCGAACCCGGTGTTCATCGCACTCACGGGCGGCAGTATCGGCTGGCAGGCGGGCGTGCAGTCGACCGACATCGTCCTCGTCTTCACCACCAGGAGCGGCGTCGAAGGCATCACGGGCGGCAAGGTCACTCTGGGCGCCGACGCCTCGGTCGCGGCCGGCCCGGTGGGCCGCCAGGCTTCGATTGCGACCGACTCGAATTTCAATGCCGAGGTGTATTCCTATTCGAGGAATCGCGGCTTGTTCGCCGGCATCGCCCTCGACGGCAGCGTCCTGTCGATCGACCGGGCGGCGAATGCCGCTTTCTACAAGAAGCCTGGCGCGACTGCGACTGAAATCTTGGCAGGCGAGGTCACCACCACCGACAACACCGCGCAGCGCTTTCTCGCGGCGGTCGCGGCGAGCACGGGTGGAAACACGAGCACCGCATCCGCTCCGGTTGTCAACGCACCCGCAGCTGCTGCGCCCGCGCCCGCGCCCGCGGGGACAGCACAAAGCTTCCCGATGGCGGATCCGAAGCCGGGTACGGAGCCGAAGTAAGCTTCCAGCCTGCGCATTCGAGCCCGTTCCTTCCCACCGAGCAGGCGGCAGCGCAGCGCCTTGCCGCCGCCCCCTTGAGATGACGTCGTTATCGGGGGTGATCTCCCTGCGCTGAAGAGCGCTGCTGCAGTGCAGCACCAAGCCCCGACGGCGACGGTGAAGACCTGGGTGGGCTTCGGCCGCGCTGCAACGCCGCGGCCGCTGAACGGGCTGCCCTGTCTAGCGGCCCGGACGGCTGGGCGTCACTTACCTTCGATTTTGTCAGTGGCGTCGGCAGCCTTGTCGCGCGCCTTATCCATCTGATCCTGGATCTTGTCGGCAGTCGGCTCTTCGCCGCGGTTCTTAACCGTGTCAATCACGTGATCCACTTTCTCGCCTGCCCTCTCCACAGGGCCTTTCCTTTCGCAGGCCGCAACGCCTAAGACGAGCGTGCATAGCACAAGCGTCAACATCTTTACACGAGGCATTTTCGTTCTCCGCAAATTCAACTATCGGTCGCGCCCGCAGTTTGCATTGAACCAGCCGCCGTGCGACTGCAACTCAATCACCTGGAAACTGGAACTCTACTTCGATATTGAGGTCGGCGAGGCGGCGGGACAGCGTGCTGCTGAGGGTGAGCACCGAATTTGCAAGCGGCGCGATCTCGACGAGCAATGATATCTCGCCGCCATCGGCCTGCAAGGCGCTGAGAAATTCCCGGTGCCGGGCGAGCTGCAGGAGCTGCGTGGACATGAAATGCTCCAAAGGGACGCTCGTGCCTCCCACCAGCTGTCCAGGCAGCGGCGCCGACCAGTATGAGTCACGGTGCCGACCACCCAACGGTGTGCCGGTCTGCGACAAGCGCGGCTCGCCCGCTTTCCAGGTGTGGGCGGGATCGAGCTTCAGGGTCTCGGTCAAAATCGCCGGATCCACACTCGGATGCCGCGCGCGCAGCGTCATCGCATAGGTGTAGGCGCTGCCAGGCACAAATTTGCTCGGGTTTCTTGAAGACATCATCGCTTGCTCCGCTGCCGCCATAATCTCCCAGAAGGCATTCCACTGTCCAACGACGCAGCGCACGTCTACTAGATCATTGCGTCGCTGCGCTCAAGCTGCACGCACGCCGTGCGCATTGAACCACGCGAGCATGCGCTGCCATCCGTCCTGAGCGGCAGCGGCGTTATAGCTCGGCCTGTAGTCGGCATTGAAGCCGTGTTGTGCGTCCGGGTAGACGATGATCTCGCTTTTGACGCGCGCTTTCTTCAGAGCCTCGCGCATCTTCTCGATATCGCTCGCCGCTATGCCCTGATCCTGCCCCGCGTACAATCCGAGCACCGGCGCCTTGATCTCGCCGGCGATGTTGAGCGGATGTTGCGGATGCAGCGCGGTGGTGTCGCGGTTGAGCGGGCCATACCATGCGACCCCCGCGTGCAGCTTTGGATTATGCGCGGCATAAAGCCAGACGATTCGGCCGCCCCAGCAGAATCCCGTGATGCCCAGGCGCGCGCTGTCGCCCTTGCCGGTGCTCTTCGCCCACGCCACCGTCGCATCCAGATCCGACATCACTTGTGCATCGGGCACCTGCGCGACGATCGGCATGATGTCCTTGACGTCGCTGATCTTGGAGACATCGCCCTGGCGCGCGTACAGCTCCGCCGTCACGGCGAAGTAGCCGAGTTTGGCAAAGCGGCGGCAGATATCCTTGATGTGTTCATGGACACCGAAGATCTCCTGCACCACGAGCACCACCGCGAACGGGCCACCGCTAGCGGGCATGGCGCGATAACCCGGTATATCGCCGTCAGCGGTCGGGATTTTAACTTCGCCCGCAACCAGCCCCTCCGTTCCCGTCGTGATGGTCTGCGCCGATACGGGTTGCACGGCCAGCGCAAAGCCCGTCGCGAGCGACGTTACGATCATTGCGCGCCGCGTCAGATCCATACGCGGCGCTAGACTGAGTACATCAAGTGGCGCGGATTGCTTCGTCATGAAATTACCTTCTTGCAGAATATTCGGACCGGGGCTGCGCATTCACGACCGTCCACCGCGCCATTTGATCATTGTGGCGTGGCGGGCGCGCTTGCGCCGCTCGTGGCCAAGCGCACCGGGTACGCTAATACGCCTCAGCGTGCATGCATCGCGGCGGATGACGCCACTCCCTCGGGGCGCAGCATGGTGCCGATCCACTGGTCGATATCGCTCAGGTGATCGACGATCTGCACATTGTAGCGAATGTGGGCGATTGCCTTTTCAAGGCTGCTCGCGGCGCTCGCCGGAATATGGCCTGCGGCGAATTCATTCAAGCCCGTAATCATGCGCGGATCACTGCTGCTGCTCGCCAGGCGCGGTACGTACTGGGTTTTGCTGTCGCTTTCCAGGATGGGATCGATCGCATCCCAATGCGCAATGGCGAACTTGGCGGCGAGTTCTGGATGATCGGCGGCGACGGCGCTGATGATGAGCGGTCGCAGCGTGACCGACGCCTCCTGCGTCAAAGCCAGATCGAGGGCTCGCTGCGCAAGACGCGGGTCCGCAGCCTCCCCTAACAATCGATAGTATTGCAGCTTCTCAAGCTCCGTCGGCGCCGCGCGCGCCAGCGCATGCAACTTCCCCCACGCGCGGCCGTCCGCATTCGCGGCCACGACCTCCAGCACGCTATTGCGTTCGGCTGCGGTGACGCGTGACGGTGCAGCGATAAACTTACTGAAGCGACGCTGGGCCTCGCCCACCACGGCCGGATCGCCGAAGCGTCCCATTGCCGCCAGGAGCGTCGCGCGCAGGCTCTCAACGTTGTCGGCCTCGCCGGCGCGCGCATCCCAGCCGACGCGCGCGAGCACGGGCTGCAGAAGAGTGCGCGCGTACGCGCGGAATGCGCCGCGGCCCGGCCGGCCTGCGTAGCGCTTGTCGAGACCGATGAGCGAATCCGCCAAATTGCTCCATATCACCGGCTCCCCATTGAGCGGCAGCCTCGTGGTCAGTAACAGGAATTGCGCCATCGGCGCGTGGCCGGCAAAGGCGAGTGCCTTGGTGTCGTTCAAAAGGCCGAGCTGATCCTGCGCTGCGAGGGTCTGAAAGTGATCAGCCAGCCTTGCATAGGCTTCGGGGGCATAGCGACTGCGAAAATAGCCACTTTGTCCGACGTTGAGCAGCGCCGGGCCGCACCCCGCAAGCGCCGTGCGCGTAACCGTGGGTCCGGCAACGATGACATGGCTGACCGCAGTGCTGCCGAGCGCTTGCAGCGCGACCGGCACGTGCCAGATTTGCGCGCCCTTACTCGCGGAGTCATCGATCGCAAAGCGACTTTGCCGCAGCTCGACTGCGAACTCGCCTTGCGCGCATTGCGCTGCCTGCACCGCGATCAGCGGAACACCCGCGTGCAAGGTGAAATCGTGCGCGATGTCTCCGACCTTCTTCGGGCTTACGGCGTCAATATCTGCCCACAGATCATCGGTAACTGTGTTGCCATAGGCGTGATCGTGCATGTAACGGCGCACGCCGGCGCGAAACTCATCTTCACCCACGTACGCTTCGAGCATGCGGATGACGGCCCCGCCCTTTTGATACGTGATTTCATCAAAGGCGTTACTGGCCTGCAGGACGTCCCTGATCGGCGTGACGATGGAATGCGTGCCGTTGGCGGCATCAACATCCATGGCTTCCTGCACAGCGGGCTGCGTCTGCAGCCACAGCTTCCATTGCGGATGGAAGTGATCGACCGCTTTCGTCTCCATCCACGAGGCGAAACCCTCGTTTAGCCATAGGTCATCCCACCATGCCATCGTGACGAGATCACCAAACCATTGGTGCGCCATCTCGTGCGCAATGACCACTGCCACGTTCTGGCGATCGCCCTCGGTGGAAAAGCGCTCGTCGATCAGCAGATCCTGCTCGAAGTAGAGAATCGCGCCCCAATTTTCCATGGCGCCGAAGAATTGACTGCTGCCCGGCGCGGCGATCAGATCCAGCTTCGGCAACGGATAAGGCGTGCCGAAGTAGTCGTTGTAGTACGGCAGCAGCTGGGCCGCGATATCAAGAGCGTAGCGGCCACGCTGCGCGTCGCCGCGTTTGACGATCACTCCGACGTCGACGTTGCCGATCATCCGTTGCACGCGCTCAAAGTCACCGGCACCGAAGAACAGCAGGTAAGAGCTCATCCTGGGAGTGGGTCCAAAGTGCACGCGCTTGAGCCCCGCGCCGAGGTTCTCCGTGTGCGCAATCGGCATATTGGAGACGGCTGTTTCGCCGGCGGGCACCGTGGCGGTCAACGTAAACGTCGCCTTGCGGCCCGGCTCGTCCCAGCACGGCAGAAACCTGCGCGCATCAGAGTTTTCAAACTGCGTGAAAAGCGCCCGGTCGCTGGCGCCGCCGGCCCCGGCATAGTCGAGAGCAAATAGACCCGAGGCCTGCTGGTAGATCCTGCCTCGATAATCGATCGCTAAATCATAGCGGCCGGGCGTAATTGGCGCACCGAAGTTAAAAGTCGCGGTCTGCTGCGCGCTATCAAGAGTGATTTCGGGGCGCGTCGTGCTGCCCGAAAGCGCAACGCGTTCAAAGTTGAGATCGGCGGCGTTCAGCACAATGGTCTGGGTCGGGCGCGCCACCTCAACAGCGATACGCACGTGGCCGCGAAAGCTCAAATGAGCCATGTCCGGCGTGACCTCAAGGTCGTAGTGCGCAGGCGTCACGCTGTCCGGCAATACGATGCGATCGGGCGCTGCTGCGGCCTGCGCACTCTGCAGCGGTCCGACCATGGCGAGCGCGACGAGGCGGAGGACGCTAATCGCGAGCTGACGGACTTTCATGGTTTTTGGATCCCGAGGAGGCGGCCCTTGTACTCGCGTCATATTGCCATAGCGAGCGAGGGGGTTCATTGGGACCGTTGCGCCGCGGCGGCATGCCATGCGACAAGCACTGCGCGTTCGCGCGCCGCATCGATGCCGGCCTTGAGTTGCAGCCGCTCCGGTTCGGGACGCTGCAGCTGCCAGGCAAGCGTGTCGCACACCGTTTTATCGATGCCCCTGACGCTAAGCCCCGCCTGCAACGCCCGCGCGACGCTTACCTTGGCGAAGGCGGCGTCAGCGCCAGTGGGATCGCTCCAGATCGGCATGTCAGTTTCCAGTGCAACGCCATGCTGCTGCATGAATTCAGCGGGCACCCATACCGCCCGCGGCGGCATCACCGGCTTCGCGAGCGAGTTCGCGCAGCCGATGCTCGCACTTAGAAGATCGCCAATTGTGAAGCGGCCCGGCGGCGAGACCAAATTGAATGTGCCGACGACGTTGTGCTCCACCGCGTCAAGCGTAAATCGTGCCAGGTCGCGCACGTCGATAAACTGGATTGGATCGCCGGGGCCGTCCGGCGCGAGCATCTCACCACCGCGGGCCGCGCGCGCCGGCCAATAGGTAAAGCGGTCTGAGTTGTCATTCGGCCCGACGATATAGCCGGGGCGCAGCACCGTAACGCGCCCGGGCAGCGCAGTCTCGGCTGCCTGCTCGCACAGCGCCTTGAGAGGCCCGTAGGTGTTCTCATCTACTTTTTCGACGCCCTCATCGGCGAGCTTGCCGACCGGTGAGCCCTCGTCGGGGGGCATGGCGAAACTTGCATAGACGGAAACCGAGGAGACGAACACGTATTGCCGCACGTTGGGCGCCAGCAATTGCGCGCTGAGTCGCACGTGGCGCGGCACGAACCCGGAATCATCGATGACGCTGTCCCATTTGCTCCCGCGCAAAGCGTCGAGTTGTCCATTGCGATCGCCTCTGAGCTTTTCAAGCTTGGGGAAAAGCTGCAGGTTTGTCTCACCGCGATTGAACAACGTGACGATGTGCCCGCGTGCGACGGCAAGTTCGGTGAGATGTATGCCAATGAAGCGCGTGCCGCCCAAGATGAGAATCCGCAGCGGTCGCGATCGCGCAGCGCTCATCGATCGCTTTGCGCTGATCGCGGCCGCCGCCATCATGGAAGCCGCCGAAATGAATTGGCGTCGCTGCATGTCGATTGACCCTCTAGGCTGCGGAGGTCACGTTCTGCGGAAACAGGATTCGCCGCGCTTCGGCGTCCATGTCGGTCTTGAAGGCATACCGCTCCTTGAGCGCGTCGGCGCGTGCCGCGGCCGGACGAGCGCCGATCTCATCGAAGAGCCGCAGCAGGTTCGGCAATTTCGCCCAGGCATTCTCGCCGAGGATGCGCGGCAGCACGCGCGCCCAGCCCCACACCGCCATGTCGACGATGGTGTAGCTATCACCGAGCATGTAGCGATGCGACCCAAGCCGCGCGTCGAGGATGCCGAAGTGACGCTGCGCCTCATAGAGGTAACGGTTCACCGCATATTCGAGTCCCGGGGGTGCAAAGTGCTTGAAATGCACGGCCTGGCCTGAATACGGACCAACACCGCTTGCGACGAACATCAACCACGAGAGGAGCTCGCCACGGGCGGCGGGGGTGCGCGCCGGCAAAAACCTGCCGGTTTTCTCTGCGAGGTAGAGCAGGATTGCATTGCTGTCGAACACGACGGCATCGCCGTCCACGAGAGCCGGTGTCTTGGCGTTCGGGTTGATGGCGAGAAACGCGGGTTCGAACTGCTGACCTTTGCGGGTATCCAAGGGCACAAGCTCATAGGGCAGTGCCGCCTCCTCGAGAAATAGCGCGACCTTCGCAGGATTGGGCGAAGGGTGATAGAAGAACTTGAGCATCAAGGCCTCCACGTCGGGGACGCCCGTTTTAGCACAGATATCCGCCGGCGCAGGTCCGGGGCCCTGGACGCCTGACCCACCGCCCGGCCGGGGGGGCGGCCGCTGTCTGGCAAAGGAACACCTGGGGCGTCGAGGCGTTATTCGCCTACGCCCGGATGGCAAAGCGGCCGGGAGATTGATCATCCCACGATAGCAAGAGGTGCCCCTATGAAACGCGGTTTGTTACTTTTGTGCCTGAGCGCGCTAGCGCTCGCGGCGGCCTGCTCCCGGCAACATGCGACTGGATCTGACACGGCAGCTCCCAGCTCGGACAACTCGATGCAGTCGAGCTCCCCGCCGAGCTCGTCGGGCACGCCGTCGGATACGTCCACGCCTCCGGCGAGTTCCACGGATTCGATGCAAGGCTCGAGCTCAAGCCCGACCTCGACGCCTGACAGCAGCACCAGCACGCCGCCGAGTCAGCCTTCGTCAACGCCTAAGCAGTAGGACGCTTCCCGCGTCGGCCTTGATTTGCAAGGCCGACGCGGGTGCGTAAGGGACGACGCTCGATCCGGGGCGTCGGCCGCTGGAGGATGGCAAGTGCTCAACGCGATACTCGTCGGAATTCTCAGGAACGCGCTTCTGGCAATGGGGATCAGCGCGCTGGTCCTGCTGAATACCGCTATTTGGGGCGGATAAGGCGAGCCCCTCGCACCGGGTGCGCACGCGGGGCGAATTACGGCTGAGTGTGCACCCGCTGTGCGTGCGTGCGCTGGCAGTTCGGATGGTCTGCGACGCGCGGTCCGCCCCGTCGACCTTGAAAAAAAGCCAAACCTACCTCGTCGCACTCGAAACCCCTAGACTGGGTGCATGCCGCTTTTGAAGGTTATCGTCCTTGCGATCGTGCAAGGCTTGGCCGAACTCTTGCCGATATCCAGCTCCGCGCACGTCATCGTGGCCGAGAAGCTGATGGGGCTGGATCCGTCGGCTCCAGCAATGACGCTGCTGCTGGTTATGTTGCACACGGGAACAATGTTCGCAGTCATTGCCTATTTTTGGCGCAGCTGGCGCGACACATACTTCAAGAGCGCGCCGGCCTTCAAGAGATTCGCAGGACTTGTCATTCTCGCGACTGCACTAACGGCAGTGATCGGCGCAGTGATCATCAAGATTGTCGAAAGAACTGCGTATGCCGGCGTGCCGCACGCGCAGATTGAGGATCTATTTGGGCATTTGGAAATCATCGCTCCGGCCCTCGGCGCCGCTGGGTTGTTGATTTTGATCGCGGGAATCTTCGAACACCGCCACCGTGCGCCCCGCGCGGCTGTGCAGGAACTAAGCGCAAGACAAGCCGGCCTCATCGGAGCGGTACAGGGATTGTGTCTGCCGTTCCGCGGTTTCTCCCGTTCCGGAGCGACGATCTCGGTCGGCATACTCGCCGGGGTCGCGAAGCCAATGGCGGAATCCTTCAGCTTTGCGCTCGCTGTGGTGCTCACGCCGCCGGTCGTCGCACGCGAATTGCTCCGGCTGCTGCACGCACAAAAGATCCAGGGCACGGTCGATTTGGCCGCCGCCGTATTTCCGAGCCTGCTCGGTGCCGTGTGCGCATTTCTTGCCGGACTCGCCGCCTTGCAATGGCTCAGTCGCTGGCTTGAACGCGGCCGCTGGTATCTCTTTGGAATCTACTGTCTGGTCGCCGCGGCGGCGGTGGCGGCATTGCACAACATTGGCTACTGACTGCCGTTTTGCAGTCCGCAAGATTCAATCACCAAACCTGTCAGGCGCCGCACAGAGCCTTCTTTTAGGCTTGCGTCGCGAACGCGCGCTGTGCAGCCGGCCGTGCGACGCAGCGCTCCAAATAAGCCTTGAGTACCGGTTCGTCGCCCAGGATCTTGAACATGTCGAGGAAATAGACGGCCGCGCCCAGCATCACATCGGCCGCGCAAAAGCGCGCCCCGAGAATCCACGGCCCGGCCTGCAAGCCCTCGCGCAACGTCGCCATGACGGACGGGTAATCGCCCCAGCCATGCGCCGCGCGATTCGGTGCGAGCCCTGAGAATTTTTCCGCCATTGCCGGCTCAATGTTGGAGTTGGTAAACATGAGCCACTGCAGGTACGCACCGCGTTGCGGATCGCCGAGCGGCGGCGCGAGCCCCGCCTGTGGATACGCGTCCGCGATGTAGGCGCAAATCGCGCCGGAATCATTAATGCGGACCGCGCCATCCACGAGCGCGGGTACTTTGCCCTGCGGGCTGGCGGCGCGAAAATCAGGGTCCGCCTTCGCCTTCGGATCGCGTATGTCGATGTGCACCCGCTCGAAGGGCACGCCCGCTTCCTCGAGCATCCACAACGCCCGCGTCGCGCGGGTCTTCGGACACCAGTAGAGCCTTATCATCGTGTTGTCTCACCGGCCTTGAGATAATTGTCGGGCAATGGTTCCACACAGACAGGCTGCGCCGCAATTCCTGACTTCTCACGCCGCTGGCGGCGCCTGCCCTGCCAGCCGCGGAATCGTCGCATCGATACAAGCCCAAGTCGGCGCCCGCGACGTCCAAATCGTAGTCGACGGCTTGGCAAGCTCGCGCTCGTCGAGCGTGCCGCTGCGTACAAATGTCAGCTGCGGACGCGCCTCGGCGTCGCTGAATACATGCGTGCCGCACACAGGACAGAACCTGCGATGCATGACATTGCCGCTGTCGGCAATGCTGCGGTAGTCGCGCAGCTCGCCGTCGAACGCGATCGCGCTGCTCGGGAAGCAGGTATTGACCGTAGCGCTGCCGGCTCCCACGTATTGACATAGCCGACACCAGCACACTCGCGTAACAATCGGTGCGGCGCTGATTCGGTAGCGCACGGCCCCGCAAAGGCACCCACCGGTAATATCCCCGATGCTCATTTCACACCTCCCTCATAACCAGTGTCCCTCATCTGTCGGTGCGCTTTGCAATCCGCTGCGGCGCGCACCGTGCCCTTGCAGTGCAAAGTGAATTCTGTGCGTAGACGAAAACGCCCGATGGTATAGTCGAAGAAGCTTCTGCGGAGTCGTTATGGTGCACGGCGGTACGCAGGGCCTGCGCGCGCCGCAGAATGGCCCGGGGCAACTTTTAATGATGTTGGAGAATGTTCGCATGCGATACACCGCTATTCCCATTGTTCTGCTGCTCGCCGGGTGCGGTGCGCAGACTCCGGCTCCAGCGCCGGCGCCAGCCGATACGTCCACGACGGCGGCGGCCCCCGCGCCAGCAGCCGAATCAACTCCAGCAACGACCGCCGAATCGGCACCGGCGCCAGCGGCACAACCCGCGCCAGCGCCAGAATCCGCCCCGGCACCGGAATTGGCGGCCAATGCGCCGGAGGGACCCGCCTACGAGCCTCCGCCCCCACCGCCAGTGGTGAGCGTTGACGAGGAACCTCCCGTTTCCGAGCCCGCACCCATCGCCGTGGGCTGGGCGCCACCGCCGATGCTCGTTGAATCTCCCCCGCCACAGCCGTCTCCGGAGGCAGTTTGGGTGGGAGGCTATTGGGTTTGGCAGGGCAATTGGGTCTGGGCGCACGCTCGCTGGATGCCGCCGCCACGCCCGCGCTACGGCTGGGTGAACCCGTATTACGAGAATCGCGCTGGCGTCGTCATTTTCATTGACGGCCACTGGTCACCGCCGGGTGTTGTATTCGTTCCGCCTGCGCCTGGACTGCACCTGACCTTGGAGATCGCAGGGCCCGGCGTCATACCCGGCCCGCCGCCGATGGGGCCGATTGGGGTATTTATTCCCCCACCGCCGGGCTCGCGATTCGGGATCATCGTACCGGCGCCCATTGGGATCTCGCCGGCGGTCGTGACGAGTGCGCCGCCGGTTATTGCGGTGGGCATGCGCATCAACATCAACAATACGACGAACAACACGACCAACGTGCGCAACACGACCAATGTCACCAACATCACGAATGTCACCAATGTGACCATCGTGGCGCCGGCGAGCGCGACCGCCTCCGGCAGGGCTGTGAGTGCGTCGGTACCCGCGCAGGCGCACCTTGCCGCGGCATTGGCCCCCGTCGTCAAGGTACGGGCACCGGCACCGGCCGTGTCGAAGCCCATTCCGGCCTTCGTACATGGACGGCCCCCGCCGGCACTACCACCCCCGCAATCAGTCAAGATCGAATCGACACCGCGTGCGGCTGAAGCGGCCCGTGCGGCACCGCCCGGCAGACCAGCCGCGGAGAAGCCCGCGGCGAAGGCTGCGGAGAAACCGGCACCTAAGGCTGCAGAGAAGCCCGCCCCCAAGGCTGCGGAGAAACCCGCCCCGAAGGCTGCGGAGAAACCCGCCCCGAAGGCTGCGGAGAAACCGGCACCTAAGGCTGCAGAGAAGCCCGCCCCGAAGGCTGCGGAGAAACCGGCGCCCAAGCCTGCGGAAAAGCCTGCGGCAAAGGCTGAAGAAAAGCCCGCGCCAAAAGCTGCGGCAAAGCCCGGCGAACCGGCCAATCATCCGCCGACCACCAAGGAGCCGGAGAAGCCGAAGCCAGGGGCCAAGCCGACCCCGCCAGCAAAGGCTACGTCTGAACACCCGAAAAAGCCGGGCGAGAAGGACGACGCCAAGAAATCCGATCAGACGGACTAGTGCGAAATGTCCTACTGCCGCCGATGTCGGCGGCGGTAGGCCGCCGCGCTGCGCTTCTTTGCCGCAACTTCCCGCTTCAATTCGCGTCCACTGCGGACGACCGGATTGCAGCGCCTATACTCGCATGCGCCCCGCAGGTCTCGAGCGCCTTAGCAATCGCGCACCCGTAAGCTAACGGCGCGCGTGCGATACGCCGCGTGCCGCTGCGGGCCGTGCCGACCAGTCCGCGCGCGTTTGCCCCCAGATCTCGACCGGAGAATCCTCAAATGGAGGAGGCAGGCGTCCTGGACCACGATTGCGGGAGCCAAGTTTTCGAGCCACCGCTTGTGAGGCATGATTGTCGGGCGCAATGGAGTGAATGACTTCCGTCCAGCCCAGCTCAGCAAAGGCCCAATCCATCGCGGCAGTTGCGCCTTCAGTTGCGTAACCGCGACCCCAGCAATCGCGCACAAGGCCCCAACCAACTTCCGTTCCCGGCCAGCCCTCCGGATACCACGGGCCGAGCCGCCCGATCCAACGTCCCGTCGCTTTCTCGATGACCGAGAACATGGCAAAGCCCTGCAGATACCACGCGCCAGCCATCACCATGAGCGCGCGCCAGGCTAGTGCCCGCGGCTGAGGACCGCCAATAAAGTGCGACGCCTCAGAATCCTCCAGAAGCGCCGCCCAAGCGCCGAAGTCCTCAATACGCGGTGGCCGCAGCAATAATCGTGGCGTATCGAGCTGTATGAGTTCCGCGCTCACGAGGTCACTTTAACACAGCCGATTCTTTAGGAATCAGCGAGTTAGCACGCACGCCAATGTGCTGTGGGCGGCTAGTCGGGGCCTGGAAGGATAGATAGGACGCGACCGCCAGCATGTCGCGGACTGACAGATTTGCGACTACGCCCTGCATCAACGCCGCATAGCTCCCGCGCCGATCGCCATTTTGAAAATTCCAAAGCTGCCGCACGATATACGTCGGCGGGCGTCCTGCAATCGGCGGCGCATCTCCGAGCCCAGTGAATCGGGCACCGTGACAGCTCGCGCAGGGGACGGTTCTGCCTGCGCCGCCGGTCTTCACTAAGGCGTCGCCCTCAGCAATGCTTCCAATAGGAACGTAGGCGATGTATCCAGAATGCGAATCACGCTTCAGCAAGCCTGGTTCGCTCGCTCTCAGGCAGCTCAACGATCCGCTGCCCTATTGGCTCCCGCCCGCCATTGGAAAGGTCACCGGATCAACGGCGGATCTTAGGATCGACCGGATCTCAACTACCCGGATCCACACGCGCGGCTTGAGTGATGCGTAGTAGCGAGCAGCATGATCGGCCGGGTATCAGTCCGGCGGATTGAGTACATCCTGAAGCTGCGCCGTTGTATACGATCTCACGCTTCCCGGAACGCTTTGCGGAGTTGCGCTTGCGCTCGGCGGCCGCGCGGGCAGGTCGTTCGAAGCGCAGACGGCACGAAGAATGCCCAATCGGGCCGTTCGGCAGCGCCACATCCATCAGCAAACAATCCTAATGCCACAAGACAGGGCAGCATCCTCCGTGCTGGCGCTGGACCGATGCTGCCATCATTGACATCACGATGATTCATAATTATTTGAGACACTTCTTAGGAACTTCACCAAATTGACGAAAGCACAGGCCCGCGGTACGCATTTCACTCCTCTATCCCGAGCTCGCGCAAGATGAAGGCATATTCCAATGCGGTATCGTGGTAGCGCTGAAAGCGCCCGGACTTGCCGCCATGGCCGGCGGTCATATTTACGCTGAATAAGAGCGGATGTCGGTCGGTTTTAGTGGCGCGCAGTTTGGCGACCCACTTCGCGGGTTCATAGTATTGCACCTGTGAATCCCACAGGCCGGTGAAGACCAGCATGGCTGGATATTCCTGCGCTTTCACATTGTCATAGGGCGAATACGAAAGCATGTAGTCATAGTAGATCTTTTGCTTCGGATTGCCCCACTGGTCAAACTCGTTGGTTGTAAGCGGAATGCTCTCGTCGAGCATGGTGGTCACGACGTCGACAAAGGGAACGTACGCGATGATGCCGCGATAGCTCCGGGGGGCCAGGTTGGCGACTGCTCCGATCAGCAATCCGCCCGCGCTGCCGCCCTGAGCAAACACCTTATCTTTGGCGCCATAGCCTTTTTTCACCAGAAACTCGGTCGCAGCGATGAAGTCCGTGAAAGTGTTCTTCTTATGCAGCAGACGGCCGTCCTCGAACCACTGGCGCCCGAGTTCCTGGCCGCCGCGCACGTGCGCGATCGCAACCACGAAGCCTCGCTGCAGCAGGCTCACCCAATTAGGGCGGAACGCCGGATCAGTGGAAAGGCCGTAGGAACCGTACGCGTACTGATAGAGCGGCGCGGTGCCGTCGAGCGGTGTTCCTCGGCGATACGCTACCGAGACGGGGATCTGGGTGCCGTCGCTCGCCGTGGCGTGCAGATACTCCGTAACGTAGTTGTCAGGGTTAAAGCCGCCGAGCACGGCTTCGCGCTTCTTGAGATCCTTAAGACCGGTATGCATGTCATAGTCGTAGGTGGCACGTGGTGCGATGAGCGAGCTATAGATGTAGCGCACCGTGGGACTGTCGATTCCCGGGGTGGGTACGAGCGTCATCGAGTATGCCGGCTCGCTTGAGTCGATGACGACGTCTGCACCTCCGTCCCAGGGCTTCAGGCGAAGCTTAAGCAAACCGCCCGAATGCTCGTTGATGGCCAAGTAGCCGCGCGAGACTTCGAAGCTCTCGATCAGCGCATCCGGCCGCGGCCCTTGCACATCCCGCCAGTTGCGTTTGTCACTGCTGCCCGCAACAGGCGTACGCATAATCCGGAAGTTTGGCGCCTGCCAGTTGGTGCGAATGATGAAATCATTGCCGAGCGCATCCACGTGGTACTCCATATTCGGCTCGCGCGCCAGGACCGGTTTGAAGCGCAACTGCGGGTCCGATGCGTCGGCATAGCGAATCTCGGTTTGCTGCGTGCTCTGCAGTTGGATGAAGAGGTATTTCTCGGAGCGGCTTTTGCTGACCGCTATGTAGTAGCTGTGATCCGCCTCCTCGTAGACCAGTGCATCCTGGCGCTGATCTGCACCCAGCCGATGCTTGTGCACGCGCACCGATAACAGCGTCACCGGGTCCTTTTCGATGTACAGCAGGGTTTTGTTATCGGCCGCCCAGACGAATTCCGGCTCGACATTGGTCACCGAGTCGGCCAGCAGCGCACCCGTTGCCAGATCCTTGACCTTCAGCGTGTATTGGCGGCGGCCGACATCATCCTCCGTATATGCGAGCAAGCGCCCGTCGCGGCTGACCTCGGCGGCGCCGATCTGAAAGTATTCATGGCCCGCCGCCATTGCATTGCCGTCGAGCATGATTTCCTCGGCAGAGGATAATTGGTCCTTGCGGCGCGCATAGATCGGATAATCCTGGCCAGGCACGAAGCGGGTGTAATACCAGTACCCATGCTCGTAGACAGGCACGCTGGCGTCGTCGGGCTTGATCCGGCCCACCATTTCATCGTAAAGCCGCTGTTGCAGGGGCCGCGTTTGCGCCATCACCGCATCGCGGTACGCATTTTCAGCGCGCAAATAATCGAGCACGTCCTTTGATTGGCGCGTGTCATCGCGCAACCAGTAGTAGTCGTCTATGCGCGCGCCGTTCGGGGAAGTGATCGTATAAGGCTTCTTGGCGGCAACCGGGGGGACGGGTGTGACGGTTGCGGGCGCACTGCCGGCAACGACGGCGGATGGATGAGGAACCACAAATTCTGCTCCACGCTGTGTTTGAGGTACGCATGCGCTGCCCAGCAACGCAGCACTTGCAAGGGACACAATTAGATAAAACCTGCGGTCATTCACTTTTTACAGTCCCCCCGACAGTTGAACCGAACCATTGTCACGGTCAATCCTTCGAGCGCGCGCGTACTCACGCAAGCTCCAACGCCGCGGAGATTACAATCTCGTCCGCGCATGCCGCCGCGCAGAGTACGCGGAATGATGCATCTGCGCACTCCCGCGCAGGACGGCGCACTGGCGCGCTGGCTTCTCCGCTCACCTGCAAGTGGCCCGATGCAGACTTGCCCGCTGCCATCTGCCGCAGTGGCGTCAATTTTTAGGAATTCGCATACAACTGCCAAAATGCCGCTGCCGCCGCTGCCAGGTTCGCATTCCAGTCGCCGGCTGCCGCGTGATCCGCGCCGTCCGTGATGTATTTCGCGCAGCCGAATACAGCGCCTTCGAGCCGACAGACCTTGGCATACGCGTACGCCTCCATATCAACAACCTCGCAATGCAAGATGCTCTCCCCCGTCGCGAACGAATCGCCGCTGCCGCACAGGCCCTGCGGCAACTGACCAAAGGCCGGCGGAAATTCCAGCTCAGCGGGAACATTCTCGAACGGCGTCACGCCGTAGGCGAAGCCCAATGCTCGCACATCCATATCCCGCTGCACGAAACGGTGACATCCGACGAGCGTGCCCGTGACAAAGCGATGGCTGCCGGCGGTTCCGAAATTGATGACGGACGGCGGCGCGTGGCCGGCGTGCCGGTAGGCGGCGAGCCGCCGCGTCAGCGCAATTGCCGCATTAACTTTCCCGAGCCCGGTGTACAGGACCCGCACGCCGTGCTGCTCAAACAGGCCCTGGCTCTCCATGTCCAAAGCCATGACGATGAGGCGCGCGGGGAACGATTCCGACATGGTGGCGACGTTTTCAAAGGTAGTCGATAACATAGCGCAGCGCGCGCTCGCGCCAGACGAACGGCGCGCCAGCGAGCCTCAGATCGATGAGCGCGAGCAGCGCATCCACTTCGTAGCCCGCGCTGCAGCACAGATCGGCGGCCGCACGCATGGTGCCGCCGGTGGCGAGGACGTCGTCCACGAGCAGCACCCGGCCGACGCCGCGCTGCATTTCCAGAACGCCGCTACCGTACTCAAGCGCGTATTCCATATCGACGACCGGCGGCGGCAGTTTGCCCTGCTTGCGAATCGGCACAAAACCCTTGCCGCGCCGTGTGGCGAGCGCTGCAGCAAGAATAAACCCGCGCGATTCAATGCCGGCAACGGCATCAATGCGCCGCCAATCCTGCGCATCGAGCAGCCGCTCAAGTGCCTCTATGGTCGGCTGAAAGTGCGTGCGCAGTAACGGCGTGATATCGCGAAAAAGGATGCCTGGGCGCGGAAAATTGGGGACATCGATGACATGGTGCTTGAGGTCCAGCATAAGACTGTAGCTTAGCGCGGAAAAAGCGCCCCAGGCACGGGTTGTGGTTCGCACCCGCGATTACGCGCGTTCCATGCGGGACCGACACTCAGAGGTCTCTGCAGCGCAACGCGCACTGTCCCCGGCCCGCGACTCGCCGGTACGACGCCACTGCAGAAGCGTTGCGCCTGGTCCGGCGATGATCCAATGCGCATCTTCAGGGCGCGCGGCTATCAATGAGCTCTGCTTTGCCGACACGTATAAAGAATTGACGCCGGTCCTCTGCGGTTGCGATTTCGCCACCGAGTGCGAGCACCAGCTCGTCGACGCAGACCGCTCGCGACGCCGCGCGCTTCACCAAGTGTTTGGCGAAAGGACCTACGTAGCGCGCCAGTTCCATTTCGAATTGCCGTAGCTGCGCGTTCTCGAACTGAGGGGCCGCGGATACGCGCTCGGCACCAGGTTGCGTGGCGCGCGCCGCTTCCGGCGCCGCCGAGGCATCAGTAAGCCGAATCGAGTCGAGATGGTTGCACAACCTGGCATAGTGCGGCTCGCGCGGCGGGGGAAACGCGTCCAGCCAGTGCTGCGTGCTGAGAAAATACTCGAGACTCCGCGACGGCAGCACGTCCTCGATGCGCACCGGCAAAACGCTGACGCCTTTGTGCACGGCGCGCTCGACCTCCCGGCGCACTTGCGGCGATGTATTGGCGCTCGTGGAAAACACCAGCACCATCACGCGCGCGGCAGCGATTGCGTCGATGATCTCCGCAGCCCAGTCCGCTGCCGGCGCGACGTCGCGCGGTGCGACCCAGCACGCAATCCCATGAGCCTCAACCCATGAGACGAGTTCCAATGCCACATCGCGATCGGGCTGTGAATAGCTCACAAAAACGTCGCGCCGTGCCATTTCAGCTCTCGAGCAGCTTGACAGCTTTATCCAGACTGATGCGCATACGGTTGAAGGAACGACCCAGCGCGGCGATCTCCGCGCCACCGGTTACCGGAAATTCCGACGCGGTACTATCGCCTACACTCACCTGGTCCGCAATTTGCGCCATGCGGCGCAGAGGTCGCACCACGACAACGTAGAGAACGGCATTGACGACAACGAGGAGCACCACAAATACCGCGCTGAGCGAGGCGAGAAATGCGCGAAAGGCGCTCCTCGCGCTCGCCTCCGCGCTCGCAACGGGCACCGAGACAATCTGCGCGCCGATGACATCATTCGCTTGCCAGCCGAAGCCGTTGCTGTTGCCGTAGCGCGCAATCATCGTGGCCGGCGCGACCGCCGGCACGCTGTGGCACGACAGGCAGCCGCTCTCCACTCGAATCGGTCTGGCAAGGTACAGCGAGGGGCCCATCGGCGTGTCGCGCTCGCCGACGAACTCGCGCGCGGTTGCGTCATTTCTGAACCGCTGGATGATATCCGCTTCCCAATCAGCGGCCCGATCCCGGGGATTGGTCGGATTGAGTGTCGCTTCCTTGTACGAATATTGCGGGTGGCTCCGATGCAGCCGTAGAAAGTCCTGCGTCGCTGCGTAAAACGGCACGCTCTGCGGCAGAAACGCGCTTTGCATCTGCGAATCCAGCAGCGGCCGGATTTCGCTCTCGGTGTAGTCACGGACGCCAAGCGCACTGTCCATTATGAGTCCCGCCTGGGCGATCGCTTCGCGTTCGGCGTTCGCTTGCAGGACGGCGCGACATGCAAAGCCGGTGGTCAATGCACCCAGCACGAAGATGACGGCGAGGGCGAGATTGATTCGAGCCAGCAAATTCATAGTATTCTCGCGAATCCGGCCATCTACGTGCCAGCCGCAACCGCATTCCGGTGCCCAAAGTAGTGGATCGCCACCGGTCGGCGCAACTTCTCGTCCGAGCAATGCAGTAAGCCGTGTCTAGGCGCGCCGCGTAACCTTTGTGCGCGACGCGCCCGCCTCCATGCGCAGCGCCTCGCCAGGAGCGGTGCCTCCCGAGTTCTGGCAGTGGCGACCTTGAGAGGCAGAGAATTTCTCGCGCTCCCGTGCAATACGCATTCGTGGTACTTACCTGAAGAGCGCACGCGCGGATGTGTGGCTTGCGGCAGAAGCCGCGAACGTGTGGCTACTACGCCCCTGATTCGCAACGTCGTGTCAACTGCAATTCTACGGCGGCCTCCGCTCTTGTCGCCACAAACAGCCAAGGACAGATTTATTGTTAATTTCAGTCGCACCATGGTTGCCGCTGACAGTTCTTGCACAACAACGGCCGGAAAGCGCGGGGAAAATTGTTAGACTTCGCTTGTGAACTAAAAACGCTCTTCAAAAAGAATAGCATTCATGATGCACACTGTCTTGCACGAAGACCTGCTCGCTCCCCTGCAAAGTGCCAGCCGCTGTTGGCATGCGCATTTAGCTCGTGTTGCAGCCGTTGGCCTGAGCGTAGGCACGTCGCTCACGCTCGCGGCCTGTGGTGGAGGCGGGTCTAGTGCGGCCACCGTTGCGCCGCCATCAGTGTCGTTGAGCGCCTCACCTAACACCGTCTCCACTGGGAGTGCTTCTACCCTCAGCTGGAGCTCTACGAACGCGACCTCCTGTGCGGCCTCGGAGGCCTGGAGCGGGGTCGAGCCGACGAATGGCAGCATGTCGACGGGCCGACTTGCGGCGACTAAAACTTATGCGCTGGCCTGCACCGGCGCGGGCGGATCCGCCACCGCAACTACGACGGTGACGGTGACGTCAACGGCACCGATACCCACCGTGACGCTGACGGCTAGCCCGACGATCATTGGAACGGGCAGCGCTGCCATTCTCGCCTGGAATTCGACGAACGCGACCGGCTGCACGGCCTCCGGGGGGTGGAGCGGCACGAAGCCAACGAGTGGCAGCACGTCGACGGGCACACTTACGGCAACTGCAACCTACTCGCTGACCTGCAGCGGCGCGGGTGC
>Ga0182024_10006902_pt1 | contig 24722 bp, 25 predicted proteins | sample P32metaG_FD_120480 | JGI IMG/M metagenome (GOLD analysis project Ga0182024, IMG submission 120480) | Permafrost microbial communities from Stordalen Mire, Sweden - P3-2 metaG (Illumina Assembly) | ecosystem: Environmental > Terrestrial > Soil > Wetlands > Permafrost | place: Sweden: Stordalen...
AATCCTCCGCCTCCCGAAAAACTTGAAGCCGCCGAAGATGCCGCGGCTGAGTCTGCCGCCGTGAAGGCCGCTGCCGCGGAATCGGTGGCGAATGCGGACGCGCAAACTGTCTCCATCTCCCAGCCTCCTGCCTCGAAAGTGGCGCCCGATGCTTGAACTGGCGGCCTCATCTTCCCTGAACGCGTCCGACAAGGATCAAATGCCCACCATGGGCTTCCTCGATCACCTCGAGGAGTTACGCAAGCGACTCGTCTATTCCATCATCGCGGTGGTCGTAGGCTTCTTCGCCTGCTGGGGATACGCCGAGCGTATCTACGCGGTTATGCAACGTCCCATCATGGACGCGCTGCAGCGCAATGGCCTCTCTGCGAAACTGGTTTACGTTAATCCGACGGAGCCCTTCAATCTCTATCTTAAAGTCGGCATGATGGCGGGCCTGTTCGTCGCCTCCCCGTTTGTGCTTTACCAAATCTGGTGTTTCATTTCGCCAGGTTTATATCGAAACGAAAAGCGCTACGTCATGCCCTTCATGACCTCGACCATTGCGCTGTTTATTGCCGGAGGATATTTCGGATACAAAGTTGTGCTGCCGCAGGCGCTTGTATTCCTCATCGGTTATGGCAAAGATTTTCAGCCGATGATCACGCTGAGCGAATACAGTTCTCTTTTTCTGACCATCATTGTCGGGCTTGGCGTAATTTTCGAAATGCCAATCCTGGTATTTTTTCTGGCGCTCATGGGAATCGTCAGTTCCCGCTGGATGTGGACTAATATTCGTTACGCCATCCTCGGCATATTCGTAATTGCCGCTATTATCACGCCGACTCCCGACATCCTGAACATGTGCATCTTCGCCGCGCCCATGGTTGGCCTATACATTCTGAGCACCGGCATCGCGTGGCTGGTGCATCCTGACCAGCGCAATAAACGCGCCGCGAAAAAATCCTGATTGCCGAAGGAATCCAAAATCATGAAACTACAAAGTACACTGGAATTCACGAAGGAAAATATTGCGCAAAGCCTTCGTGAACCTTCGTGGCCTTTGTGGTTAAAGATTTCGTGTGTTGTGTTGTTGACAGTCGCCTGGGGCGACGCGCTGGCTTTCTCCAGGGCGGCCTCTGACGCTTCCAAGGACAACGCTCCGCTTCCGCATATCGACGCCAAGCGCGCCTTCGAATATACGCGCGAAGTCACTGCTTTTGGTCCCCGCTATATCGGCAGCGAGAATCACAAGAAACTTGAGCGTTACATCGTCGATCATCTGAAAGGCGACGAAGTCGAAGACGATGCTTTCACCGCGGACACCGTGGAAGGGAAGTTTCCCGTCCGCAACATCATCGCCAAATTCCCGGGCGCAAAGGATGGCATCGTCGTCATCATGGGCCACTACGATACCAACTATCCGCTGCGCAATATTGGATATGTCGGTGCCAACGATGGCGGCTCTTCAACCGCCATCCTGCTGGAATTCGCCAACCAGTTGCGCGGCAAAAAGCGCGATGGGTACAGCGTCTGGCTGGTGTGGACGGATGGTGAAGAGGCCGTGAGACGGTGGTCTGACACCGATAGCGATTATGGTTCTCGTCATCTTGCCGAGACATGGGAGAAGGATGGCACGCTTAAAAAAATTAAAGCGCTCATGGTGATGGATATGATCGGCGACGCCGACCTGGACATCGTGCGCGACACGAACGGCGCCCCGTGGCTGCTCGATCTGATCTACAACGCGGCAGAGCGGGGCGGCTACCAGTCACATTTCTACGCCACCCAAGGGCCCATCGAAGACGATCACTTACCTTTCGTGAAACGTGGAGTCCCCTGCGCCGACGTGATTGATCTTGATTACGGATATCACAATGTCTTCCATCACACCGCGCAGGACACGATGGATAAATTAAGCCCCAAGAGTCTTGAAATCGTGGGCAATACGATCATGGAAACGATACATCTGCTGGACCAGCGCTAGGCCGCATCACGCTTCAGATTGCAACAAGAATTACTGCTAAAATTTATCAAGCGCCCCCACAGTGGATGGCCGGAAGGCGACTCTAATCGGCTCAATGCCGTGACCGCTTGGTGATTCTGCTTGTTCGAACGATTCTGTGTGGCCATCTTTTTATTTGCATCTTTTATTCTGGCGAGCGCGCAAGCGCCCAGCGCTCCCGGCAAACCCCTACCACCCGGCCCTATGCAAGCCAGAGTGAAAGCGGCCTGCACCTCGTGCCACAACACTACTCGTATCACCGAGCAGCACATGACGCGCGAACAGTGGTCCACACAGCTCGAAAAAATGGAAGGGTTGGGGGCGGTTATCCCCGATGAAGACCGCGAAGGTTTTCTTAATTACTTGACCAAGAACTTCGGTCCCACAAAAGGGGCAGGCAAGAAAACTAACTAGATCGTGGATTAGCTTCGTGTGGGGACGGGCGACTCGCCCGTCCAGCCGAGTGCAACTCGGCCCACCGCATCTACTATTAAATTTTCGTAGAGAAGCAAAGCGCTGCTCGACCGAACGTCCGAAGTGGCGTTTCGAACAGCGCTGCCCGTAACAGTAGCAACTGGTTCCAGCTTGCGCGATTTCCTGAAAGCCTTCAAGTAATTGTTTAGGTGCTGTCCGCTTACTTCGCTTCCGGCGCGCTCGCGGTTAAAGCTTTTTCCGGACGCAACAGCGGAAACAAAATCACATCGCGAATCGTGTGCGAGTCGGTCAGTAACATCGCCAGACGATCCACTCCCAATCCCACGCCACCGGCGGGAGGCATTCCATAGCTCAACGCATTAATGTAATTTTCGTCCATCTGGTGGGCTTCATCATCCCCGCGTTCACGTTCTTTTAGCTGCGCTTCGAATCTTCGTCGCTGATCTTCAGGATCGTTCAGCTCGCTAAACCCGTTGGCGATTTCCATTTGCCCGGCAAACATTTCAAAGCGCTCCGTCCAGTCCGGCTCGTCGGGCTTCTGCTTTGAAAGCGGCGAGACAGCGGTTGGAAACTCGTAGATGATGGTCGGCTGCATCAAGTGCTCTTCGGCGACGGCCTCAAACATGCCAGCAATTGTCTTGCCGGCGGGCTCCTCCGCATTGAACTTCAAATCAATTCCCGCTGCGCGCACACGGCCGACCAGCGCCTGGACCTTGTCGCGTGTTTCAAAGTCACTACGCTCCGGCTTCGCTCCAGCTTTCTCGGGCCAGAATTCAACGATCGCATCCCGCATCTTCATCCGCCGCCAGTTTTCGTGCGACCAGTCAATCTCGTTTTCTCCCCACTTCGTTTTCATGCCGCCGGTCACGTCTTGCACCGCGCGTTCAATCGCTCCCTGAGTCGTGTCCATGATGCCGAGATAATCGGTGTAGGCCTGATACGCCTCAAGCATCGTAAATTCAGGATTCCATCTCCACCCCAACCCTTCATTGCGAAAGTTGCGATTAATTTCGTAGACCCGATCGAACCCGCCCACCGTGAGCCGCTTCAAATAAAGTTCTGGGGCGATGCGCAAAAATAAATCCATATCGAGGGTGTTGTGATGCGTTTTAAACGGACGGGCTACCGCGCCGCCGGCAATGGGGTGCATCATTGGCGTTTCGACTTCCATGAAGCCCTGACTGTCGAAATACCGCCTCAACGATTGCACCAGCTTGCTGCGCCTTAAAAATACCGAGCGCACCTCCGGATTCATGACCAGATCCAGATAGCGCTGCCTGTAGCGCAATTCAACGTCGGTCAGTCCATGAAATTTTTCCGGCAGCGGCAGCAAATCTTTGGACAAGAAGGTCAGTTCGTCGGCATGAATGCTGAGTTCGCCGGTGCGCGTGCGAAACAAATATCCGCGCACGCCGATATGATCGCCCAAGTCGAGCAGTTTCCATAACTCGTAGCCCGCATCGCCGACGGCATCTTTCTTGACGTAAATCTGCAGGCGCTGTCCATCCTGTTGCAAGTGGGCGAACCCGGCCTTGCCCATCAGTCGAATGGCCATGATGCGCCCCGCAACGCGCACCGAAACGCGACTAGCTTCCAACTCGTCCGTCGTCTTCGAGTTGTATTCGGCTAGAATCTGCGGCACGGTGTGACTGAATTCGTACTTTCGCGGATAAGCCGGATGCCCGAGCGCTTCAATCTTTTTCAGCTTCTCGCGCCGGAGTTCATAAATGTTTTCGTCGAGTGCCAATGAGTGTCCTTAACTTGCAGCGTGCCAATTTTAGAGTAATCTTCTTCAGCCTGAGCTTTTGATTATAGACAAGCCACGGAAGGAGTTGTTTCACGAACCACTTTTTCAGTCTTCTAGAATGTACGAGTTAAGACTTCGAAGAAAACGACGGACTTGACTCATCCCAACCTACGAGGGTGCCCGTCGAGGGTGCCCCGTCCTTGTGTCTGTGTTTTTCGCAGAACAGGGCGGGTATTTTGACTGCCTATCCTCACCACAACCTTGCAGCAGTTTTTATGAACAGCCAAGCCGTGATAATTTCGTGACACACGAAAACTTGAATCTATAATCGCTCGCTCCGGAGGTTCACGAATGCCACTGTTTTTTCGCGCCCTGATCGCTGCTGCGTTGTTTACGACCGCAATTCTAGCCGCGGCACAGATGCCCCTACGGCCCGCCGCTTTAGACCCGGAAAAGGCGCAAGCAGAGGCCGTGCATTTTCTGACCGATCTGATCAAGATCGACACACAGGATCCTCCCGGCAACGAATCAAAGGTCGCGCACTACATCGAAAGCGTGCTGAAGGGCGAGGGAATCGAACCGGAAATTCTGGAGCCAGTTCCCGGACGCGCCAGCATCGTTGCGCGACTGAAAGGAAACGGGAAAAAGCGTCCGCTGCTCATCATGGGACACGAGGACGTTGTCCCCGTCGATCGGGCGCACTGGACAGTCGATCCCTTCGCAGCCACAGAGCGTGACGGCGTCCTCTATGGCCGCGGAGCCTCCGACGATAAGGCTATGGTGGCCGCGAATCTCGAAGTCTTTCTGCAACTGAAGCGGCTGCAAGTACCGCTCGATCGAGACGTCATTTTTCTTTCGGAAGCCAGCGAAGAAATGTCATCGCCTGCCGGCATGGCCACGATTGTTGAGCGCTATTGGGACAAGATTGACTGTGAATTTGCCCTCAATGAAGGCGGCGGTTCGCTGCTTGAGAATGGGCGAGTGAAATATTTTGGCGTGGCGACGGCGGAAAAACTTCCACGAGGCGCAACGCTCCAGGCTTCGGGCAGCAGCGGCCATGGCTCAGTGCCGCGCGTCGACAACGCGGTCGTACATCTTGCCGCAGCCGTCGCCAAGGCTGGCACATGGGATACTCCTGCCAGGCTCAATGAGACGACCCGCGCCTTCTTTGAACGGCTCGCCACAATTTCACCGCCGGAGGAAGCGGCCTGGTATCGCAATATTCTTGACAGCAAGGTGCAGGAAGAGTTGAAGCATAAAAAGCCGCAATATTATTCCATGGTGCGAACCTCGGTCGTTCCTACCATCCTGAAAGCCGGTTACAAATCGAATGTCATACCGCCGACTGCGGAGGCGACGCTCGACATACGGGCGCTTCCAGACGAAGATCTGCCAAAATTTCGGCAGATGTTATCTGCGCTTATCAACGATCCGCAAGTGAAAGTTGTCGCCGAAGACACTCAGTTATCGATGCCCCCATCGCCTCCGAGTAAGTTAGGTACGGAAATGTTTGCGGCGTTGGAACGCGCCCAGAAAGAAGTCAGTCCAGAGGCGATTACTTTGCCGATCATGACGACTGGCGCGACCGACTCTTCATTCCTGCGGGCAAAGGGCGTTCAGGCGTATGGGATTGGAGTTCCAAAGACTGAAGACGAGAGTCGCGGAGTGCACGGCAATGACGAGCGTATAGAAACGAAGCAGATCGGATTATTCGTACGTTACCTTTTTGTAGCTGTTACTGGTGTCGCTGCGCAACAATGAACCGATGAACAGCGGCCACAACGGCGGTTCGACCAGCGCTTAGGCTCCAAATCTTTCCGCAGCGCGGGCTCTGGCTTTGGCTGCTTCTTCCTCGCGATTTTTGGGCGGCGCGGCCGTGTCGAGCGAATGCAACAGGCGAGACGATATCGCGGCGATTTCTTCGACTGCGGCTGAGAAGGCATCCTCGTTTGCCTTCGACGGCTTGTTAAAGCCAGTAATTTTGCGGACGAATTGCAGCGAAGCGGCCCGTACTTCGTCATTCGTAACGGGCGGATCGAAGTTGAAAAGAGTTTTGATGTTGCGGCACATAGCGCTACTCCCGCCAGGATTTCTCACATTTTCTCATAAATAAATCCGGTCGCATGCCCGTGTGTTCCACGTAGGTCTTTAACAAACTCTTGCAATTTGGCGGATCTTTTCTCCAAAAACCAAAAAAAATACTCTGGGTACCATGGTACATTAATACCATGGTCGATGACTCTGGATTTTTAATCGAGCGGGTTCAAACCGGAGTCCGCATGGAAAAGCGGCTTCTAAAAGTGCTCAAAGCCCTCGCTGAATATCACGACATGTCTCTCGGGGACCTGCTCGAAGGCATTGTGCTGCACGCTTTTGATGGCAAGGCTCCATTTAGTCCTTCGACGCTGGAGCGGATTCGAGATCTCAAGAAATTCTACGATCTGGATCTTGATTCCAGCGCCAGTCACCGGCTCACCGAGATCAAGAAGCAAAAAGGAAAAGTCGGAGGACAGGGAAGCAGGCCCAAACCGCGCGGCGGAAAACGAACATGAACGGCGACGAGTTGATCCAGCAGTTCGAATCGGGCTTGACACCCGCTGATTCGTTTCATCATGCGGACCACATCCGCCTGGCGTTCGAGTATTTATCTCGCTATTCGGTGTTTGAGGCGCTGCAGCGATTCTGTGAGGGATTGAAAAGCTTTGCCGCCGCGCAAGGAAAAGCGCAGCTCTATCATGAAACAATTACCTGGGCCTATCTGCTTCTGATACGTGAGCGTATGGCCCGCGCCGGGGGCGTGCAAACGTGGAGTGAGTTTGCCGAGAGTAATCCCGATCTCTTCGTCTGGAAGGGTGGCGTGCTGTCGACGCTCTATTGGCAGCAGACGCTCGACTCCGATCTTGCCCGGTGCACGTTTCTTCTTCCCGATCGCGGTCTGTAACTTCTCCGCATCGAACCCTCACCTCTATCCTTGAAGCGCAGAGGCTTCGGCGTTAGTATGTCGATTCGCTGCTAATACGATTTATTTAGAGGCCTCATGCCCCAAAATTATGTTCCTATATTTCTTTTTCTGGCAGTGGTCGGCGTTCTAATTCCGTTAACGCTGCTGATTACGAAACTCATTCGAACGCAAAGTCCAAACCGGACAAAGTTAATGCCCTATGAGTGCGGCATTGATCCGTATGACAGCGCTCGCGGGCGCTATACCGTGCGTTACTACATCATCGCCATCTTGTTCGTTGTGTTCGACGTGGAAACGATTTTCCTCTTTCCATGGGCGGTGAAGTTCAAGGCGCTCGGTGTATTCGGCTTGATTGAGATGCTGGTTTTTCTGGCCATCCTGATCGTTGGATATTTATGGATATGGAAGAAAGGCGCGCTGGAATGGGTATAACTCCTCCTCAAGGCGGGGAGCCGGCAAACTTCGTTTCGCCGACTCCCGATGAGAGTTTTAGCGCGAGCCGCTGGACCAGGGGAAACTTCTTTTTCCCGACGCGGATCGTCGTAAATTCGTTGCGAGTGAGCCGCGTGAAGAGAAGGATGTTCAGCCGCAGTGAAGAAAGCATTTCAATTTCACAGGTGGCGTCGGTGAAGATTTCGACGGGAATAGTGTGGTCGGACATTGTGATCGAATCGACGGGAGGCACCGACCCGATCACGAGTCATGGTCATAAGAAAGCTGATGCCTTGCGCATTCGCGATTTGGTCGAAGGCTTTCAGGCGGGCCGCCGGTAGAGGCTTTTTGTCAACACCGGCGCTGCCACCGATTGTGACGACAATCACATACCGCTGCCCGGCCAGATGTTAAAAGTAAAAGTTCCCAACTCGTAGCGCAGCTTTTTCAATATTTTTCAGGTTAAATAGTGCATGGCTGAGGACGCCAAGACGCCCGCTCCACCACCGCCGCCAGAGGGCGAGAAGAAGCCGTCGGCGGAAATGCCCGCTGCGCCAGTGTCGAACGCGCCCGTGAAGCCCGTTGCTCCGGCACCCCCCGCAAAGCCGGCCGTACCCGCCGATTCCACTACTCCTCCTAAACCGGCTGCGCCCGCAAAGCCCACGGGCCCTGTACCGCTGCTGTGGAGTTCGCCTCTCGTCGAAAAATACCGGAGTCAATACGGTACTGCGCTCGAGGGGCTAACGTATCTTGGACAAAATTACCTCACCGTCAAGAGCGAGTTAATTCCCAACATCCTGCGCCTGCTGCGTGACGAGGAGCAATTCGATTATTGCGTCGATATCACGGCGGTGCATTATCCGAAGCGCGAAAAGCAATTCGATGTGGTGTGGATACTCTATTCGTTTCCGCGGAACGAAAGGTTGCGCGTGACCACGCAAATCGCCGACGGGGCTTCGATTCCGTCGAGCGTTTCCATTTGGCCGACCGCGAATTGGCTGGAGCGCGAAGTCTACGATATGTTCGGGATCCAGTTTGACGGGCATCCGGACCTGAAGCGCATCCTGCTGCCCGACGGCTGGAAGGGATTTCCGCTGCGCAAAGATTACGGCATCTTGCAGCAGGATAAAGAGTGGGTGCAGATCAATCTCGGAATCGAGAGCGGACAATGAGCGCTCCGACCGGAGAAGATACGAAAAATATTTCACACCTCGCACCTTCCAATCGCGAAAATTCCGATCAGGGCGAAACCGAGAGGAAGAACGTCGGCGGCAACGATCTCACGTTCGAAAATCCCGACAAGACGTATCTCGATTCGAACGAACTCATCATCAACATGGGCCCGCAACACCCGGCCACTCACGGCGTGCTGCGCGTTATCCTGAAACTGGACGGCGAAAAAGTTCTTGGCACCGAATGCGTCATTGGATACTTGCATCGCGGCGTAGAGAAGATCGCCGAGAACCGGACCTACACGATGTTCAATCCTTACGTCGACCGCATGGATTACGTCGCTGCCGTGTCGAACGGGCTCGGTTATTGCGAAGCGGTCGAGAAGCTATTGAACGTGGAAGCCACGCCCCGCGCCAAGTACATCCGCGTAATTCTTACTGAACTGAATAGGATTGCGAGCCATCAGTTGTGGCTGGGCACGCATGCGCTCGATATCGGAGCGATGACTCCTCTCTTCTATACATTTCGCGATCGGGAAGAAATCCTGAAGATTTTCGAAAAATATTGTGGCGCGCGTTTGACCACCCATGCCTTCCGCATCGGCGGCTGCCAGTATGAGACCTACGCGGGCTTTGAAAAAGAGGTAAAGAATTTTCTTACATTCGTGGCGCCCAAGATCGACGAGTACGAAACGTTGCTTACCACGAATCGCATCTGGATGGAACGCACTAAGAACGTCGGCGTTATTTCCGCCGCTGATGCGATTGCGCTCGGCGTGACTGGCCCTGTATTGCGTGCGAGCGGCGTGAAATGGGACTTGCGGAAAGCACAGCCCTACGCCGCATATTCCGAATTCGATTTCGAAATTCCGGTCGGCACGAACGGCGATACGTACGACCGGTACCTCGTGCGCATGGCGGAAATGCGCCAGTCGCTGCGCATCATCGAGCAGGCAGTCAATAGCATTCCCGAAGGCCCGATCATGGCCAAAATACCGAAGGTGATTAAGCCTCCGGTCGGCGAAATTTATCATTCCATCGAATCGCCGAAGGGCGAACTCGGGTACTTCATCGTCAGCGATGGGTCAACGCAGCCGTACAGGCTGCGCGTGCGGCCGCCGTCATTCGTCAATCTGCAGGCCCTCGACATCATGGTGCGCGGCTTGCTTGTGGCCGACGTGGTCGCTGTGATTGGCACCATCGATATTGTGCTGGGCGAGGTCGACCGCTGATGCCAAATATGATCGCGATCTGGATGCCCAATTTCATCATGTCGTATCTAGGTAGCACCGTGACGCCGGGCGAGGCCGGAAGCCAGTTCTGGGCGCTCATCTATGTGCTGATTATTTTTGCGGGCGTGTCGGTCGCGGTCATGTCGATGAACTGGCTGGAGCGCAAGGCGCTCGCGCATTTCCAGATTCGCCTCGGTCCGATGCGCGTCGGGCCTCATGGATTATTGCAGCCCATCGCCGATGCGCTGAAGTTGATGCTGAAAGAGGACATCATTCCCTCGGAAGCGGATCAATTTGTTTTTTGGGTCGCCCCGCTGATCGGACTACTCGCCGCGTTTACGGTGTACACGGTAATTCCGTTTGGCCCGTCGCAGGCGGTCAGCGACATGAATATCGGCATCCTTTTTATGCTCGGCGTTTCTTCGCTCGGCGTGCTAGGAGTTGTTGTCGCCGGGTGGGCGTCGAATTCGCACTATCCGCTCATCGGCGCGCTGCGCTCGAGTGCGCAGATGGTTTCCTACGAAGTAGCAATGGGACTAGCGGTGGTGTCTGCCATCCTCATGACCAGCCTGAATGAAAAAGGAACCGGAACGCTGAGCATGATCGGCATCGTCCGGGCGCAGGAGCAGCAGGGCATCTGGTTCATCTTTAAATTTTTCCCGCTGGGTCTAATCGCATTCATAGTGTTTGCTATTGCGATGATTGCCGAGACCAATCGCGCTCCCTTTGACATGGCGGAGGCCGAGTCTGAATTGACCGCCGGATATCACACAGAATATAGCGGCCTGCGATGGTCGCTGTTCATGTTGGCAGAATATGCGGCCATGATCGCCGTCTCTTCGATTGCAGTGACTCTCTGGCTCGGCGGATGGATGCGTCCGTTTGTGCGCCTTCTGCATGGGCCTTCGTGGGATTTTATTTTTTCTCTATTCCCCGGTCTCACATTCCTGGGCCTGGCAGCGATTGCGTTTGTCGGCGTCCTCCGCATGCCAGCACATTCTTTCTTCAAGATTCAGAAAATCGGCTTGGAGGCCTTTGGGGGGCTGCTCGGTTTTATCGCGCTGATGCTGCTGGTGATCGCGATTGCGGGGCGATCTCAGGACCCAAGCATTGGCTCGAGACTGAATGAAAGTATCGGCTACATATATTGGTTTCTGCTCAAGGTCGCCGTCTTCATGTACTTATTTATCTGGTATCGCGCGACCTGGCCGCGTTACCGCTTTGACCAGTTGATGCGAGTGGGATGGAAAGTGCTGCTGCCGATTTCGCTCGCAGTCCTGATCGTTACTGCTATCGTGGGGGTTCTCGTCGCATGAATCCGGCCATGAACTCGGCGCTCAACTCGGGCCTTAACTCGACTGCGGGCATGGCGCCGGTCGCGACTCCATATTTCTTTTATGGTTTGGCAGCGCTCGCCGTTGTCAGCGGATTTCTCGTAATTACGAGAAGAAACGTAGTCCACTCCGCGCTGGCTTTGATTGTGACGCTACTATCCGTCGCTGGCCTGTATCTGATGCTCTACGCGCCGTTCGTTGCCGGAGTTCAGATCATCGTCTATGCCGGCGGAATTATGGTGCTGTTTCTGTTCGTAATCATGTTGGTGAACATTGAACGGTCGGTCAAAGAACGGCGGTTCAATAGCATGTGGCCTGTGGGGTTGAGCGCGGCTGGCGCGCTATTCACGCTGTTTGTATTCGCGTTCGCTAAAGGCAGGGCGTTGTTTCCGGATCGCATGATGTCGCTGCCAGAATCGTCGAACACGCAGCAAATCGCAACCATGCTATACGGAGACGCAGGCAAGATCGGTCCCTACACATTCGCCTTCGAGATCGCGTCGTTACTGTTGCTGGTCGCGATTCTAGGCGCGGTAATTATGACCAAAAAGAAAATTTAATCGATCAGGCATGGAGCGCCTGGCGTCCTCGCCCGGCCACCCAACCGCAGAAGGGCGGACAGGCCCGGCGCTCCACCCGAGAACTAAAGAAGCTAAGACTTATGGTTCCAATAACTACAATTCACTATCTCGTCGTAGCAGCGGCGCTGTTCGTCCTCGGTGTAATCGGGGTGCTTACGCGCCGCAACGTTGTCGTAATTCTGATGTCAATCGAATTGATCTTGAACGCGGTGAACCTGAACCTGGTTGCATTTTCGAGAATGTGGGGAAACCTACACGGGCAGGTATTCTCCATTTTCATAACGGTGGATGCCGCAGCCGAAGCCGCCGCAGGACTTGGAATTCTGATCGCCTTCTTCAGAAATAAAGAGACGGTCAATGTCGATGAGATTGATTTGTTGAAATGGTGAGACATCTTTCAGTTGTCAGTATCAGTTAAGGCTGCGAGCTACGAGCGATGAATAGCGCACGACTAACGACCACCGACTAACGACATGTTTTTCCTTAACCACATCTACCTAATCCCGCTCTTCCCGGCCTTCGGCGCCGCGATCATGTTTTTCTTTGGGCGGAAGCTGCAGAAGACCACTGTAGATGCGGTTTGCGTCGGCGCGATCGTCGTTGCATTTCTGTTTGCGTGCTTTACGGCCGTTGAATACACACACTTCGCGCATGGCACTGGTCAGCCCTTCGAAAAAATTGTTTATACGTGGCTCGGCAGCGGCGACGGGCATTTGAACTTTACCAAGCGCGATGGCACGCTCGCCTCATTCAACGCCGACGCCGGTTTCCTGCTTGATCCACTTTCATCAATCTGGCTGCTGTTTGTAACCGGTGTTGGAATGCTGATCCACATTTACTCCACCGGGTACATGGCGCACGAGGGCGGCTACTACCGCTTCTTTGGATACATGAACTTGTTCATGTTTTCCATGCTCACGCTGATTTTGGCGAACAACTACATCTTGCTTTTCGTTGGATGGGAAGGAGTTGGCCTCTGTTCCTATCTGCTGATTGGATTTTATTTTCATCGCAACTCCGCGTCGACTGCCGCGAACAAGGCATTTATCGTGAATCGCATTGGCGATGCCGGATTTATTCTTGGAGCGCTCACGCTCTCCTGGTATCTGGGCTCGTTTCGTTTCGCTGACATCAATACTCTGGCGCGTAGCGGGCACTTTGCCATCGGAGATCCAGTGCTTACGGCCGCCGCGCTGTTGCTTTTCGTGGGGGCGTGCGGCAAGTCGGCTCAAATTCCTCTCTATATCTGGCTGCCCGACGCAATGGAAGGCCCAACGCCGGTTTCGGCGCTGATCCATGCCGCGACCATGGTTACTGCCGGCGTCTACATGGTCGCGCGCTCCAATGCCGTTTTCATTCTGGCGCCGACCGCGATGAAAACCGTAGCCATCGTCGGCGCACTCACCGCGGTGTTTGCTGCATCGATCGGCCTGGTCCAGAACGATATCAAGCGCGTGCTCGCCTACTCCACCGTTTCGCAGTTGGGATACATGTTTCTGGCGCTCGGAGTGGGGGCATTTGCAGCAGGGGTTTTCCATGTGTTCACGCACGCTTTTTTCAAGGCGCTGCTCTTTCTCGGATCGGGCTCGGTGATTCATGCCATGAGCGGCGAGCAGGATATGCGCAACATGGGCGATCTGCGTCGGCGCATCCCGACCACGCACTGGACCATGTTCGTCGCCACGCTGGCCATCGCTGGAATTTTCCCCTTCGCCGGATTCTTTTCCAAAGACGAAATCCTGTGGCAGACGTGGGCTTCGGAGGGCGGCGCGTATCGCATTCTCTGGTTCGTTGGATACGCCACGGCTTTGATGACGGCCTTTTATATGTTCCGCCTGATGTATCTGACGTTCTACAGTCCGTCGCGAATGAGCCATGAAGTAGAGCACCACGTTCATGAATCGCCAAAATCGATGACCGTGCCGCTGGTGATTTTGGCGATCTGCTCGATTGGCGCGGGATGGTTGAGTTGGCCGCATAGCCTTGGTGGGTCGGCAAATTTTGAAAAATTCCTGGAGCCGGTTTTTGCGCACGAAGCAGTTGTGCTGCAGGAAGAAGGGAAGTCGGGCCAGTTAGCCGCCGGCAAAAAAGAAGCGGAGCACACGGATAAGACGGAGTATGTGCTGATGTTCTTATCCCTAGCGGCGGCAGGCGTCGGTTGGGGAATGGCACGCAGCGCTTATCTCACTGCTCGCAAAGACTACCCTGAGCCCATTGCCCAGAAATCTCCGCGGCTTTTTAACGTGCTCTATAACAAATGGTTTGTTGATGAAGGCTACGACTACATTTTCACCGGACGACGCAAACTTGGCAAAGTCCGATTAGGCGCGATGGGAGCGGGCGAAGCCGCTTCGTGGTTCGACGCCAAGGTCATCGACGGGGTCGTCAACGATGTCGGCTGGGTCGCTCGCGCGGTAGCCACGCTATCGACTTGGTCCGACAAGTGGATCATCGATGGCCTGGGAGTTAACGGTCCAGCGATTCTTGCGCGAATGATTTCTTATCCGGCGCGCCTGCTCGAATGGGGACTGGTGCAGTGGTACGCGTTGGTAATGGTAGCCGGGTTATTAGGATTCGGAGTGTATTACGTGTGGAAGTAAAGCTGCGAGCGACGAGCGCCGAGCTTTGGGCTGCGAGCAACCGAACCCGTTGTAGCGCACCGAATGGGTGGCCCGAAGTTCGCGGCTCGAAGCACGTAGCTCAAAGCTCGTAGCTCCAAGCAACAGAGAACTGCTCTTATGCAGAATCATATTTTATCGATCATCCTCTTCGCGCCGCTCTTCGGCGCGATCTTCCTTCTCTTCGTCCCAAAAGAAAATAAGAACGCAATTCGCTGGGTCGCAAATATCTTTGCGCTTGGCGGGTTCCTCATTTCTATCCCACTGGTTCCGATGTTCTGGGCGCAGCGCTACGAGCCCGGCTTCAAATTTCTCGAAGGCACGCCGAATAACTGGATTCCCTCGATTGGCGCGGGTTACAACCTTGGCATCGACGGCATTTCATTTCTGCTGATCATGCTCACTACGCTGCTCGGATGGATCTCGATTTTGTCATCCTGGACGGCGATCGAGAATCGAGTCAAAGAATATTATGTTTGGTTCTTAGTACTCCAAACCGGCATGCTCGGCGTTTTCATGGCGCTCGATTTCTTCCTCTTCTTTGTTTTCTGGGAAGCCATGCTGGTGCCGATGTATCTGCTGATCGGAATCTGGGGTGGCCCGCGCAAGCTTTATGCCGCCATAAAATTCTTTTTGTACACGCTGCTTGGCTCTATATTAATGCTGCTCGGCATACTGTTCCTCTACTTCCATCACCACACGCTTACTAACGTTTTCACCTTCAGTATTCCTGAACTTTATAAAACGGCGCCGCTAATTCCATTCAACATCGCCATCTGGCTTTTCGTCGCTTTTTTTATCGGATTCGCCATAAAAGTTCCAATGTTCCCCTTCCACACGTGGCTGCCGGATGCCCATGTGGAAGCGCCAACTGCGGGCTCGGTAATTCTGGCGGGCGTTTTGCTGAAGATGGGCACGTATGGCTTCGTGCGCTTCTCGCTACCATTTTTCCCCGGCGTCGTGTCGCATCCTAAAGTGCAAAGCTGGGTGATTGCGCTGTCGCTGATTGGAATTATCTATGGCGCGCTCGTCTCGCTCATGCAGAAGGACATGAAAAAGCTGGTGGCGTATTCATCCGTTAGCCACCTGGGTTTTTGCACGCTCGGAATATTTGCCCTCAATTCCGCCGGATTGACTGGATCGGTGTTGCAGCAGGTCAATCACGGCATCTCGACCGGAGCGCTCTTCTTGATTGTCGGCATTTTGTACGAGCGCCGGCACACGCGCGACATCGCGGAGTATGGCGGCATTTCCACAGTGATGCCTCTCTACGCCACCATCACGATGATCATGTTTCTCTCGTCGATGGGACTGCCATTGCTGAATGGATTCGTCGGCGAGTTCACAATTTTGCAGGGAGCCTTCACCGCGAACTGGAAGTGGGCCGCCTGGGCCGCGCCCGGCGTCGTTCTCGCAGCGGCATATCTTCTTTGGCTCTACCAGCGCGTTTTCTTCGGAACAGTCACGAACCCTAAGAACGAAAAGCTGCACGATCTAACGCCGCGCGAGATTCTTACGTTTGTGCCGCTGATCATCATGGCGCTGTGGATCGGGCTTTATCCCAAACCGTTTTTCCAGATACTCGAACAGCCCGTCAATCAGATCGTCCAGACGATTCATGACAACTCGAATCCAAATTCCCCGGCGAACGCGAACGTCCGCCCAGGGCGAGAGCCGCAGAAGTCGATTGTTGCGAAAGCGAGCAACTAGTGCGAGGCCTTTCACCAACGGAATATCGATTGATGCTGCCAATGGTGGAACTCACCATCTTTGCGCTCGGCATTCTTTTGATTGACCTGATGGTTCCCCGGGATTGGAAGTGGATTAACGGCGTAGGCGCCTTTATCGGCGTTGCGTTTGCTGCTTTGTGCGTTTGGGAAATTCAGTCGATGTCGCCGGGTGGTGCGGTTGGCTTTTATAACTCGCTGCAAGTCGATCGCTTCGCCATTTTTTTCTGGTATCTCTTCCTCGCGGCCGCAGCCATCGCCATTCTAATGTCGGCGCGTTATCTCGACATTGAAGAGGAGCACCACGGCGAATACTACGCCTTGCTGCTGCTATCTGTCGTTGGGATGATGTGCATGGCGGCGGGAATCGACGTCGTGCTGATCTTCATTGGCCTCGAGCTGATGGCGATTTCCACTTACGTGCTAGTCGGATTCCTGCGCCGCGACCGGCGTTCGAATGAGGCGGCGTTGAAATACCTCCTGCTCGGAGCATTTTCGTCCGGAATTTTTGCCTACGGACTTTCGCTCTTTTACGGAATTGCAGGCAGCACCAATCTACGGGACATTCAGCGCGCAGTATCGGCGCAGAATCCGCACAACCCGGTGCTGGTGATCGCGCTATTGACGACGATGACCGGACTGCTTTTTAAAATCGCCGCCGTGCCATTTCATCAGTGGGCACCGGACGCATACGAGGGCGCGCCCACCAGCATTACCGGCTTCATGTCAGTCGCGGTGAAAGCGGCGGCATGGGCGATGCTGCTGAGAATTCTTGTCTTCGGACTATTTCCCCTGCGCTCGGTTTACACTCCTGTAATTGTCATTGTCGCCATAGCAACCATGACGGGCGCGAACTTTGCCGCCCTTACGCAATCGAACACGAAGCGGCTGCTGGCTTACTCCTCGATTGCGCACGTTGGCTACATGCTGCTGGCCTTTGTGGCAATGGGAACCTCGCAACCCGGCACCCCAGCCTTCGCGGACGGCTTTAAGGGAATCTTGATCTACCTGCTCGTCTACACCTTCATGAATCTCGGCGCGTTCGCGGTGATCACGTCGTTGCGGCAACGCAATGTGATTGGCGATGAGCTCGACGATATGGCCGGGCTTTACCAGCGCGCTCCGGTCGAAGCCGCGTTGATGCTTCTGTTCCTTCTTTCTCTTGCGGGGATCCCGCCCGCCGCCGGATTCTTGGGTAAGTACTATATCTTCCTCAGCCTGATTGAAAGCGGGCATTACGGGCTGGCTTCGCTCGGCGTTATCTATTCTTTGTTAGGTCTCTATTACTACTTGAAGATCGCAAATGCGATGTTGATTCGGGCGCCGATGGAAACCGAGAGGCTTCCCGTGAGCCTTGGAATGCGCTGCGCGGTGGGTGTTACAGCGCTTGCAACTCTCGTCATAGGAATTTACCCGGAGCCTGCGATCCAGAGCGTGAACTGGTCGCTTGGAATCGTGAAATCGCAAACGGCGCGACCAATCCGCAGATGACGCTTCAAATCTTGTCCCGGAGCTGATTTACAATTCCATTGCATGGTTGTCCTGCCCGATCAACCGCCTAACAAAAAGCCGCTTACGTCATTCGCGCGGTATTCGGAGATTGGGTTCATTATCCCCGCATGCGTTTTACTTGGCTTGTTGTTTGGGAAACTTGCCGATTACTGGTTGCATACGCACTGGCTCTACGTCGCCGGGATCGTGTTTGGAGCCGTAGTTGGATTTTGGCAAATGATTCGCAGGGCGATGGGCGCCTTCAATCAAGATGACTGAGCGTGATGATCTCGACGGGCCAGCAGAAAATCGCTCGGAGGAAACCTTTGCTGAAACATCGATATTCGAGCGGATTCTTCCTCGCCTGCTGCGCAACATTTTAATTCTGAGCGTTTTGCTGCTGGCCCCCGCATTTTGGTTTTACCGATTAGCCGGGGCAATTGGATTTGCCTTCGGAGCGGCGATTTCCTACGTTAATCTTAGGGCGCTTTCGCGTGGCGTTGAAGGCCTTACCAGCCGCATCGTTGACCAGAACAGCCGCGAAAAGGGCGGGCGCATCGTCATGCGCTTCATGCTGCGCTATCTGTTGGTCGGGGCGGTTGCCTATGCTATATTCAAGAGTTCTGCGCCAGCGTTTCGCGGCTTTTTGTGGGGATTGCTAGTCCCGGCTGCGGCCTTGATGGTTGAAGCTGGATGGGAGGCTTACGCGGCGTTGACGCGGGCTAAAGCCCCCTACTAGCCTAGATCGAAACGGTGCGGGTGAAGCCGCGCCCCTTCAACGCAATTATTTTCAAAGCAATTGTTAAAGCAATTATTAATGAATTCGAGAATTCTGAAAACACAAAATCTAAATGGAACAACTGGCTTTTACCGCACTTTTAAATCGTCTGTTTGGCGCCGGTGTGCTGATGCTGCTGAACGCGTTGCATATTCCAGTCAAGCATCCCAACACTCCAATCTCCAATAGCTTTGCCATGGAAGTGCTGGTGGCGCTGCTGCTCATGGCATTTTTTATCGCGGTGCGTGCGCGCCTTTCAGCCGAGCGCCCCAGCGGTTTGCAGCACGTCATGGAAGGGATTCACGGCTTCATCGGAGACCTGGCGGCCGATACGATCTCCGATCATTCCGAACGGTACGTATCGTATTTGACGGTTTTAGCGCTCTTCATTCTCATCGGCAATTTAATCGGGCTTGTTCCCGGGCTGGAATCGCCCACGGCAGTGCCCGTCGTGCCCTTGGGCTGCGCGTTGTTCACCTGGTTTTATTATCACTTTTACGGAGTGCGGCAGAACGGCGCCTTAGGATATTTCAAACACTTCATCGGCCCACAGGATAAAGACATTCCTGTGGTGCTTCGGATTTTTCTTCCGATCTTGATGTTTCCCATCGAGGCCTTCAGTCATCTGGCGCGAATCATGTCCTTGACCGTTCGTCTGTTTGCCAACATGTTTGCGGGAGAAATGGTCACGCTGGTCTTCTTCTCTCTCATACCCCTTGGCGTTCCGCTGGTTTTCGAGGGGCTTCACATCGGAGTATCGGTCATTCAGACATATATTTTCGTCCTGCTGGCCGCCGCGTACATTGGCGAAGCGACGGCGCATGCACATTAAAAGTGATGCTCAGTACCTGTACTCAGTACTGAGAACTGTTAACTGTCATCAGCCCTCAGCGTGAGGGCGCCGGCTCCAAAGAGCACGGCGTCAACCACCCACTGGCGGCGATTCATAAAAGGAGAAACACAATGCGGAAATTTGTGATGTTGATGTTCGTAATGATTATTGCGTCGGTGATTGCGGTGCCGGCGTTTGCTCAAACCACCAACGGGAACGCCGCCTCCACCACCAACTGGGTGGCCTTGACTGCAGGATTCGCCATCGCGCTGGCGGCGGGACTGGCTGCGCAGGGCCAGGGCAAAGTAGCGGCCGCGGCTTGCGAAGCTCTTGGACGGAATCCGGCAGCTCGCGCCGGCATTCAGCTCGCCATGTTGCTTGGATTGGCGTTTATCGAATCACTCGTGCTGTTTACGTTCGTCATGATCTTCCTGAAAGTGCAATGACGAAGTAGCCGGAATTGCTGAACCAAATAAAAGGCCTCCGCCTAAGCGGAGGCTTTTTTACTGCGGCCAGAGATTAAACTTTGCGCTCGCCGTCCCAATTGGACGATCGATTGTCCGGCACTTTCTGCAGCGCTTCGACGAGAACGCGACGAAGTCTATACCGGCTATCCAGATCCATACTCACGAACTCGAATCCGATTTCATTGACGCGGGCGCGGCGTAAAAGAACTTCGCCACGGATTTTCTTCACGCCGAGCGAGATTTCGACGTGAGCTTCGGAACCAACACGCAGATTATCGCTGCGTGTTCCCATGCCGCCGCCCAGACTCATTTCGCGCATGATGATGTTCGACTTTCCCCACGAACTGGAAAGCGTGGCGGAAAGCGTGCGCGGCAAAATGATGCGTTCGTAGCGGCGCTGGCGAACCCACGGGCATCCTGGCGCCGAATCGAGCGGCGCGATCGAGATTTCGCTCGATTCAAGTCCACTTTCTACCAGAGCCTGAGTGCCATAGCGCGGGTCGATCTTGGAAAGTGCCTGAATGGCCGCGATTCTCAACTCACGGTGCTGGCTATAACCGAACATTTTCTTGTCTTCGACGATGGCTCGAAGAACCGGAACCGCGTCCCCCTCGCGCAAACGGCCCAGCGATTCGATGGCCTTCAGTTGCACGAAGGGCGGCCGGCTCTGCGCTTCTCCAGCCGTGGCAAGCGTGATCAGATTCCCGCTGGCGCTGCGATCCTGGCTCATGCCAATCTCGTCGATCGCCTCAGGCAGAATGAGAGAGTCGAGCAGTTCCAACAGTTCGACCAGCGTGCGACCTCGATCAGGCGCGGCGCCATAGGCAATTTGGCGAACGATGACATCTTGATAAAAGCGGTTGAATTCGCCCATGCGGGAAGGTAAGAGTTCCAGCATCGAAGTGACGGCGAGTCTGCTCAGAAGTCCAACCGTGGAGGCGGCCTGACGTGCTTGGCCCGTCCGCAAAATATCGCGCAGATCATCGATCGCCGGTTGGCCAAGTTCTCCGACGAGTTCCACGATGCGATCACATTCCACACGTTTTTGAGCACGGAAGAAGCGGTCGGCAAGGTGTTCCGCCGAATTTCGCGGAAGCTGTTGCAGCACGTTGACCAGATCCTCGGGCACAACATCTGCATTGATCGCTTCCTCGATCATTTCGGGCAGGCGGTTTTCGATTCCAATACGCGAACGTAGATCCTGCACCAGCGCCGGCCGTTGAGAACCAATACTCTCAAGCGAAATACAGAGCTCTGCGATTGCCTTGTACTTTCTCCGGCTGCAGGCTTCCTGCCCGAAGCGCGCGAAGGACGCGCTTAGCAAGCTCTGGATTTCGGCGTCGCTTTCCTTGGTCAGTTTCGCCGCGATCGCAGCCATGGTGTTGGGCATGACCTCATCGGGCGCGGTGGCGTACAGGTCGGCCAGTTGCGCCAAGCCGGTCGCGGTCTTTCGCCGAGGGTCCGCCTCTTTTGCTTCGATTCCGCTGGCATAATTCGCAAGAACTTTAGAAGCCAGGTCGTTATCGTCACGTTCAAAAAGCAGTTCGACAAACTGGCGAATGTTGCGCGGCGGCACACAGGCCGCCTCATTTGAAAGCAGAACACTCTTCTTGCCGGCTTCCGGTATCTCCGCCCAGAACATGCGATCAAGAATGTCCGCATGCGATTCGACCATCACGCCGGCTTTCGATAATTTATCTTCCTGGACGCGCAGGATCTGGCGCAGCGTGTCCATCTGCCGGCTCATGTGCTCCATCATTTCGTGGACGGCGTTAACTTTGACTTCGCCGCGTGAGTACCGGTCGAGTGCGAATTTGATCGCCATGTTCTCGGCAGCCTTCATCAGAAGCGGAGTGTCATTGGCGGCGTCAGAAGTAGCCAGCGAGCTCTGCGCCGCCAGGCTTTCAAGCAACTGCGCGAGATTAACCTTGGCGCCTTCGGGCGCCTTGCTGAGTTCGACCGCGAGTTTTTCCTGCGAAGCGTTCGGATCCTGCATCGTCTGGCCGAAGTGAGTGAGCAGGCGAATGGTCTGGATAACTTCTTCTTCCTGCAAAGCCACGACGCCGCCGGTCCAGGGCCCACTGGGCGCAGCTACCGTAACGGGGCCGCCACCAGGAATCGGAACACTTGGCACGCTGCCCATTGGAGCGCCACCAGCGACTCCTCCCGCACTTGCTCCTTGAGCAGCGGCAATCAATTGCAAAAGCTTTTGCGGATCGTTCAGCCACGCTTTAAATTCCGGGCCTAGAGATTGCGCGGCAAGCTGCGCGGCAATCGAGATTTCTCCAGTCGCAGGATCGGCGGCAATAAATTTGACTTCATTGATGCGGATCGATGAATCTTTCTTGTCGCCGAGGCTTTCCTTAATGCTCTTGGCGAAATCCTGCGCTTTCGAGCCTCCCATGGCAAAGGCGCGGACAAGATGGGTAAAGTCGTCGAGCGTGACTCTGGCGGAGAACATGATGCTCGACAGCCCCGCCGCCGTCAGCAGTTGCGCGAAAGTGCGCTCGGCTTGTCCCGCCTCCAGTGGAATGCCGTCAAGCAGCAGTTTGTTATTAGATACACCCAGCAGGAAGCCGGTATCACCGGTCTTGGGCAAAGCTTGCTGCAATTCGCTCCACGTCATCTGGAACTGTCCTTCGGTGCGCTTATGGGTTACCCCATAAAGCCGCGTGTACTTAATGAGGATGTTCAGGCTGTGAAGGAAAGCGCGAGCAGATGCACTTCGGCTGGCGTCGGTTTGGATATCGGGAGCGATAGCACAGCCTCCTCTCCGGTGTGGAGTGTTGCCAATAAGCCTATGCGGGAAAGTGACCTAATGCACGATTACGGAGGTAATTGAACTAACCGTAAGATATTGGAGCGCCGGGCCCCTCGTACAAGGCCTTCGGTCAAGACCCTTGGTCAAGAGCACGATACACTGATGGCGCGGCTAAGCGAGGAACGTGGAGCGCCGGGCGTCCCGGCCCGGCCCGATCGGACAAGGATGCCGTCCCCGACACTGCGATAGATGCGATGAAGATCAACGTCCTTTTATTTGGCGTATTACGAGAACTGGCGGGGCGTTCGTCGGAGACGATCGAACTCGCCGAAGCAGCTCGTGCGCGTGAGGTGCTGAATTATTACGCGCGAGCGATTCCTCGCTTCGAGGCGATGATTCCCGCGCTGGCGATCTCCGTGAATCGCGAATATTCGGATGCGGATCGCGTGCTGCGCGCAGGCGATGAAGTCGGGCTACTGCCGCCAGTGAGCGGTGGCTGTTTGGACGGAACAACTGACGGAGCAGAGAAGACGGGCGAAGTCCGAATTGTTCGCGAACCGATCGATGCGCAAGCAGTTCTAGCGCAACTGAAGCAACCGGCCGACGGCGCGGCTGTAGTTTTTGATGGCGTAGTCCGCAATAACACAAGGGGACGCCGCACGCTTTATCTGGAATACGAATCCTACGAGGCGATGGCGCTGAAGCAGATGGAATCTTTGGCAGCGGAGGCGCGGACGCGCTTTGGCGTACGCGCCGCATCCATCATCCACCGGCTGGGACGGTTGGAGATTGGAGATACGAGCGTTCTCATCGTGGTCGCGTCGGCCCACCGTGGCGCGGCATTTGACGCCTGCCGCTGGATCATCGATACATTGAAGAAGACCGTGCCCATCTGGAAAAAAGAATATTTCGAAGATGGAGCAGTCTGGGCCGATGGCGAGCCGTTTCCAGAAGAAATTCGGCGGCCGGGAGGCACAGCAGGCGCTACCCCGCATCCAAATGAATGACTAACCCCGGAATGAAGAAAATCCCAAATGAGCTGCGAGCCGCGAGCGCCGCGCTGGGAGCGAAGCCAGCATCGATCGCTGGGCCGCTGTTGGCTCGTAGCTCAAAGCTCGTAGCCGCCCTCAGCCTCGTAATCGCCTTCGCCGTCTCGCCGTCATTGGCCCAGGAAAACGAAGGCACGCTGAAAATCGACGTCAAACTGGTCAATGTATTCGTGACCGTGACCGATGTCCATGGCGCGCCCGTTCCCAACCTGCAAAAAGAAAATTTCACACTCAAAGAAGATGGCCGCGACCAGAAGATTGCCATCTTTGACAAGGAATCCGCTCTACCTTTGTCGATCGTCTTAGCCATCGACACCAGCCTGAGCACCAGAAAAGATCTGCCACTGGAATTGATCTCAGCGCGCAAATTCGCCCACGCCATCGTCCGTCCGCAAGACGGTCTCGCGTTATATAAATTCAGCGAAGAGGTTAGGGAAGTGGTCCCGTTCACGTCGGACCTAAAGCGAATCGATGCCGGAATCGACCGCGTCCGCAACGGCTCCGCCACCGCGTTGTATGACGCAATTTTCCTGGCCTCTCAAGCCCTTAGCCGCCGCCAGGGCAGAAAAGTAATGGTCGTCATCACTGATGGCGGAGACACAGTCAGCCAGACGAATTACAAAGAGGCGCTGCGCGCGGCGCAGGAGTCAGAGTCGATCATCTATAGCATCATCATCGTCCCCATCGAGGCCAGCGCGGGCCGAGACACTGGCGGAGAGCACGCACTCATCCAGATCTCAGAAGACACCGGCGGAAAATATTATTACGCAACCTCTCTAACGCAACTCGATGAAGCGTTCCGCAGAATCAGCGATGAACTGCGCACACAATATCTGTTGGCTTATTATCCGACGCAACGCTTTTCCAACTCCGAATTTCGTCAACTTCGAATCGACCTGCTGAACGCTCCGCCCGGCGGCCCGTACCAATCGCACTATCGAGCCGGCTACTACACTCACAAGGGATCATTCTAAAAAACACGACTCGAGGGACGCAACTGAGGTCCACACAACGTGAGTGGACACAACTCGGGTGCGCCACTTCTCGCCTTTGAGAAGTGGCCCACCCAACCGTCGGCGCCAAAATCCCCTTTCGTGACCGACCTCCAATTTTCTGAAGA
>Ga0182024_10006903_pt1 | contig 24722 bp, 22 predicted proteins | sample P32metaG_FD_120480 | JGI IMG/M metagenome (GOLD analysis project Ga0182024, IMG submission 120480) | Permafrost microbial communities from Stordalen Mire, Sweden - P3-2 metaG (Illumina Assembly) | ecosystem: Environmental > Terrestrial > Soil > Wetlands > Permafrost | place: Sweden: Stordalen...
AGCCGGAGGATCAATCGACGACGGCGTAAATCATCGCACCCGTGGTGGAGACTTGCGCCCGACTTTCCGCCATTGAGCTGAAATAATGCGGGTTCACGGTCCAAAGTGCGAAAGTCAGGCTAAGGCGCAGTCAGCTCCCACCGCTGGTCGACATGAGAGTGCTGTTTGCCCCAACCGGTCCGATTCAGGAAGTTTCCTTGAGTAGCGGATGGGGCGATGCGTTCCTGAAGATCGCGGAGCAGTTCGACCGCGCAGCGGAGAGAGCATACGGCCGCGCGGTCGCGGGATAACCAAACGCTACACTGGACCGGGGCCACCACGGTCCTTGTGGTTTGAACGCTGGTCGTCGGCCCCGGCCAGTGCATGTTGATCCGTTATCCGGACCTGGCCTTTCGCGCGAAGCAGAAGGTGAACCGCGGATTGCGCGGATGAATGAGAACCGTGCCTTTCATCCGTGCGATCCGTGCGATCCGTGCGATCCGTGCGATCCGTGGTTAAAATTCTCTGGCAGCCCGATCGGCCAAATAACCACCCGCTGCAATGGACCGTCCCGGCGGATCGGCCCTTGGTAGAATGAAAGCGTGGTCGGCGCGGTGCCGGCCATCGAATGTTGGTCCGTTATCCCGCCATGGAGCAGCCTCCGTCGCCAGTGCTCGAATATGCAACGCCGCCCAAACGCAGGCGCCGCGATCCCGCAAATTCGCCGCCCCTTAGAGCGTTGGGAATCAGCGTCATTGTGCAAGCGTCGCTCGCGGCTACCGACGTCAAGGTCATTCCCGGGGGCCCATTCATCTCAATCCATGGCGAAGTGATTCCCGCTTTGCTGTGTTTCGTCATCCTGGGGATGGGCATTCGTTCTTTGTTTTCAGGTAAGCCGATGCGTCGCGCAATCGTAGCGACGCTCATGTTGATATCGATGCTGATCGCTCTCGGCGCGGTTAGCTTTGCAGTATCCGTACTGGCGGGCACCGTATTCACGCGGTGCGCTTATCGGCTTTTGAACAGGCGGGAAGAGGTGGGCCGTCTCAGTGCGGGCGAGGACCTTCGCATCGAGTTGCCGGAGGGGGAGCATCGGATGGTGGCTCGCATCGACTGGGCAAGGAGCAATTGCCTTTCGTTCGGCGTCCGAGCAGGCGAGGCGAGTGAGATCGAGGTCGGAGCGAATGCCCGCAGATGGTTACTCCTTGCAGCAATCTACTTCGCCACGATCGGCTTTCGGCACTACCTCTATCTGCGACACCGTGTCACCGGCTTTCCGGTCGCGATGAGCGGCGGTGCGGCCGCGAGATAACCATAGGCTGCAATGGACCGGCACCGCGTCCGAGCGGTCTGGTAAACTGAAAGCCGGTCGGCGCGGCGCCGGCCATTGAATGTTGGTCCGTTATCCGTCCATGCGCACGTCGTTTCTCAATGCGGGTCGATCCTTTCGTCGTCGGAGCATCATCAAGCTCACGGCGGACGAACGCGCTGCGCTCGAATGCACCGGCACTATTGTCCTCGCTCGTCCAGTCGAGTGGCCGCTGCCCGAGCGCACCCCCTTCATGGATCGAGCGTACATCGATCCGGGCGGCACGTGCGTCTGGGGTCCGGGGCCGTATCTGAAAGTGCCGAACGTCGGGCCGGACGACGAGGGCGAGCTCGTCAACCGCGTGTTCTGCCCGTGGGGCTATCCACCTGATCCGCTCCGCGCGTTCCGGCGAAACATGCATATGCGATTGGAGCGCGTCGAGATTGTTCGTGTAGCCGGCGCCGCGTGGGAGTGGCGGCTGACGGCGAAGGCCGGATAGGCGCCCGCTGCAATGGACCGGCCCCGCGTCAAGCGTTCTGGTAAACTGCGAGTCGATTGGCGCAGTGCCGGCCATTGAACGTCGGTCCGTTATACGGCAGAACACATGACCCCACCCGACGAACAAGAGATGCACCGTCTCTGCAAGTTGCTGGGCACTTTGGACGCAACGCTGCCGCCCTCATCGCCGTTACGCGAGGGTCTCGAAAAGGGTGCCTTGGCCATCCAAGCTTCCTTCATGCATGGCCACAGAACCTGGGTGGAGACCATGTACAATGGCCTGCATGACCCAAACACGGAACTGACAGCCGAACAGCGGGCACACCTCGTTCGCCTGGGCATCGACCCCGACGCGTGACTTGGCTGCCGCATAACCAAACGCCGCAATGGACCGGTACCGCGTTAAGCGTTTTGATAAAATGAAAATTGGTCGGCGAGGTGCCGCCCATTGAACGTTGATCGGCATCGGGCGTGTCCGAAAAGGGGCTGACAGCGTGACGACCGACGCGACAGGGATGTGCGACGTATGCGGGAAGCCCGGCAGCGTTCATCTCACGGAGATTCGCGACGGCGTAAAGACGAGCCGATCGTTCTGTGTCGAGCACGCCCCGCCGGAGATGCGCGACAAGATGCCTTTCGGCCCCCATCAGACTCCCGCGGATGAAGTCGCGTTCCTCCGCAAGCAGATGAGTGCGATAGATCAGCAGGTCTCAGACCCGGCGCAACGTGCGGAATTCAAAGCCGAGATCGAGAAGCTGATCGCAGAGATTGAAGCCGGTCGGCGACGTCTCGGCGATGCCGACTAAACGAAACGCTGCAATGGACCGGCCCGGCAGAACGGTAATATGAAAGCGTGGCTGGCGCCGTGCCGGCCACTGAATGTTGGTCCGTTATCCGGCCGAGGCGGACGATGCCCGCGAGACGCAAACTAACCGATGCCGACCGAGTCTGGAATCGCGCCTGTTATCGCGAAGGGACCGACCTGCGCGAAGGCGATCTCGCGCTGGCCGCACTAATTCGTGTCGATGGTTACATCCAAAATGGCGGCGTCGGCCACGCCTTCGATCTCACGCCAGAGGAATTGGCGGAGGGCATCAAAGGCTATGAGTTTTTTGGGCTTCACGAATTAGCGGCAGTGATTAAGCCGCATCGCGGAGAGGAGGAGGCCGAACTCAACAAACGCTATTACCGGTTCACCGGTCGGGACAACTTAATCATCGCGAAGTTTCGAGAGATGTTTCGCGAGCACCCGGAGCGATTTGCACCGCTCGGCGGAGCGGCGGCCGGATAACAAGCCGCTGCAATGGACCGGCTCCGCGTCACGCGTTCTGGTAAAGTGGAAGTCGGTCGGCGCGGTGCCGGCCATTGAACGTTGGCCCGTTATGCGGCAGAAGAGACGGCTCATTCTCCGCGTTGCGTGCTGCGCATCCGTTGCACTCTGCGCGTTGGTCCTGTTGCAATCGGCGGGGATCGTGCGGACTTTGGGCGCGGGTTGGGGTGACGGCACCCGGGCGCGGGCTTACTCCATTGAAGTTGAAGGGCCGATCGTCCTTCGGACGGCATCGGGGATGAAGCCCGCGCCGCCCGGGAAGTACGAGTATGCCGTGCAGTCGCTGTCGAGGTCGGACGCGTTCGGCGCCTCCTATCACCGCTGGAACATGACGGCCGGGCGCGCGCCGCAGGCGCCGGTCTTGGGAACGTTCGCGCAGGTGCGTATCGCGACGGGCTGGTCGGTGGCGCTTTCGCTGATGCTCGTCGGGCTTTGCGTGATGTCTTCTGTGAAGCAGCGCCGCCTGGACCGCAGCGGGCACCACTGCCGCAATTGCGGCTACGATCTGCGAGCGACGCCCGGTCGTTGCCCCGAATGTGGTTTAGTTCCCGCGGCACCGCCTGCCGTATAACCAAACACTGCACTGGACCGGGGCTACAACGGTCCTTCTGATTCGAGCGCTGGTTGTCGGCCCCGGCCAGTGAAGGTCGGTCCGTTATGCGGGCCTTTCGCGCCAAGCAGAAGGTGAACCGCGGATTGCGCGGATGACACGGATGAATCAGAACCGTGTCTTTCATCCGTGTGATCCGTGCGATCCGTGGTTAAAATTCTCTGGCAGCCCGATCGGCCGGATAACCACCCGTTGCAATGGACCGGCCCGGGCGGAACGGTCCCCGTGATTCGCAAGCGTGGTCGGCGCCGGGCCGGCCATTGAACGTCGGTCCGTTATGCACCTGCGGCCAACCGTGAACTACGAGACGCCTCAACCACGGAAGCGAATCGGGTTTCTCACCCGAGTGAATCCGAAGGCGACGCGGTGGTCGGTGGTGCGATGCGCGTGCATGATGGTCCTCATTGCGTCCGCTCTCTGGGGTTTGTGCCTCATCTTTCGTCCCAATCCAAAGTGGCAGCCGAGTTGGCCATTCTTCGTTCTTTGGTTGTGTGGCGCGGCACTTGTCGGTGCGGTTTGGGAGTGGCAGGTTCCCCACGAAGAGTACGAGCACCGGCCATCCGGTGAAGCAGGTGCATAACCAACCGCTGCAATGGACCGGCACCGCGTCGCGCGTTTTGGTAAAGTGAAAGCCGGTCGGCGCGGTGCCGGCCATTGAACATTGGTCCGTTATACCTGCCGATGATCCGTGACCTCGTCGCACAGTTTCAACGCGAGCAACTGCACCGAGCGGCGCAGGATGGCGATCTTGCGCGCGTCAACAATCTGATCGAGCGCAACTATCCCCTCAACCGCTTCGACGACCTCGGGAAGACGCCCCTGCATTACGCGGTTCAGGATAACCGTCTTCAAGTGGTCCGACGCCTCATCAAGGCCGGGGCGAACGTCAACGCTCACGACGAGCGCACGATCGGGAACACGCCGCTGGGCGACAACGCTCGCGAGTGTACGTACGAAATGGCGAAGTTGTTGGTCGACATCGGTGCCGATCCGACCATCCGCGGCTGGATGCGGATGAACGCGCTTGATCGCGCCCGTGAGCGCAAGGACGCGAGCGCTCGCAAGATCGTCCGGCTGCTCGAAGATGTGGCCGCCCGGCGGCAGGTATAACCAAGCGCTGCAATGGACCGGCCCGGCGGAGCGGTCCTCGTGATTCGCAAGCGTGGCCGGCGCCGGGCCGGCCATTGAAGGTTGGTCCGTTATGCAGCAGGGTGTTCCCACATCTAACGTGGTTCTTCTCTTGCAGGAACGGCTACCCGAGATGCCGATCATCGTGCTCTCGAAGCCATTGGATCCGGACAGCAACATCCTCGACGTGCAGGATTACGTCATCGGCGGTGAGACAGTGATCCCGCTCTTTAGCTCCAAGGATTCGCTTACGACTTCACTACATGGCGCTGATCTTGGGCGACCCACCGTCCAAATTGCCCGCGCTTTGCTTGCTCAGGTGGCGAAGGGCAACGAGGTGTACCTGCTCGACCCACAAACTGAAAATCAGCTTCGCTTCACGGCAGGTGATCTTAGAGTTGCTTTCCCAGAACCGTTCGTATTGAAATAATACCTGTCGCGGCTCGGCTGCTGCATAACCAGCCGCTGCAATGAACCGGCCCGGCACAACAGTCCTCGTGATTAGAACGTCGGTCGGCGCGGGCCGGGCCAGTGAACGGATTTGCGTTATGCGGTCACTCGCATTATTCGGTGTGACGCTGGTAGTCGGTGGCTGCAGCCGTCTGGCGCTTGTCGTCGACGACGCAGGCCATCCAATAGCGGGCGCTCAGGTCGCGCCGGCCGCTTTCTCGCCCGCCGCCACCACCAACGCAGATGGCACTGTCGGCGTTGCGCTCCACGTTGACGATCAAAAGGCAAGGTTTGTCTATGTCACGGCAGCTGGTTATGAGCCTCGGTTAGTGCCGGTGCCAGAATCGGCCCCGCTTAGGGTGGTGCTGCGGCCAACCACCCGACCGTGACGGCATCCTCGACCGCTGCAATGGACCGGAACCGCGTTGCGCGTTCTGGTAAACTGAGAGTCGGCCGGCGCGGTGCCGGGTATTGAACGTCGGTCCGTTACACCACACTGGCGATTTGCCGCAGAGGATGCCAGATGCAGTCATTGCTCGCGTACTGGAAACCGAGAACGGCGGACTACGAAATCGCCCGTCAATCGTTGCTGGATCACTCGGCAAGCAAGCAATTCCAGCGGATCGATGTTGACGATCACGTTTGGGTCGTCACGGTCAGGAATGGTAAGCTGTTCCTATTGGGACGAATCATCGTCGGACAGGTTACGGATCAGGCCGGAGCCGTACAGCTAATGGGAACTCATGACCTATGGAAGGCATCGCACCATATCGTGGCGGCACTTGGCACTGCGGAACAAATTCGCAACGTGAGCATTTCATCGCTAGCCGGATCCCTGCGTTTCGACAGCGATCGTGACCGCCTCAGTGTTTCGGACGGGCTCGTCAATGCACAGCAGCTACAGACAATGCGTGTCCTAACCGCGGACTCTGCGGCGAAACTCGAAGCGGCGATGCGGCGTGCGGTATGACCCACCGCTGCAATGGACCGGCCCGGCAGTACGGTCCTCGTGATTCGCAAGCGTGGTCGACGCCGGGCCGGCCATTGAACGTCGGTCCGTTATCTGGCCGCGCTTTGAGCTCTCGCACGACCGACGCAACATCTCTGACGACGATCTGCTCGCCGATATGAGGCGCGTCGCCGGCGGCCTCGACTCGCCCATGTTGAAACAGAGGGACTACGGCACTCTCGGCAGATACGCCATTCAGACTGTGATCCGCCGTTTCGGCTCTTGGAACGCTGCGGTGGAGCGTGCTGGGTTGACCAAGACCGTCGAGCGACAGATCTCCAATGAGCAGTTGTTCGAGAACATGCTTGCCTTGTGGACGACTCTCGGACGGCAACCATTATACCCGGACGTTCGGGCGCCCCAATCCACCTATCACGTGGCCACATACGAGCGTCGCTTCGGGTCGTGGCGGTCAGCCCTTGAAGCCTTTGTCGATTGGGCAAATGAAGAGAACAAAGCTGCACCTGGCTCCGCATCACCGGCCGAACCGTTGCGACGGCGTACCCCGCGTTCGCCTGACCTGCGTCTCCGATTCAAGGTTCTGCAACGCGATCGATTCACATGCTGCACTTGCGGGACGTCGCCCGCGACCCGGTCGGGAACGGTCCTCCAGATTGATCACGTCGAGCCATGGTCGGCCGGAGGAGAAACGGTACTAGAGAATCTTCAGACCTTGTGCGAAGCATGCAATCAAGGCAAGTCCAATGTCATCGCAGAGGGATAACCAGCCAATGCTCTCGACGGGTCCCCGTCGCGTCGATAGCTTGTTCTTAGTCCAATGTTCCCTCGCGCGTCGCGTGACCCGCCAGAGATTGTCATCCGTTATCCGGCATCGGCTGATTGCCATGGGAACCCTCAATGCCGTCTACGTTCGCGCGAGCGACCCCGTAACTGCGGCAGCCGTTCGGGCCGCGTATTCGGTGGCCTATTCGGAGTCGGGGACTTCGTTCTTCGCGGTCGATCAGCCCGACGACCACTTTCGCTGCCCCGACGCAGAAATGGAGGCGCTTTCCGCTCGACTCAAGACGGACGTCATTTGGCTTAGCTTCCAAAGCGCGGTGGATGCCTTTCAATATCACCACTGGAACGACGGCAAGCTCGTTCGCTCGCTGGTGTACGGATGTTTCGAGAAGGAGCGAGAGTGGGAGCGCGTCGAAGGGACGCCGCAGCCGTGGGAATCCGGCGTCTTCTTCGGCGACCTTGATCGCGCGCTCAGATACCGGGATTCCGAAGAAGAACGACGCGAGATCGAGCGTATCTATCGCGGGAAGATCATCGAAGTCGGCGCGTTTGAGCCGGCATTGGAAGCTCGCGAATCCGCTCGCGGCGTCGCAGAGTTCTTCCGGCTGCCCGGCTGGTCATTGGCCGACGGAGATGGCGGATAACCACCCGCGGCAGTGGACCGGCCGGCTACAACGGCCCGGGCCGATGACCGTTTCCATGCTGCTCAAAAACACGCTCACGGCAGTCCCCATTCCCGCCTGACGGCGTCTTTGCTTTCCTTCTCGATTTCATCTAGCGCTTGATGGAACCGCTCGTGGTCCGCAGGGAGAATCTGGGAAGTTGCCGTATCGAGTTCGCGGCCCCAATCGTCGAGTTCCTGGTCAGTGGCAGGCGAGGCGGGCTCCTCCACGATCAGTTCCTGGCCGTCGCCCCATGAAGGCGGCAGAGGTTCGGTGGGCTCAATGTGGCCGTTGCGGAGGACCGCGCGAATGGTCATCAGAGACTCCTGTCGCGGTATCTTACGACGAACTTAATCAGCCTCAAACTCGCCTTCCCACAATCTGCAAATGCCCCGCGCGGCCCGCGGCGGAGGGATCCTTCGACAACTGCTGCTCGAGCCGCAGCAGGCGTTCCACCGCATCGGGTTTGGTCAGAAGCATTTTGTTCTGGCGCACGGGGATGATCGTTTTGCCGCTCACCTGCAACACCTCGAATCCAGCCGACTCGAACAGCTTGCGCAGGGTCGTTGGCGTGAAGGTCTTCAGCTCGAACCGCTCGCGCTCCTCGGCGGTGAGCCAGTGGGTACGGGAGGATTGGACGAAGGCTTCGAGCTCGTCGAGGTTGCCGCCCAGGGCGAAGTGATCGAGGGCGGCCAGCTTGTTGTCGGCGGTGGCGATGACGATGCCGCCGGGGGCGGCGATCCGGTGCATCTCGCGGGCGGCACGCGACGAGTCGGAACAGATCGATAGCGGGTCGCCCATCGCGACAATTAGGGCAAATGTATCAGATGGAACTGCCGGCATCTCGACGATGTCGGCGGCGAGCAACGTCGCTCGCCTGGCCTTGGGGCCAAGCTCTTCCACCTTCGCCCGCGCCTGCTCGATCATGGCCGCGGCATGATCGACAAACGTCGTGGCAAAGCCGCTCTTGAGCAGCCGAAGGCCCCATTTGCCGGTGCCGCAGCCGAGGTCGGCACAGGCGGCCGATTGGTCACGAGGGAGATGCGGCTTGAGCATTCTCCACGTGAGCTCGTCGTGGAAGTGCCAGTAGGGATCATCGTAAATCGCATCGTATTGCCGGGCGACGCGATCGTGATATCGGCGGGAGGGATCGTGGCGATTGCCGGGAGCGTGGCGGGGCATGGGCCAGATCGTATGCGACACAGACGGCGGCACAATACCGGTTTCGCCGCTTGCGGCTTCGCGAATGAAAGGACGTTCCCATTCGATTCCTTCCGCGGCACGTCCCTTCGTTCGCGAAGCCGCAAGCGGCGGTCGGATCGCACCTACACGTCAGCGGCCAGCTTCGCGAACATCTCTCCGCGTTTCTCGAAATTGTCGAATTGATCGTAGCTGGCGCAGCCGGGGCTCAGCAGCACAACATCTCCTGGGCCGGCGGTTTGGCGGGCCATTTTCATGGCGGTTGGTAGGTCGCCGCAGTCGTAAACCGCGGCGGCGTTTTGGCCCGCGCCGGTCGACATCGTCTCCACCAGTTTCTTCCCGGTGGCGCCGATGCATAGCACCGCTTTGGCTCGGTCCATCAGGGTGGCGCACATGGCGCTCATGGGCAGGCCCTTGTCGTAGCCGCCGACGATTTGCACGACGCGGTGGGGTGGGAACGATTCCAGCGCGGCAACCGCGGCCTCGGGGATGGTGGCGATGGAGTCGTTGAAGTAGCGGACGCCGTTGGATTCGTGGACGAGCTGGAGCCGGTGCGGCAGGCCGCGGAATTCGCGCAGGGCCGATTCCGCATCCTCGCGCGATACGCCAAGCTGCGACGCGGCGGCCCAGGCCGCCTGTGCGTTGGACTGATTGTGCCGGCCCGGCACGCCTAGCTCGAAGGGCTTACGGGCGGTGATCCCGAATCGCACGATGTGCGCGGGCGTCTGGGCCGCGAATGCGAGCGAGCCCGGATCCTCCGCGTTCACGACGGCAATATCGTCCGGCCGCTGGAAGCGGACGATGTTGCTTTTAGCGTTCACGTAGGCGTCGCGCGAGCCGTGCCAGTCCAAGTGGTCCGCCGCGACCATCGTCACCACCGCTAGATGCGGCGACCATTTCATGATGCCCAGGTGCTCGAGCATGAAGCTCGACAGTTCCAGCACGACAAGGTCCGATTTCTCGATCCTCTCCAGTTCAGGCAGAAGCGACCGGCCGATGTTCCCTCCGACGTGAACGGTGAAGTTCCGCTTGAGGATCTGGCCCAGCATCGCGGTGGTGGTCGATTTCCCCTTGGTGCCGGTCACCCCGATGATCGGCACTGGGCAGCGCTCGATGAACAGCCGGATCTCGGTGGTGATCGGCACGCCGGCGTTGCGTGCGGCCTGAAGATATTGATTGGTGGGCGGGATCGCGGGAGACGCGACGATCAAGTCCGCTGAAGTGAAATCTTTCTCGCGATGCCCGCCGAGGCGGAATTCGATCGGCAATCCTTCGAGCTGCGCGACCGAGTCCTTGAGCTTCTCCGCCGGCGATTGATCCGTCACCAGCACCGTTGCGCCCTGCTCGACGAGCCATCGCGCCACGGCGATCTGCCCGCCGAAGCGGCCGAGGCCCGCCACCGTCACGCGTTTGGACCGCACCTGCTGCAAGTTGCCACCGGGATCATGGGCCATTTGAAGGAGGATCGGACGTTTCCGCGGAACTATTGAATCGCGAACCGGCTTCGATTCCAAGCGGGTATTTGAACGCAAGGCTGTGGAAACGAAAAGCGCTTCAATCGAGGAGATGACGCTGGCCTTTGGCATGTAGCCGCAGTGGGAGGGCGAGGCTCCCGCCGAGCCGGGATTTTCGAGCGGGCTTCGGCTCGGCGGGAGCCTCGCCCTCCCGAACATGGGCCATCAAATTCAGCGACGGCTGCTCGGTGGGACGAGTCTCCGATGAAACGATTTACACATAGCCGCGGTATGATCGTTAATTCCTCCCATCGAAAGGAACCCATGACCGGCACTGCCTCTGACCGCACGGGATTTCTCAGTCGTAGAGATGCTCTGAAAGGTGCGGCGGGGATGGCCCTCGCGTCGCTGGCCGTGCGGCCGGCATTTGCCGCGCCGGCGGCTTCCGCGCCCTCGAGCCGGGTTCGTCTCGGCGTCATGGGGGTCTCGCACAATGCGGTCTTTGGTGAAGGCCGCGGCACGCACCTGGCCAAGACGCTGGTCACGCTGCCGGGCGTGGAGGTGGCATACGTCTGCGATGTGGACCAGACGTTCGTGGGCAAGGCGGTCGAGGACCTTGGCAAGAAGCAGGACAAGCCGCCGCAGGGGGTGAAGGATTTTCGGCGGATTCTGGATGATAAGTCGATCGATGCGCTCGTGGTTGCGACGCCGGATCATTGGCATACGCCTGCGGCAATGCTGGCCTGTGCGGCGGGGAAGCACGTGTATGTCGAGAAGCCCTGTTGTCAGAACGCGCGCGAAGGGGAGTGGCTGCTGGAGGCGGCTCGCAAGTACGACCGCCACGTTCAGCACGGCACGCAGCGCCGGACCTGGCCGGGCGTGATCGAGGCGGTCGATCAACTTCGCGGCGGCGCGATCGGCAGAGTGATCGAAGCAAAGGCGTGGTACTTCAATGCTCGCAAACCGATCGGACATGGTAAGCCGGTGGACGTCCCCGCCACCTTCGATTGGGACATGTGGCAGGGCCCGGCGCCGCGCCGGCCGTATCAGGACAATCTCGCCCCGTACAACTGGCATTGGTTCTGGCATTGGGGCACCGGCGAGTTGGGCAACAATGGCGTTCACATGCTCGACGTCGCCCGCTGGGGCCTCGGCGTCGATCATCCCATCCGCGTCGCCAGCGGCGGCGGGAAATACCGCTACGACGACGACCAGCAAACGCCGGACACGCAGAACGTCAGCCTCGACTTCGACGGCAGAAAGACCATCACCTGGGAGAACCGAAGCTGGGCGGCCCAGACGCCGAACGATCCGTCGTACGATGTCGCGTTCTATGGTGAAAGCGGATCACTCCTCGTTCGCGGCAACGGGTATGCGATTTACGACCCGAAGGGCAAAGAAGTCTCCAAGAATACGGGCAAAGGCGACGACGCCATTCACTTGCAGAACTTCATTGATGCGGTCCGCGGGGATGCGAAGCTGAACGCCGAGATTGCCGAGGGCGTGCGGAGCGCAACGCTGTGCCATCTCGGCAACATCGCCTACCGGACCGGTCACACGGTCCATCTTGACGAGCAGGGAAAGATCGTCAACGACGCCGAGGCGGAGAACCTTTGGGGCCGGGAATATCAGCAGGGGTGGGAGCCGAAGGTTTGACTTCGAAGAGATTAACCACAGCGGACACAGAGAGCACAGAGGGAAAGAAGAGAAGAAAAGATAGATCCGCAGATTGCGCAGATTTTCGCAGATTTCCATGCATTTAATCTGCGAGCATCTGCGCAATCTGCGGTTATATCTCCTGCTGCTCCGTGACTTTCTCTATGTTCTCAGTGTCCTCTGTGGTTAATCGCTGCTCCCTCTTTTTCGCGGCTCAAAGTAGAATCCCGACCCATGAACCGACGTTTTCTCGCAGTCTCGGCGTTTTTGCTGTTGCTCGTCGCTTCGATTTGTCCGGCGGCCACCAGGCGGTGGACGCCCGAGCAGGCCAATGAGTGGTACAAGAACCAGCCGTGGCTGGTGGGGAGCAATTTCATCCCGAGCACCGCGATCAATGAGCTGGAGATGTGGCAGGCGGATACGTTTGATCTGCCGACGATCGATAAGGAGCTCGGCTGGGCCGAGGGGCTGGGGTTCAACACCGCTCGCGTCTTCCTGCACAACCTGCTCTGGAAGCAGGATGCGGACGGGTTTCTCAAGCGGATGGATCAGTTCCTGGACGTTGCCGACCGGCACCATGTCAAGGTGATGTTCGTGCTGTTTGATTCGTGCTGGGATCCGTATCCGAAGCTTGGTAGGCAGCACGAGCCGAAGCAGGGGCTGCACAACTCGGGATGGGTGCAGGCGCCGGGACGCGAAGTGCTGGCGGATCGATCGCGGTGGGGCGAGTTGGAATCCTACGTCGGCGGCGTCGTCGGGCATTTCAAGAACGACCAGCGGATCGTCGCGTGGGATGTTTTCAATGAGCCGGACAATACCAACGATTCTTCGTATGGATCGCAGGAGCCATCGAACAAGGTGGGGATGTCGCTGGAGTTGCTGAAGGAGGAGTTCAAGTGGTGCCGCTACGCGGACCCGATCCAGCCGCTGACGAGCGGCGTTTGGAAGGGGACGTGGGACGACCCGAAGAAGCTTTCGCCGATGGAGCGGGAGCAGCTCCACAACTCCGACGTGATTTCCTTCCACAATTACGCGCCGCTTCCGGTGATGCGCGAAGCCGTCGAGCACCTTCGGCGGTATGACCGCCCGCTGTTCTGCACGGAGTATATGGCCCGCCCGCGAGGCAGCACTTTTGAATCGATCCTGCCGTTCCTGAAAGAGCAAAAGGTGGCGGCTTACAACTGGGGCTTCGTCTCGGGAAAGACCAATACGATTTATCCGTGGGATTCGTGGCAGCACCCGTACGCTTCGGAACCGGCGGAATGGTTTCATGATATTTTCCGCGGGGATGGGAGCGCTTACCGCCCGGAGGAGACGCAGAAGATCAAAGAGATCACAAAGTAGGGGCACACGGCCGTGTGCCCTCCGGTTGCAGGCACACGCCGTGTGCCCCAACATTCGGCGGCCACGTGCCGTGTGCGCGTACATTCGGTGGGCACATGCCATGTGCCCCTACGGAGTTTCTGATGCCTCTCTCCCCCCTGGCTGGTAAACCAGCGCCGACGAATCTGCTGATCGACGTGAAGAAGCTGCTGGCCGATTACCACGATCGCAAGCCCGACATGGCCGACCCGCAGCAGCGGGTGAGCTTCGGGACCAGTGGGCATCGGGGGACGCCGCTGGATGGGTCATTTACCGAATCTCACATCCTGGCGATCACGCAGGCGATTTGCGAATACCGCAAGAGCAAGGGGATCGACGGGCCGCTCTATATGGGGATGGACACGCACGCCGCTTCGGCGCCGGCGCAGCGGACCGCGCTGGAGGTGCTGGCGGCAAATGGGGTGGAGACGGTCATCCAGGCGGGGGATGGCTACACGCCGACCCCGGTCATTTCGCATGCGATTCTGACGCACAATCGCGGCAGAGAATCGAACCTGGCGGACGGCGTGGTGATTACGCCTTCGCACAATCCGCCGCGGGACGGCGGGTTCAAATACAACCCGACCAACGGCGGCCCAGCCGACGTGGATATCACCGGCTGGGTGCAGGATCGTGCCAATGCGCTGCTGCAAGGCGATAACCGGGACGTGAAGCGAATTCCGTACGAGCGGGCACTCAGGGCTGCGACGACGCACGTTCGCGATCTGGTCAATCCGTACGTTGATGATCTTCAGCACGTGGTCGATGTTGGCGCGATTCGCGATGCGAAGGTTCGCATCGGCGTCGATCCGCTTGGCGGGGCGAGCCTCGCATATTGGGAGCCGATCGCGCAGCTCTACGGGCTCGATCTGACGGTCGTGAACAAGACCGTCGATCCGACCTTCTCGTTCATGACCGTCGATCACGACGGGCAGATCCGGATGGATTGCTCCAGTCCTTATGCGATGGCGAAGCTGATCGCGCTGAAAGACCAATATCAGGTCGCCTTCGGCAACGATCCGGATTCGGATCGGCACGGCATTGTCACGCCGTCGGCGGGGCTGCTGAATCCCAATCACTATCTGGCGGTAGCGGTGCGATACCTATACACGCACCGGCCGAATTGGAAGGCGAGCGCAGGTGTCGGCAAGACGCTGGTGAGCAGCGGCATCATCGATCGGGTGGCCGCGTCGCTCGGGCGGAAAGTGGTCGAGGTGCCGGTCGGGTTCAAATGGTTCGTGGATGGCCTCTTCGACGGCTCGCTCGGCTTCGGCGGCGAAGAGAGCGCAGGGGCCAGCTTCCTGCGTTTCAATGGCGGCGTCTGGAGCACCGACAAGGACGGCATCATCATGGACCTGCTCGCCGCCGAGCTGACTGCCCGCACCGGCAAGGATCCCGGCGAGCATTTCTGCGAGATCGCCGGTCAGTTCGGCATGCCGTACTACACTCGGTCCGATGAGCCCGCCACGCCGGCGCAGAAAAACGTCCTGAAGAAACTTTCGCCCGAACAGGTAGCCGAAAAGGAACTGGCGGGAGAGCCGATTATTGCCAAGCTGACCCAAGCGCCGGGCAATGGCGCAGCTATTGGAGGGCTAAAAGTCGTCGCGCAAAACGGCTGGTTCGCTGCGCGGCCCTCGGGCACCGAGAACGTCTACAAGATCTATGCGGAGAGTTTTAAGGGCGAAGCCCACTTGCGGCAGATTATGTCCGAGGCGCGAGCGATTGTGGGCCGGGTGCTGTCGGTTTGAGTCAAACGCGACCATGTCCGTAACGAGCTATCTCCGTACGACGACTCAGGATCGCGGAGGTCGAAAGATCCGCCCCAGATCGCGGGCACCGTGAACCACGCGAATCAATTCGATTCCATCATCGGGCCATCGTTCATGAGCGGAGCGATTTGGCGCGTTCGTGAACCAGCCGTTTGATCTCTTCCATATCCAGCAGCGTGCTAAGGCCACGACGAGATTCGTCCATCCCCACCTCAATCTGGGCGCGTAGTTTCTCCGGGTCCAAGCCGGAGATCTCGTCCTCCAGTTTCAGCAGCTCGAGTGCTCCAGCGACTACGTCGGTGGCAGACGAGAACGATCCGGTGCGGATTTTTTGTTCGACGAACTGCTGGAGCGTTGGGCTGAGCGTGACTTCCAAATTGAACTCCTTACCGAGGGCACTTCATCCTATCCGCGACGAACCCGCCCTCCAAACCGAACCGCCGAACAAACTCGCCGCGACGCGGGAGGCCCGCATCGCGGCGAATTGGGTCTTGATCAAAGGGGGAAAGTTATCCCGCCTTGGCCTCTTCCTTCCGCCCATTGCGGCGGCCGTCCATGTCGGGGTTGACCTTAATCATGGGTCGCGGGCGGGCGACAGGGCGATTGCCGGCCTGGGCGGCCAGCGCCTCGTCGGGGCGCATCATGATCGTCAGCCGCGGCAGCTCGGCGCCGTCGGCGGCCTCGCCGTCGGCCTTGGCCGGGGTTTGGATGCCCAACGCGCCCATCAGCGTGCTGACGGTCTTGGAGGTCTTGGTGGTGGCGTTGATCTGGTCCTCAACGGCCTTGGTCACCGCCAGCACGAGCTTGGGAAGGAATGTAAAGCTCGACAATTTTTCGCTGCGGTCGCATTCGGTCCATGCCCGGCTGACGAAGCGGCAATCGCCGTCGGTGCTGGTCAAGGCGATGCGGAACTTGCCATCGACCCGGCCATACCGAAGCAGCGTCACCGCGACGCCTTTATCGTTGTACGCCACCGGGACCTCGGCCTGAATGGCCACCTGGCATTCGTGGGCCAGAAAGTGCTCGATCTGAAGGACCACGCGCTGGGCCTGATCGACCGCGTTGTTGAGCTTGGGCGACAAGGCGCGAAGTTTGGCCACTGCCAGTTGAAGATCTTCCATTGCGACTGCTCTCCCTGAAGGCCCCATTACACCCACCGCGGCGAGCGAAGGTCCCCGCACCTGGGGCCGTATGGCGTTGGTGCGACTCTGACAGTTATGGAATACGTTCGCGGATTAGTCAATCCACTCTTTTCCACGCATCAGATTCTTTTTTGCTGGAAAGATGCCCAAAAAACCTCACGTCCGATACTTTGGCCGTTCCCAAAGGCGGGAATGAGCATCGGATGCAATGGCAATTACTGACCGCGAGGTAAGGAATGCGCATTTCGGCAAACGGCGGCGACTGAAGTCGCCACCCCGCCATCGCCAGGTCGCTTTGTTAATGCCGCACTCATTAAATGCTGCGAGGGACGGTTGAATGCGAGCGCGCCCGCGTGCGATATAGCCCGAAAATGAGGTAGGCGACGATTGCGAGATTCAGCACCAGGACCACCGCCTTGGCCGGCCGGGGGCGGTGAATGAGCTCGTAGATTTCCAGCGGGAGCAGGCCCGTCGTTGAAATCACGGTCAGGTATTCCGCCCAGCGCTTGCGCAGGACCAATCCCAATCCCTCGACGGCAAATAAGGCCGCGTAAGCGATAGTGCCCACGCTCCAATCACGAAGCGTCTTGGGATTCAGCCCCGTCACCTTCGCGATGCCGGCATGGATGTACCGATTCTCCGGATCGATTCGAACCGCATGCACGCATTGGCGCAGGAACTCTTCGCCATCGTGGTGCAGCATGTGATGCAGCCCAAGCCCCACGGCCACCAGCAGCGCCGCCTTCAGAAGTTTGAAGAGGCCGATGAGGACCAGCACGCCGGGGGATTGCTTATGCGATTCTGCCATGATTCAGGTCTGATGGGATTGTACACTTTGTGATATCGCAACGTGAGGAGGCAATTCCGTGGAGCCAGACCCGTCCGGGCGCAGCATCATCCCTCGCCTGGTCTACACACCGGCCTACAACATTGGGGCATTCGGGCTTGAGCGCCTGCATCCCTTCGATTCGCGAAAATATGGCAAGGACTGGCGGCTGCTCAAGGCCCGCTTCGGCGCAGAGCTTGGGAAGGTGACGATCCGGCCCCGCCGGCCGATCATGTAGGGGCACACGGCCGTGTGCCCTGGGCGTACGGCCGTACGCCCCTACATCAAGAGGGCACACGCGGTGTGCCCCTACTCGGCGAGGAACAGCACCTGCGTTTTTGAACTCACCGATAATTATTAAACTGAATCGGAATCCCCGGCGGATGGGCCTTAAGGTGCGCGATGACGGCTTGCAGGTCGTCCTTTTTGCTGCTGCTCACCCGCAGCGCCTCGCCCTGGATGCTGGCGTTGACCTTCAGCTTCAGCTCTTTGATCGTCTTCTGGATCGATTTGGCGGTGTCCTTGTCGATGCCGTCCTTCATCTTCACCTTCTGGCGGACGGTTTTGTGCGTGGCTTGCTCGAGCTTCTGCGGGTCGAGCGTTTTGGGATCGACGCCGCGTTTGACCATTTTCTCGACCAGCACCTTCCGCACCGCTTCGAGCTGCGGCTCGCCGTCGGCCATCAGGGTCAGCTCCTTATCCTTGCGATTGAATTCGATCGACGAAGCGGTGCCTTTGAAATCGTAGCGCGTCCCGATCTCCTTCTGCGCCTGATTGACCGCATTATCCATTTCTTGAAGGTTGATCTCGGAAACAATATCGAATGAAGAGTCGGCCATAGTGAAAGCGTTGTACGGTTGGCGATTGTTGTCAAGCCGTGGAATCGCTCGACGGCTAATTCGCGTCAGCGCGAGCCCAAGTGCTCCCGCAGCGCTGCGACGACGCGAACGATCGTTTCGGCCCATTCTCCGGGGCGGGGCTGGCGAAAAAGACGCATGGTGGGATACCAGGGGCTGTCGTCCCGGTCGAGAAGCCATCTCCAATCGGGGGAGAACGTCAGCAGCGTCCAGACTTTCCGGCCCAGCGCGCCGGCAAGGTGGATGACGGCGGTATCCACGCCGATCACCAGGTCCAGGTTCATGATCAGTGCCGCGGTGTCGGCAAAATCGTGGAGGTCTCGGGTCAAATCGATCAGTTCGTAGCCGGGGGCGGCGACGGGCGCGTCTCCCTTCTGGAGGCTGAATAGCTGCACCCCGTCGATTTCGGCCAGCGGGGCGAAGGCGGCGGGGCCGATGGATCGTTCCGCGTCGCGGCGGTGGGTCCGCGCGCCTGCCCAGACGAGGCCGACCTTGAACTCATCCGCAGATTGATTCACTCGCCGCGCCCAACTTGCCGACAGGTTTCGATCGACCTGGAAATACGGAACCTGATTCGGGATGCTCTCGATCGTGAGCCCTAGCGCCCGGGGGAGGCTCAGCAGGGGGCAATGCACGTCAAAAGGCGGAGTTTGGTCTCCGCGCGAGAACGTGCGCGCCACGCCGTTGACATGTTGAAGCAGGCCTTCCAGCTCGCGTTGGCATTCCAGTTTAACCGTCGCGCCGCGTTGCGCGACCAGTGGGGCGAACCGCGCGAACTGAATCGTGTCGCCGAATCCCTGTTCGGCATGCAGAAGGATCGTCTTGCCGGCAATATCAAATCCGTCCCAGAGTGGCTGGCGAAAATATCGTCGAAACTCGGGGAATTTCAGCCACCGCCATTCGTACTCGACCCACCCGCGGGCAAAGTCGCCGCGAAGCAGTTGCAGAAGCGCGCGATTCCAATGGGCGTCGGCATGATCGGGCTGATGGTAGAGCGCATCCACGTACGACCGCATCGCGCCGTCGAGATCGAGCTTGGCCAGAAATGCGTTGCCGAGATTGTTGTAAGCGTCAGCGTAGTCCGGGCGAACCGACAGACACTTGCGGTAGAACTCGATGCCTTCCTCGATGCGTCCCTGGCCCACGCGGGCAAACCCAAGGTTATTCCATGGGCCGGGGTGGTCGGGCGCTAGAGCGGCGGCCGTCTCATAGAGCGGAATGGCCTGATCGATCTGCCCCTGACGGCACAGCGCCACGCCGAGCCCGTTGTGGCCGATCCAGTCATTGGGCCATTTCTGCACCACCGCGCGAAAGACATCGGCAGCGTCACGGATCTTGTCGCGGCGCAGCAGCGATTCGCCGCGCGCACACAGAGCGGCAGCATCGTCGGGGCGCAAGGCGAGGATGCGTTCCGTGATCGCATCCGCCTCGGCGGTTCGTCCCAACTTGCGCAGAGTTTCCGCGAGATTGCCCAGGGCCATGACGAAGTCGGGTCGCAGAGCGATGGCCCGCTGGTAGGGCTCGATGGATTCCTCCAGTCGGCCCAGTTGCCGCAAGGCATTGCCCAGTTGGTGCAAAGCGTCCGCGTGATCGGGCTTGAGCCTCAGCGCCTGCCGGCAGGCGGCAATCGCCTGATCCGGGCTTCCACTCTCCAGATGCGCCAGTCCCAGGTTGGCATGAAAGTCCGGTTCGCTCGGATTGAGCGCAATCGCGCGATTGATGTAGTCAATGGCTCCGCGCTTGTCGCCCTGCTGGCTCAGCGCCACGCCAAGGAGGTGGAGCGCGCCGGGGTGATCGGGGTGCTCGGAGAGAATCTGGCGATACATCGCCTCCGCCTGGGCCAGATGCCCCGCGGAATGCTCGCGAAGTGCGGCGTCAATGGAGGGTTGCAATTCCATAATTCCATCTCATTGCCAAAAATTCATTTGCGATCGTAGCAACAATTGTATATCACACCATTTTATCGGATGGCAACGACGTCGATGCCAGGCCGACGGCGCAGGGCGCGCTGACACCTCGAAGGTGCCGGGCAGGGGATAGAAAATGAAATCCAGCAAAGCTCACCGCAAGCAGCGGCTTCGCGCCGCGGTCGTTCTTTTCGCGCCCGTGGTTGCCGTCCCCGTGGTCGCGTTCGGAGCCAACACCGACAACTTCACCGGAACCAGCGGACAGGACTGGAACACCGCCAGTCACTGGAACAACGACTTGATCCCCGGCACCGGCGATACCGTCAACATCGCCGAATCGCCCACCAGTCTTTTCTCGGTCAACTTTGATGGCAATTACACCGCCGCCACGGCCATCTCCTTCCTGATTCTGGACGGAAGCACCAGCTTCGGCGTCGAGCTGAATCAGACGACCTCCGGCGATAACCTCTTTGCCGGCAACGAGACCATCGGCGACGATGGGCTTGCCACCTTCAATCAGACCATTGGTACCAACTCGACGGGGACCATTTATCTGGGGTTCTTCTCTTCCGCCAGCATCGGCACTTACCTCCTGAGCGCCGGCAGCGTCCTTGCCGCCAACATCAATGTCGGAAACAACGGGCATGGAATATTCACCCAGTCGGGCGGCTCCGTTTCCATCAGCTCACTTTTGAGCGTCGGCGCCAACGCCGGCAGCGTCGGAACCTACAGTTTGAGCTCCACCGGCTCGCTGACGGTCTCCGGCTATGAGCGGGTGGGCTACCTCGGTACCGGCACCTTCAACCAAAGTGGCGGAACCGTCAACAGCAACGCCTGGCTCTTCGTCGGATCGGACGTGGGCGGCAACGGAACCTACAGCCTCTCCGGCACGGGAGTGCTCAACGCCCCGCAAATGTCGGTCGGCTATCACGGGACCGGCGTGGTCAATCAGTCCGGCGGTACGGTCTCCAATACCAGTTTTCTGAACCTCGGCGATCAATCCGACGGCCTGGGAACCTACAACCTCTCCGGCGGCCAGCTTAAAGTTGCCGCGGAAACCGTCGCCAACGGCGCCACCGGCTCCTCGGGAAACCCCGGCGCAAATCTCTTCCAAACCGGCGGGACCAATTCCATCTCGGGTGCCTTGACCATTGGCAGCCAGTCCGGCAGCAATGGGCTCTACAGCCTCAGCGGAGCCGGCGTGCTAACCATCACCGGCGCGGAATATGTCGGTAATGCCGGCGTCGGCGCCTTCAACCAATCGAACGGCACGCATACCGGCAACACAGAGCTTTACCTGGGCTACAGTGCTGGAGCCACCGGAAACTATGCTCTCTCCGGCGGCACGCTCAACTCAACTCTGGTGTCCGTCGGTTACAACGGGACTGGCACCTTCACCCAGTCTGGCGGGTCACACTCTCTCAGCGAAAGCTTGATCGTCGGCGACCAATCAACCGGAAATGGGACATACAACCTTTCAGCAGGCAATCTGTCCGTCCCCTTCGCAGAGTACATCGCCAATTCCGGCACCGCCGTATTCAACCAATCGGGCGGGACCAACGCGGTGGTCAGCGGAAACTTCATAATCGCCGAGCAATCCACCAGCAACGGAACCTATAGCCTTGGTGGCACCGGCCTGCTCATTTTTGGCACCGGTCAGTACCAGTATGTCGGCGTCTACGGAAAGGCAACGTTCATTCAATCCGGCGGCACGTTTAACGCCACCGGCGACCTCTCCATCGATCTCGGCGCCGCGGCTGGCGGCACCGGGAATTACACGCTTTCCGGCGGGACACTCAGTGCCAGCAACTTGAGTGTGGGATCTCTCGGCAGCGGGAGTTTTGTACAGAGCGGCGGAACGGTCAGCCTCACCGGTCTGCAATTCGGCTCCAATGCCGGCGCCAGCGGGTATTACTCGCTCTCCTCGATCGGCTCCATCACTACCGGAAGCGGAGGCGAGATTGTTGGAGCGAGCGGCGCCGGCACGTTCGTCCAAAGCGGCGGAACAAACTCTGTCAGCGGAAACCTCACCATCGGCAGCCAGTCGGGCGGCAATGGATCCTACAGCCTCAGCGGCACCGGCTCGCTCGCCGTCACGGGATCCGAATATGTCGGCTACAGCACCACTGGCACCTTCAACCAATCCAACGGCACGCACACCAGCAGCACCTGGCTTTACCTCGGCTATAGCGCGGCCGGCACGGGAAGCTATTCGCTGTCCGGCGGCACGCTCAATCCCGCACAAGTTTCCGTCGGGTACAACGGGACCGGCACCTTCACCCAGTCGGGCGGCACTTCCACCATCGCCAACTTCCTCACCGTCGGCGACCAATCAACCGGAAATGGGACATACAACCTTTCAGCAGGCAATCTGTCCGCCCCAGAGAACATCGGCTATTCCGGCACCGGCGTATTCAACCAATCGGGCGGGACCAACGCGGTCAGCGGGACCTTGGAAATCGGCTCCCAATCCACCGGCAACGGAACCTATAGCCTTGGTGGCACCGGCCTGCTCATTGGCACCGGCATTTTATCTCAGTTTGTGTATGTCGGCTACTCCGGAAACGGAACGTTCATTCAATCCGGCGGCACGTTTAACGCCAACGGTTTGATCTATCTCGGCGCCTCGGATAGCGGCACCGGGAATTACACGCTTTCCGGCGGGACACTCAGTACCGCCGGCAACTTGCTTGTGGGTTATGGCGACAGCGGGAGTTTTGTGCAGACCGGGGGAACCGCCACTCTCGGCGGTATGACGCTCGGGTATTACCCCGGAACGACCGGTTATTGCTCCATGTCTTCAACCAGCTCCCTGTCGACGGGAGGCGGAGAAGCCATCGGGGAATTTGGCGCCGGCACGTTTGTTCAATCCGGCGGGACCCACACGATCGGCGGTTCCCTGGTCTTGGGCTATCAGTCTCCCGGCGTTGGAAGCTACTTGCTTTCGGGCAGCGGCGTGGCAAGCGTCGCGGGCACGGCTTCTGTCGGCGGCACCAGCTCCGCCGCGGGCGGCACCGGCGACCTCGCCATCAGTTCGGGTTCCATGACCATCACAGGCTCTCTGGTGGTCTGGAACACCCCCGGAACTTCTGTCTCCCTTTCCGGCGGAACGCTCAGCGTCGGATCGCTCAACCTGAATGCGACGCCCTCTCTTTTCAACTGGACCGGCGGCACATTGAATTTCAGTTCGCCCATGACAATCAACTCCAGCTTCGTCCTGGGCTCCTCGGTTTCTCTGGCAGCCGGCCAAACGCTCTCCACCTCTTCGACCTTGACCAACGCCAGCCAACTCACGCTCAACGGCGGCGCTCTGGGCGGCAGCGGAACCATCGTCAATGCCAGCCAAATGAGCGGGTTCGGAACCCTCGGCGGCTCTGGTGGCTTCACCAACTCCGGGCAATTCTCCCAGACGGGAGGTGACCTGACGCTTTCCAACACCGGCGCTGATGCAAACAACGGCAACTTCATCCTCGCGGGATATCAACTGAACCTCTTTGCCATACTGACCAATAACGGTACCCTGACGCTCAACGGCTCCACCGTCAACGGACCCGCCCCTCTGAACAATGACGCCGCGGGGGTCATCTCCGGATCGGGCACCATTACTGCGTTCCTGAGCAACCTTGGAACCATCATCCCATCCAATGGCACGTTGACTCTCCCCGCGTTCACCAACGCGGGTTTCATCACCCCCACTGGCGCCACCTCCAGCCTCATCGGCGGCGCTATCACCAACAATGGCTACATCCAGGGCATCGGCAACATCAGCAACGCCATCACGAACAACGGCACCATCCAGCCGGTGGGAAGCGGCACGCTTCGATTCATCGGAACTGTGACCAATCCCGCGGCCGGGTTCATCACCGCCTCCACCGGCAACGACGTGGTCTTCTCCCAGGGAATCGCCACCAACGCCGGCAGCATCAGCCTGACCGGCGGCACCGTGGATATGAACAACGTTGCCATGACCAATACCGGCACCATCTCCGGCTATGGCATCCTCCGCACCGGCGGATTAACCAACAACTCCCAGGTCGTCCTCTCCGGCGGCACCACCACTGTCGGCGGATCCATTACCAACACATCCGGCGCAAACATCAACATCGAGTATTCGCCAGCCGTCTTCGACAGCGCTGTGACCAACAACTCCGGCGCCACCATCGCCATCACCAATGGAAGCGCCACCTTCGTCAGCACCTTCACCAACAATGGCACGCTGACCATTAACAACACCGGCCCGGCGGTCACCACCTCCACCGCCCAGGCCGTCACCGGCACCGGCACCATGACCCTGGCCGCCGCCACCTCCGCTTCAGGGAACCTGACCGCCTACTCGGTTGTCCAGAACTCGATTGTGATCAACGCCGGCGGCCTGTTGGCCCTGCATGGCCCGACCCAAGCCGCCAGTGTCACCAACAATCTCTCCCTCAACGGCAACGGCACCCTCGACCTGGGCGGCAATGGCATCGTCGTGAACTACACCGGCGCCAGCCCGCTGCCGGCCATCCAAGCTGCGATCGCCACCGGCAGCAATGGCGGCACGTATGCCGGCCCCTATACCAGTCCGGCCATCACCAGCAGCGCCGCGGCGGCCGCTGCCTCCAACAAATATTCGGTTGGCGTCGGTTATGGCGAAGCCAGTGTGCTCCTGCCCAAAGGTGGGACTTTCCTGGGAACCACCATCCCCCCCGGCTCCAATGCCGTTCTGGCCCGCACCACCCTTGGTGGCGACGCCAACCTCGACGGAACCGTCAACTTCGCCGACTTCCAAACACTTCAGATAAACTACAACCAGCCGGGCCCCTTTAACTGGTCGCAGGGAGACTTCAATGG
>Ga0182024_10006904_pt1 | contig 24722 bp, 30 predicted proteins | sample P32metaG_FD_120480 | JGI IMG/M metagenome (GOLD analysis project Ga0182024, IMG submission 120480) | Permafrost microbial communities from Stordalen Mire, Sweden - P3-2 metaG (Illumina Assembly) | ecosystem: Environmental > Terrestrial > Soil > Wetlands > Permafrost | place: Sweden: Stordalen...
CTTCACCGCCAATGCCCGCGCCAAGACCATCATGGCGACGGAAGGATTCGTGAAGCTGCTGGCTGACGCCAAGACCGACCGGATCCTGGGCTGCCATATCCTTGGACCCGAAGCCGGCAATCTTCTGGCCGAAGTGGTGCTGGCGATGGAATTCGGCGCCGCGTCCGAGGACATCGCCCGCACCTGCCATTCGCATCCCACCTTGACGGAGGCGGTGCGCCAGGCGGCGATGGCGGTGGAAGGCTGGACGATGCAGATGTGACGTCACGCCAAAGCGTGACGTCATCCCTGGCGAGGCGCGTCCAGCGCCGAGGAAAAGGGATCCATCCGCCAACGCGCGAAGTCATTCCCGGAGGGGCGCGGCCGGAAGCGTCACATGTTCCGGCCGCGGGCCCATACCGATGAAGCGGGCGGGAAATTGCCGTAACCAGGGCCAGTGGTTGAGAAGTTTCAGGAACAACGGTGGCTTGAGCGTCCCGGTGGAGCGCAGCGCACCAACCAGCATCGTTTTTTGCACGATCACCTGGAAGGCCTGGATCATCCTGGTGGGGAATTCGCGGCGGCGTTGGACTTTCTTGAGGTCGCCGAATTTGGCGACGCCTTTTTGCAGCACCGGACCCAGCAGATTGGCTGTCGCCACCGCGTCCTGGATGGCGAGATTGATGCCCACGCCGCCGACGGGCGACATGGCGTGTGCGGCGTCACCAATGCAGAGGAGCCCCGGCCGCGCCCATGTGACGAGCCGGTTCACCATCACCGTCAAAAGCTTGACCTGGTTGAAGTCGCGGATGGATTCGTCCACCCGGTCGGCGGCAAAGCCCGCAATCTCTTTCAGGCGGGCGCGGAACTGAGGCAAGCCGTTCGCCTTGATGGCGTCGAAGCCGCCCTTGGGCACCACATAGGCGCATTGCCAGTAATCGGTGCGATAGATCATGACAAAGAACTGTCCACCCTCGATGCGCGCCACCAGATCGGACGGATCGCCGTCGCGCATGGGAAGCCTGAGCCACAGCACGTCGATCGGCGCGCCCAGCTCTTTGCGTTTGAGGCCGGATTTGGCGCGCAGGACGGAATGGCGGCCATCGGCGGCCACGGTGAGCCCGGCGCGAATCTGGACATGACCGCTCGGACTCGTGGCCAGGACGCCGGAGATGCGCCCGCCCTGGGCCAACAGATCCTTGGCTTCTGTTTCCATCAGGAGATGGAAATGGGGAAAACGCCTGGCCTCCGCGGCGAGGAAATCCAAAAAGTCCCATTGCGGCATCAAGGCGATGAATTTGCAGTGGGTGGGAAGGCGGGAGAAATCCCCGATGGTGAAATGCCGGTTCCCGATCTCGACCGTGGCATTTCGGATCGCGGTGTGGGGCAGTTTGAGGAATTTTTCCAGCAGGCCCAGCTCATGCATCACTTCGAGCGTGGAGGGATGCACGGTATCGCCGCGGAAGTCGCGCAGGAAATCCTTGTGCTTTTCCAGCACCGTGACGTCCACCCCGGCGCGGGCGAGAAGATAGCCCAGCATCATGCCGGCGGGGCCGCCGCCGGCGATCACGCATGAGGTGGAAATCTGTTCCATCGGGCCGGCGCTATTGTCATGACGGGTCGCGACTTAATCAAGCGGACCGGCCCGGATCTCGATGGGGTGGTGCTGGCGCGCGTGGCCGCGTTCGAAGACGCGATCTGAGGGCGCTGAAATTTTTTTGTAAAATCCGGTTTCCCGGGGTTGAGCTCTCCGCTGGTGCAAGGTATCTTGCGTTACAAGTTACTTGTACCGCCCACGGCAATCGGCGGCAAACGGAGCAACAAAATTCCTATTTTTTCAAATATTTCCAGATACTTACGTCTTTGTCTGGTGGCATTGCTGGCGGCCGGATGGGCGACCAACGCGGCCGGCGCGGACGCCTCCGGGGCCGTGCTGGTCTATCCCGCAAGCTATTTCGCCGGCGTACAGCTCAACACCGCTTACGACATGATCACGCGGCTGCCGGGCTTTGTTTTCACCGACACCAACACGCAGCAGCGCGGTTATGCCGGATCGATGGGCAATGTCTTCATCAATGGCGCGCCGCCCGCGTCCAAAACCGATGTTCTCAGCAATGTGCTTGGCCGCATTTCGATTGCCGATGTGGATCGCATTGAAGTGATCCGGGGCGGCGCGCCCGGAATCGACATGCAGGGCTTAAGCGTGATCGCCAACGTGATCCTGAAGCACGGCGGCAACCATGTGATCGTCACATTGACCAACATGACCTATGGCGATGGCCATCAGGGACCGGGCGCCAGCGTCGAATTCACCGGCCAGCTGGATAACAAGACTTATGACCTGCAACTGTCGCGCATCAACACGCTAAATGACGATTCGGCGGGCAATGGCATCGGCATTACCGCTCATCCGGGCATGGGCGTGGTGCTCGACGGCTCGCACCGCCGCGGCGCCGAGAAAACGGGCTGGGGTCTCAACGGTTCCTGGGAGCAGCCGCTGCTGGAAGGCAATCTTGCGACCGATCTGATCCTGCAGCAGACCACCTACAACAGCGCCGTGTTCTATGACGCGCCGGGCGAAGCCGACTTTCCCTCCAGCGAAAAGCTGCGCAATGCCGAACTGGGCGGCCATTGGGACCGTCATTTCGGCCAGGTCGAACTCAATCTGGTGGCGTTGCAAAGGCTGCAACGCGACCAGAACGACAATGCCTCGCTCACGCCCGGCCAGGACCAGCTCTTCCATTCGATCGCCGACAGCGGCGAAAGCATTCTGCGCGCCACGCTCAAATATCTATGGTCGCCCGAGCTGATGATCGAGGGGGGCATCGAGGGCGCCTATAATTTTCTCAATGGCCATTCCAGCTTTATCTCCGATGGCGTCCCCACGGCGCTGCCGGGCGCCAATCCCGTGGTCAATGAAAAGCGCGGCGAAGCCTTCGTGCAATCGAGCTGGAAGATCGCGCCCGACTGGTCGCTGGAAGCAGGCGCGCGGGTGGAATACTCCACCATCCTGGCGCAAGATATTCCCTCGCGCAGCTTCACCTTCTTCAAGCCGCGCCTGCTTCTGAGTTGGTCGCCCACGGGGGCCAGCCAGTTTCGGCTGCGGGCCGAGCGCACGGTGGGTCAGCTCGACTTCAATAATTTCATCGCGTCCACCAATTTCTCCCAGAACGGCGTCAATGCCGGCAACGAGAATCTGGTGCCCGACCAGCATTGGCAGTTCGAAGGCGATTATGAATATCATTTCTGGGACCGGGGCGCGTTCCTCCTCAGCATCACGCGCGACTACGCCACCGACCTGGTGGATTATGTCCCGATCGGCAATGGACTGGATGGCCCCGGCAATCTTCCGCACGGGCTCTTGACCACGTACGACGTGGAGGCTTCCGTTCCGCTTGACCGGCTGGGGATCACGGGCGGCACGCTCAAGCCGTCATTGGTGTGGCGCGACACCTCCACCAAGGATCCCGTGACCGGGCAGACTCGCCAGATTTCCAACACCCGCGACCACAGCATTCAGATCGCCTATCTGGAAGACATCAGGTCGCTCAATTCGAGCCTGGAGCTCGACTTAGGGACCATGCCGTATGGGCGGGATTATTACCGCATCGACCAGGTCACCCATCTCCAACTGGCCACACCCTATTTCGGCGTCCAGTGGGACTATAAGCCCGAGCCGGACCTGGACCTTCAGTTCCAACTCTCCAACATCGTGCCTTATACGTTCGACATCATCGAATATAATTATGCTGGACCACGCAACATCTCGCCGCTCACTTCGGTCCAGGACGAGCACACCAATTCCTTTCCCCGGCTTTTCATACAATTGCGCAAGACATTTTGACGGTCTTTACGGCGATCAGGGCCCAGAATCCGCCGAATTGAAATCCGGCGTTTTCACCCGTGGCGGCGGCGGCTCAGAATCCCAGCCGCCCAGCTTGAGCGCCACCATCATTGCGGCCTGGCGCAATTCGTCACCCAGGACGCGATCGTCGCTGGCGCGCGCGATCACCATGCCGCCCACGCAAAGCGCGGCAATCGCCAGCGCCGAAGCGCGGCTGGGCGCGTCCGCGCCCTGTTCCAGAATCTGCACCATGCCTTCGAAAGCGGCCTGGTAGGCGCGCTTGGCGTTGGCGCTGGCGCGCGCCACATCGCTGGGCAGCGCCACCATCGGGCAGGCATTCTCGACATCCTCGAAATGGGCATTGGAGAGATAGGCGCGGACGATCTGCGGCGCCAATTCCGCCGCATCGTCGAATTCCTCCATGCCCTTCCAGCCGCAACTCCACTCCGGGTTGGTGAAGAAGCAATCCAGCACTTCGGCGTAGAGATCGCTCTTGCTGGTGAAATGCCGGTAGAATCCGCCATGGGTGAGGCTGGCTTCCTCCATGATCTGGCCGATGGTGACCCCGTCGAAGCCGTTGCGATTGAACAGCTTGCGGGCGGCGGTGACGATCCGGGTCCGGGTCTGCCTTCTGTGATCCAATGGATATGGCATGGCGCTCCCCATCTGTCTTTGGCTTGCGAAACTACCATGCCCCCCGCCGCAAAAGATGATCTTGAACATCTTTTGCCCAAGGGCATCTTACAGCCCGAGTGTACCAGGAAGGATCAGGTCATGGCATTGGACGGTAAAAAACCGGCACGCCGGCAGTTGTTGCTTGTGGGATTGGCAGGCGGTGCGATGCTTGCCGCGGGCAAGGCGTTGGCGGCGCAGAAGGCCAGCGCCAGCATCCATCAGGAAGAGAATTTCTCCGTCCCGCCCGCGCGCGTCTATGCGGCACTCATGGATGAAAAGGAATTTTCCGCCTTCAGCGGCGCGCCGGCCAAAATCGGGAGCGGTGAAGGCGATGCCTTCTCCCTGTTCGGCGGCGCGATCACGGGGCGCAATCTCGAGCTGGTGCCCGACCGGAGACTGGTGCAGGCTTGGCGCGATTCCAATTGGGGCCCCGGTCTTTACTCGATCGCGCGATTCGAACTCGCTGCCGCCGGACAAGGCACGCATCTGGTGTTCGATCAGGGCGGTTATCCGTTGAGCGATTACGCCAGCCTGGTGAGCGGCTGGCATTCCCATTATTGGGAGCCGATGAAAAAATATTTTGCGAAGTAGAACGGACATAAAAAAGAAGGTACGGGGACGCCATCGCGAAGGTGATGGTGGCCCCGGCCCTCCGGTCGCCCTCACCGCGCCGCGGTTCGGTGCGGGGCAAGGTTTTCTAATTCGCTTTGCTTATAAGAAAACCTAAGCCCGAGCGCAGCGAGAACGGACATAAAAAAGAAGGTACGGGGACGCCATCGCGAAGGCGATGGTGGCCCCGGGCCGAGTCGAACGGTCACGTCCCTTTCGGAACAATGGATTTTAAGCCTTTACCAAGATGCACTTATCTGGTGGGCGCGGTGGGCTGATCTCTGGTGAAGAGCGAACCGGGTACTAGTTCCGGGTAGTGACAGTGCGCGCCAGCCAGCGTTTGAGCCTCCCTGCTATTTATCGTTCGATCTGGAGAAACGACTTGGATGACGGCGGCCCTATCTCGCCGCTCGGAACGCCGTCCGCGGCGCCGAACTCGAACTGTAGCAGTGCTTGGGGATTGCTTGGGCAACTAAGAGCGGCGCTTCCGAGTGGCTTAAAACCAGCGTTAAAGGATCGAGTAATTTCCTCCGGTGTCCAAACTACTTCAATCTGATGCTACCGGCCTCGGCACTATGTGGCTTCGGGAATCTGCGTCTTCAATAGCTCCCAACATTCATTGAGATGCGAAACAACCGCCTCTTGAAATTTGTACCAATCAGTCTCTTTGAAACGGGTGGTGTCTTTCCACGTGCATGGCATTCTAGTGCCGAAATCTAGGGCATCTCCGATAAGGCCAAGGTTTTCCGCCATATAAAGAGCGAGGCGTTGCGCAATGTCGGTCCGCTTTTCTACGAATGCGGCATCAGCCCATTTGCCGACATTGTATGCGGGCATATCAGTTCCACCATATGCCGCTTGCCGAGCTCGGGCTTGATATCTCTGGATACGAGCGGCGTCTAATTGAGGACTATTAGCTGAAGAAGCGCCAATGTCTTGCTCAAGATCATGCCTGATCGAAGCGATTTCTGGGTCCGAATTGTGACCGGGGCCTTTCAGGTGCAACGAAAGTTTCCGGAACAAATGCTCGGCCGCATCCAAGAAGCGGGGGGTGTTCTCGACAACTGGATTAGCGAGCCGGGGGTCATTCCAGATCAGACCTGGAATGTCTGGTTTATGCTCAGCAAGGGCGTGTCCGACCATGGCGATCGTCGCCAAATCTTCGATCCGGCCCATGATGCTCTTTGCCCGGTCCAATGGCATCTCATTGAAGTTGTCGTCTATGCCAAGAAAGTTTTGATGCGCCCATGTATCGGCGTAAGCGTGGGCACTCGCCCCTATCCGATAAAGATTTCCAGACTTGAGAGCCGAATCGATCATGGCATTCGCCAGCTGGCTGTTTGGTGTTGTAACCCATTTGCTTTTCCGTCCGTCGTGGCGCGCCGCTGAAGGCGAGTCAGGATCACCGGGTATGAAGTGGAAGATGGGGTAAATTCGCTTGTTGTGACGCGGATGAAGAATGTCCATCGTTTGCGACAACGTGCTTGTATAGGCCGACGATGTGCCCGCGCTCACTTCAATGGGGATGTGGTTATCATCGACCTCTTGAGCGGACTGGGCAATGATCACAGCCTGTGCCGACCCAAAGCCTGCGCGAGCAGCTATCAGGTAGGTCATGTAATAATGGAATTCGATGTCCATAAGCCCACTCGCAGCAAGGAAGCGTCGAGGAGTATGGACCGATTCGGCTAACTGAGCTTTCTAGACAAGTGATTTAGCGATGGTGCCGCCATGGAACCAGGGAGGAAGACAGAGCATGCCACCTCGCCTTGATCCGTTTTCACTCGCCGCAATCGCGATTGACCAATTCTTTCGCGAGACACATTTGGGTGTCGCGACCTCTTTCGTATGGCGAAGGCGAGAACAACTATACTTGATAACCAATTGGCACGCAGTCACTTGTCGAAATAACGAGACGGGCAAGCACTTAACTCCAGAGGCTGCCGAACCCAGTCATATCATCGGGCATTTTCGAGCGCAGAGAGGCAGCTTTGAGACGCAGCAACGGAAGATTGTGCTGAGAGATAAAGATGACATTCCATTGTGGCTACACCATCCCGCTCACGGAAGGCGTGTTGATGTCATTGCGATACCGTTACCCAAGGAATACGAGACTTTTGTCACCCCCATAAACGAGCTTGATGCCGAGCCACTCCTGGTGAAAATCGGGATGGACGTTTTCATCTTGGGATTTCCGTTCGGCGCCAAGGCACCGGCATTGCCAATCTGGAAGCGCGGTAGCATCGCCTCCGAACCTGAAATCGTGAGGCAGGGCGATATGTTTTATTTGGTGGACACAGCATCGCGACCAGGAATGTCTGGCGCGCCTGTGATCCTCCGTACCTACGGTGTTCATCTAACGGAAAGCGGGCCATCCATAAAAACTGATCCCGCAACGAAGATTATTGGGATCTATTCAGGGAGATTGAGAACGGCTGAGACTGAGGCTCAATTAGCGCGGGTCTGGCCTGCTTCATTCATAACTGAGATCATCGACGCAAACGAGCGCGACAAGGGAGCTTGGTAGGCCACCTCTCGCCAATCTCAACCGACGAAATGTGATGCTCTAATCACTCGATGGAAATGCGAAAGATTGTTGATAGCAACTTTTTACGATCCTCTCGACTGGCGGACTATCTTGGCCGGAGCAAAACGCACTTTGCTGTACTAACAGATTACGCGGCAATGGAGGCGTACAAGGGAAATACACTGTCTTCAATTCATCGGTCGATGGAAATCCTGTCGGCATATCCTTCTCAGGTCATCATCCTAAAGAATACCCTGTTGGTGTGCGGATTGAGACCAAGAACATCCCACCTTCAGCGTCGCATGATTGATAGCGAACAGACAGCTGGGTTTGATCAATATTGTCGCCATCTGAAAGAAGCGGCCAACGGCAATAAAATGATCCAAGATCAGCTCTTGGCTATGGGACGGGAGGCAGACGAACATATGGAACGAATGCTCCACGATGCAGAGAAAATGGGTGAAGCGCCGGGATCTGTGGCTAAGACGTTTAAAGATGAAGAGCTCAAGATATTGCGCAAGAAACTACCATTCACAAAGACGATGCTAGAAAAGATTTTTAAAGAGGCAATGATGATTGCGGCGATACTTTTCCGCGATCACCCCAGAGTGACCAAATGGCCAAATGCACAACAGCTCGTGAGCACATACATTTTTCGGTTTTCTTTGGGCGCGTTATTCGTTGCGCTCAAAAAGATTCAAACTGGCGCAGAAGCAAAATTGAAGCCGGAACGATTTCGCAATGATCTGGTTGACCTTAGTTTCGCGACTTACGGAACCTTCTTCGATGGGCTCTTGACCGAGGACAAAAACCTCAAGGAGTTATATGTGACGATGACCACCGTTTTGAGTCTCGGGTTCGATGTACGGACATAATGGGTTGAACACTTAGTCGGCGCGATCTTCCTCTGATTCAACCTTCGCGGTTGGACTACGCAGCCGCTAAATGCAGCCAATAAGTTCTCTGGGCCCGGTCGTTACCCCTGCTGCGCCGCGTGCTATGCTGCCTCGCGTGCTTTAATTCAGTTTAGATTGGCTAGAGCCCCTATCAATGTTCTGGCGACAGAATCTGCGGGCGGCCGGACTTGAACCGGCACAGGCCTTTCAGCCCAACGGATTTTCATACCACTTCGGTTTTCACCGCCGCCAATGGCGTTCGTGGTCTGGACTATCCCTTCACCATAGCGTCTCCGCCTTAGGCGCCACCCGTCTAGTCTCTACACCTTCCCCTTTCAGGGCTTGGCTCGGGATTGCCAGTTAAGGTTTCCCCGAATTTGGGCAGTTCTACTCCGGCAGTTTCCCGCCGGGCACTCACGTGACTAAGTCCGGTGCGTCTACCATTCCGCCACGCCCGCAGAGAGCCCGCTATAGCGGAACGCCATCCCAGGGCCAACCCGAACCATGGGGGAGGGCCCGAGCGCCCAGCACCATCCGGTTCCACGGTCAGAGTCATTGGCCAGGAAAGTTATATGAATTCAAGCACTTAAAAATATTACTCGCCGCCTGTTCTCATGGGATCATACGAGGGTCGGGAGGCAATAGTGCTGTCCGGCTTATTTTGAAAGGTTATAAATTTACATGGGTCACATAGAGCACGATCTTTTCATTATTGGCGATCATTTCGAGGTCGCCTGCGGTAATTGCCAGCAGATACGAGATGTCCTGGATTTTCAGCATGACCCAGCCATCGAGCCTGGACCGGACCATCCTCATTACAGCTGCCCCCAATGCGGTTACCAGCTGCCTTTGGTGCTGATCAAGTACTACGAACCGGGGGAAAGCTATGCGATCCAATAAGCCAAGGGTCAGAAAGGTCAGAACGCGAGCTCCGTTTCTTCCCGCGCGCGAAAAGCGGCTTGCGAAAGAGTATGCGCAGATGGCCATCCGCGGGCTCTTAAGGGCGCCCGCTTACATCTCTGGGGTCACCCTCACTTGTGCCCAGTTTCTTCCGAACACAGCCGGTGGACGTGCTTGGCTGACTCGTGAGGTACTTTCGGCAGAGATAAAGAAATTCCTCGACAGGTTGAACCGCCTTGTCTTCAAACAAGGCTATCGCCGGTATGGCAAACAGCTACGCCGATACAGTGCTATCGAGGGTGGCGATGGATCGGGGATTCACCTTCACGCCCACTTGATGATCGAGCAACCTGATCCCAAGCGGATTTCCTGGTTCGAGTTCTGCAAACTGCTACGTCGGACATGGGAACAGTCAGAATGGGCTTTCCCTGACACTTATGTCGACCCATGCGCACAGGAGGAAGCGACCGCTTTCTATCTAAGCAAATGTGGTCCAGACGCTATTGATTTGGAAAATTGCTATTTCGGCCCTTAAAGAATTCGGGGAAGGCCGAGACCCCGTTATAATGGTCGCCTTGCCGGTTGGCTAAATACCGGTGTTCCCTAAATGGGCAGTCTCCTTGCAGTTCGAAGGACCTTGGCACGGCTGGTAAGTTTGAAAACTGGGTCTTCAGCTCAGGTAGGATAACTATGCCAGTTCATCACAATGCCCAATCACTACATGGCCTGTACAACAACCACGTTCTGACCAGAACGACATGCCCACATAGCAATACCCAAAAACAAATCCAAAAAAATATTTGGGTCACACTCTTTCCAGCAGCATAATTCCTTTTAGCTCAGTCACTGGGACTGATGCATTCCCCACTGAAAAGGAAAACAAAATGAAATCAAAAATGCACTTTAACTCATGGCTTCGGGATTACGGGCCACAAACCATCACAGAAGCCAGATCACTGGCACATGTAATTGATAAACCAGGTGCAGCTGATGGTTTCTACCAATCAAGTACGGAAGGCTGTCGGTTGCAGATAAGATGTCATGGACAGACCGAATTGGTCCTTGCCACCGACAAAGCAAAGAAAACCTTTGCTTGGCTGGTATCACTTCAAACAAACAGGGAGTTCTGGAAGGACAAAGCCCAAAGGCCTCGTGCTGCCCCAGCGACTCTCGAACAATTTTTTAGCTGATGCTCTGTAACAGTTCATGCCTAGACCACAGATTCTCCACTGCGGCATGTTTGCTAATCAGGTCAGAAAATAATTTGGAACGTGTAAAGCTCCTCATACCTACACGACCTGACCAGCAGCCGAAGAAGGACTAACCTTCCCCGGCGTGATTGTGCTCGTCTAAGAGTGCAAACCACGCCTCCCAAGCGATCCTTTTCTGATCCTTTGCTCCACTCAGAAGTTGTTGGGCGACCTCACTACTAGGAAGCCTCACGCTGAGGTCGCCAGATCCACAATGGGGGCAACTCAGGCTAACCTCCGTGGTTGTACCGAATTCCTCGCACATGCCTTGAAGCACCGATCGATCCAAAGGTGTAAAGGTCTCGCACGCTGTGCAAGAAATCCAAATATCTCGATCGTCCGCGAGGAAATCGCGAAGTTTCCGCATATCAAACTTGAGTCGATACGATCGCGCGCGAAAATCGAACCACTGATCCTCTATCCACGAACAAATCTCTCCGACTTTATCTCGACAAGCGCAGGCAACCGAAAATGGTCTTGGTACTAAATTGAACGTTTTATACATGACACACACTCACCTTCTAAACATCCGTCAGCGGGACGGCACCGATTGAGCCATATGGCGTCAATTCCTTTTTGTGATCCGTGAAGGATCACGTAATTCATTGATCGGCTTGATTTGCGTCCCATCCCTATAATTCCAGCTGCTCTAAGTGCCGCCATCGCGCATTCGCCAGTGCCCATCGCCAGCGATGGCTTTGTGGACAGCCGAGGCAGGGTTGAACCTTCCTCGGCTTGGTCGCCATCGTCATTCGGACGCAAACCACTCCTCCCAGGCAATCTTTCTCCGATCCTTCGCTCCACTCAGAAGTTTTTGGGCGAGTTCACTACTAGGAGCCATCAGGCTGGCATTACGTGACCCACAATGAGGGCAACCCATCGATACCTCTATGGGTGCACCCAATTTCTCACACATGCCCTCCAGCACTGACCGATCCAACGGCGTGAAAGTCTCGCACCCGGAACAAATCAACCAGATGTCCCGATATGCCGCTAACCACTCACGCAGTCGGGCGGTATCGAGCTTTCGCCCCCGATGAAACAGACTCACAAAATCGAACCAGCGATCTTCTATCCACCAACAAATGGCTTCCGCCTTATCTCGGCAAGCGCAGGCAACTGAAAATGGACTTGGTATCAAATTACAATTTGTATTCGATCTGAAGTTCACGGCGACAGAACCAAGGCGAAAAAGAGATTTTGTAAGCCTTAGGCACACGTACATTGTTTCCCGGTTACTCCAGGGTGTGCCGATCTATGACATTGCCAGGAATTGCAGAACCAGTGTCCCCATGATCGAGGCGCATTACGCACGGTTCGTCAGTCCGAGACTGATGACAGGGTTGAACCGGTTCCTGCCCTCAGCTGGAACTGCAACAAGTGCTCAGATAGAACGGAATTGAGGAATGGAAATGGTCAACAAAGGCCACAACTGTAACGCCGCAACCCGCTGGATTGAGCAACCACCCAAATCGCCACATCGATACCGCGTGGAGTGCAGTATGTGCGGGAAATATCTCAAATGGGGCACGGAAAGCCAACTTGAGGCTGCTAATGCAGCGGGCACAATCGCCCGTATTGTAAAATTTAGCCCTCCGGCCACCCTTGACGCATTTCTGGACGAGGAAGAGGGAAGCATAGGGACCGAAGATGCGAAGCCTACAGAGTCAGACGATGACGAGCCGCCATTCTAGGCATTGGTGCAGTTTGGATTTCTTACGTTCGTGGGTTTCTCTTAGCAGTAGCGAAATCCATGAATTTTCGAGCAAGCCGCTCATAATTTTCCGCTATTTCTATCAGAGCCTTACGGGATTCCTCTTTGTCGTTCATGGCCGCAAGCTTGCGTATCTGCGCCGCTTGGTCGTGGTAATGCTGCGCCTTCAAGAACGGGTGATCCATATCGTGCGCCCGCTGTCAGTCGTGGCATATTAGCTCTATGCCTGAGACCCCGGCAGATGACAAAAGACCGCCTATGCTAGTTTCAAAGAAGCTCCCCCAGCTTAATCGAAGGCCGTGTACCCATCTTGAGGGGGCAAGCCCGTAAAGGATTGGGTAATAACTTGAGCGGAGAATCATAAGGCGCGGTGGCCCTCCCTCCGCGCAGTTCCCCTTATTAACTTGATCGGCCCGGTGCTCCCATGTTTCCGGGCCGCTTTTTATGGGCGCGACTGCTTAGCCGCGATAAAGGCTGAATAGGGCTATCAGTAAGATTGCCACAACGGCTAAGAGAGCCAGATGTCCCGGTCGCATGCCGCTGAGCCGTCGCACTTAGGCGGCTCCATCGTCGTCTTGAACTACCACTAATCCACTACGCTTGTTCTCTACAGGCGGAGTGCCGTTGCAGTCTGGATAGCCGCTCTCCGCAAATTTCTCTTTGGTCATTTTGCAGCGAATGCAGGTCCGATCCCTGAAAATATGTCCGCCAGCGTTATTCTCAATAATCATCGAAATCTCCACCGGAGATGCTAGGCTACTTTAGCATGCAGCTGCCAACAGCCGCCAAAATCTACAGGTCCCATCGCCGATCTGTCGCGCCGCAGCCTGGAGGCCAGGATGTTCGGCCTTAGCATTTGGCACATCCTGATTATTGGGTTTGTCCTGCTCTTGGTGTTCGGGGGCCGCATTTCGGATGCAATGGGCGACGTCGGCAGAAGCATCGGGTCGAATGATGGTCGAGCCGACCGCTTTGTTCCACCTCTTCTGCAGCGTATTCTCAGGGCGCTATTTCGATAGACGCGCCGCTATGACAGCCTGTCTAACAGATCGGCTTTGGGATATTGGCGATATTGTGAAGCTGATTGATGGATGGGAAGCGGGGGAAGCATGAACCACATAGTTCTGGGCGTTGGCCTCGGCGTCGTGGCCGGGGGCATTGTCGTCGCTTTGATGATGCCAATGGCGTTTGCTGACAAACGGGCAGCGTTGACAGCCGCATTTGTCAGCCGATTTTCAATTGGCTTTCTCACGGCCAATGTCGCGTTGTCGATAAGCCCGATAATCGTGGGTCTGAGTATCGGCCTGGTCCTCAGCATCCCGGACGCGCTTATCACAAAAGCCTATGCGCCGATCCTCATTATGGGGACGGTGCTGGGCGGATTTTGTGGCGTCGGGGTGGTGTTCCTGGGATAGCCGATGCAACCCTAAGTCAAACTGGACCAGTGCCCCCGACCGAGCGAGAAGACGGCCAACTGATAGCGCAACGACTACTGAAGGGACCTTATCCCATCTAATAACACTCGCGTCGCTCGGCAATCATCCTCGTTGTAACCCAAGATTCGTTGCCTCATTTCTGGGTTTTGTTCATTGATCCAGCGATCAAACCATTCGATGGACGCCGCCCCCGAAGGGTGCGTATCCCGCCAATCAAAACCAAGATATTTGGCAAGCGTCTTGATGGAATGATCTGATGTTGGCCATTCGGTCGAACACTTCACCACGTCCAAATACAAATCGACAGAGCGTTGCGGATCAAATAAATCATTGATCTCATCAGCCGAGCAAACAGTGGGATAGCGCTGCTGTAGCTTTCGCCACCATGTGCGCTCATATTTCGAGTAGTAGTACACGGCGCACGGCGAACGCTCCCTGATAAATTCAACAGCCTGCCTGAAAGCCTTTTCTTCTAAAGCGCCATCTGTCGCATCCGCAAAGAACGCATGATAGCGCTCATTGCTGGAATCACCCTGTCTGCGCTCTACGAAGCCATGCAGATAGCAAAAGTCTCGCATCGGATCGACTTCGATGTCAAAAAACAATTCAACTTCCGACACTGGCAAATTGACCGGCGCAGTGAGATAGGGCTTGCCATTCTCTTTTATTAGACGCGCGCGGCGCTGAAACTTGTCTATCGTTTCAAGACCTATGCCTTTGAAGATCGACTTCTTACCGTTCGCGAAAATTGAGAGATCAGCAGCCGCCAAATCTCCCATGGTTGGCACTGCGTGATACATGGCATCACGCTTTGGCCGACCCAGTTCTGGTATCAGCGTCAGATCGTCTCGATTTTTAAGGTCTTCCAGGCATGCTGAATACCAATGGCAGAGGCCGCATTTAGCTGAGGAAGCAGGAAGCGTTTCAGTCTCGGCGGCGGCGATCTTCTCAGCTGTAGCAAGCGCTTGCTTATAGAATGCCCACATTGTTATTGGGTTTCGAGTGCCTACCGGCTCATCAAGCCGGTAGGTGACCTCGTCGCCGTGAATATCGAGGATGTACGGGGTCCGGTCAGCTGAAAGACCCTTGCGCTCCAGGATATCCGTGTAAAGGGCAAGCTGGACCGCATAGTGTTTCTTTAGCTTGCCGTCGTCCTCATCACCCTCATATCCCGAACCAGATTTTATATCTGCAGCAATATATTTATCGCCGCGTAAGCGCAGAAGGTCTGGCTCGCCAACTAAATTATCCGCTGCGATCCGACCACCATAGATAAGTGGTTCCTTTCGTTCTATCGCCTGTGCGGTCCGCAATTCGAGGTCAGTTCCGGCCCACGCAGAAAGGTCCAGAAATGGCTCTTTCAGATTAGCGACTATCTCGTCTTCATAGAGAGTTCCCCTTTTCCAAAGCATCTGGACGAAGGGATTGGGTGTATCGCGCTGACCTTGATCGCCGCGCAGATCCAGTGTTAGCCGGTGAGGGCACTGAACCAAGTCATAGAGCATAGAAGCTGTAATAGGCATAAAAAGGTGCTCTCTCGAAACTATTCGCAAAGAAATTAATCAGCCACCATTCCATATCTGTGTAGGTCGTCGGTAGTCGCGAGCCCGAGCGTATTAACGAGAAAGTCAGTCTTGGCGAAATGAGAAACCGGATCGCCGACGGCGGGCCAAATCTCTTCCACCCGTGTGTCTGACAAATCGAGAGACCCGAGGGCCCGGGCGTCATCTCTCAATACCCTGTATTTCTCTTCATCCATAAACAGAACGATGATTCCGATACCAAATTTCTCTCCGTATTCTCGAAGCTCTGGATATCCGTCAATTTCTTCGATGATCGCCTCAGGCGCTCCATGAGCAAAAGCGAAATATACACGATCGGCGAATCGTTTGTGGGAGACGGCTTGGAAAATATCTGTTTGCCAATTACGAAGCGTAATTTTGGCCTCGATAGTCGCCAATTCGACGTGCGTGATATTGAAATGGCTCTCTATACGCAGCCCAACTATGTCAGGATTTCCCCAAGGGCCATTTCTCCTACCGCGCGCATTGTTCTGCGCGCGGAATTTCCGGGATGTCAGCCATTGAACTAGAAGGTCATAGAGACGATCCTCCCGCTCTAACCTAGTTCGCGGCTCCTCGTCACCGACGGAGATCGGCGTGGACGTTTCTGGTGACTCGGCAAGCTGGAATCCGTAACCAGTACCGACTCGCTTGATACGAGAGTTAGGATCTTTGGATGCTCGGGTAAGAAAAGAACCCCAGCTTTTCGCAAGCTCGGAGACTTCAATTTCGTCAGCAGGGTCTTTGATCTCGTTCCAATGCTGCTCGACCAGGGCTAGAAGGGCTGTGCCATATAATGACTTTCCGGCACCAAATCGTTCGAGCGCAATTCGCGCGTATTTGCAGACAAGATCATAGATGGCCATCGCTTGCCTCCCCTGGTGACCGGGGAGTTCATAAACCTCTGACAAGCAGGGTCGCGATGGCCTTTAGGCTTTCGCCCTGTTGCATACGCCATCGCCTCCCCGACCGCATGGGTCGAGGAGTGCGTTCACGGCGCACTCAGCCGCTTGTCAGAGGGGTTATGAAGCCCCAGACGGCATGAATGCCGTCATAGGCGGAACTATAGCCTAATTTTTCAGGTGAAAAGGCAGAAAAAATGACCGCTAAGGGTACATTGGACTCAGGCCAGCTCCACGGCGCACCAATTGAACTCCGCCCCAATCAAATTAACTCGACCACCTTGCGCTGCGCATCGACATCCATCTCGATATAGCGCTGTGTCATGGTCAGCGAGGCATGACGAGCCAGAGCAAGATTGATACGCGCAACCCATCGATTATTCATGGGTTTTGAACCTTCCGATTTGACACCGCTAGAACCATGCGACAAATCTGTCAGCGGGGCCGCTATTCATTCCGCTCTCACGAAATGAAGTTCGACGGCGCTCTTTAGTCCCGTTGTTGGGACAAGCGCGAGAGGCGATTTTACTATCATTTCGTTGCCGTCTACGCGTTCAAAAAATACGCGCTCGGTACCATTTATAGCCTCACTAGCGGCAGCATCTACGTGGATGGTTACTTTGACCCCATCGGGGGTCTGGACCGGGTCAACATCATACTTTCCAGTGTAGGCTACGCTGGATTTCATAAGCGATCCGGCTTCTGCGTCAGTCAGTGTGGCTAAAGCGGGTGCCTTGCGATTGGGATCAACCAACATGAAAAATACGCGCTTAGGCGTGTATTCAGCGAAGCCGCCAGGATGATCTCCGAGAGGATATGCAACATGGCCATTAGTAGTGGTCTTCCAAGAAACCAGTCGCCAGGTACCTAAAAGTTTGTCTCTGGTCATCTGAGATTGTGCCTGTGCCGCTACTGCTGATGTCCCGAGGGCCAAGATCATCGCAAAAGAGCTGATGCCTAAGTGTCTCATCGGGTTCATCCTTCCTAGAAACGGCGGCACGTGGCCGCCGTCCCCTTTAAAAGCAAACATCGTCAGTAGAATCAGAACTGATGTTGGTGAAGACGGGCTTCTAGGTCAGCAGCAACGTCTATTTCACGTTGACTTCAATCAGATGAATTGTGGTTTTGCCAATATTTTTCAGTGCGTAGGGTTGCGTCACATTGATGATTTTCGTTGCGCCGGCTTTCTCGGGTATTACTTCCTTCTTCCCATCCTTATAAGTCCGTTCGAAAGTGCCACCGGTTATAAAGTACACCACGCGCATAGGCCGCGCCTGCATCGGCGACGTATCACCGGGCTTTGCCACAATATCAACAGCGGAAACCTTATCGTTCTCATCAATGGGCGTCTGTGTCATCTGACCAGCGGCCGGTCCCTCCATCGTGCCCTTCATCTCCTTACCCTGGGCCAACGCGGCGCTTGAAAATGCCAGGGTAATTATGGCCGATATGACGAGTGCCGCCACGCGATTAAAATTGCTCATGAAATATCTCCTCCTTTTATCAGCGCCAATATCAGCGCTAATGGCGTTAGAATGGTGCGGCTTGGGAATGCTGGTACCGCATCACTCTTTAAATCTTAAGCTTGCCTGCTTTAGTCAGCGCCCCTGTCGCCAATGTCCGCCTTGTCCAAAGCAGGCATCGGCCGCTTCAATTACATTCGAAGTCGTCCCCGCCGTTTGTCTCCTGGGTTGGTTCCGGGTCTTCCATGTTGTCAAATCACCATGAGATCGTGGCCAATGACGATCCGGCCCTTGAAGTATTTGGCCGCAGGACCGTGCCAGGCCTCATCACTTACGTTCGTGCTGGGTGATAGGTGCGACAGCACAAGCGTTTTCACCCCGGCATCCTGGGCGATCCGGCCGACATCCTCGGTGGGCGTGTGGTCCACCCGCATGTGATGCATTTGATTTTCAAAGTTCGCAGGTGAACCTTGGGCGATCGCACGACGGATCAGGTTCTCCATCGTCGCCATGTCAATGGCTTCATGGACAAGCACATCGGCGCCCCTGGCTAATTGCGCAACAGCTTCCAGCGGCACCGTGTCACCGGAGAATGCGATCGAACGATCGGGAAAATCGAAACGATAGCCATAAGCCGGCGTCACGGGTGGATGTTGAACGAGCACCGATGTGACCTTGACATGATCGTCATGCATGACAGGTCCAGCGGTGGGTAGATCATGGACATCGATCATGCCGAACGGCGGCAATTTGAAATCCTCAGCCCAGAAATTAATTGTTGCCTGGTACGCGCGCAGCAAATCCTGCGTCATCTGCCTTAGCGGTGGCGGACCATAGGCGCACACCGACCGAAGCAATCCACGGCTCCAGCCGACGAGGAGAAAGGGGCCGTATTCGATGTTGTGATCGAAGTGATGATGGGTGATGAAAATGGCCCGCACGGCATTGAACGGGGTTCCTGTTCGGGCAAACTGGTCCGTCACGCCCATGCCGCAATCGAGGATATAGGCCGCGCCGTCGTGGAGCATTAGATGCGAGGTCATGTGGCGGGTTTGCCCCGGCACTGGACCTCCGCCAGTGCCCAGCAGAACCAGTTTTGTTCCCTTAGCGCCCTCGAGCTCGGCCTGCACCTGCGCCGATGCAGTTGCAAAGGCACTTTCAAAATCTGCCGCCGCCGAGGCGGCCATCGGTGCCGCTAGCACGGGCGCCGTGGCAAGGCCCACTAAAAGGTTTCGCCGCGAGCTGGAAAATCCGGAAATCTTCCTGTCCTCAGCCATGACTCACCTTCGCCAGTTCGGCCTTGTCCGCCTCTGACATGTCCAGCCCAGCCGCGAGCGCGAATTGCTTCTGCGCCTCATCCTTCTTCCCGGCATACCCAAGTGCCTCGCCCCATTTGAGGTGCAACCGTCCCCAGTTAGGCGCGTATTTATCGGCTTCGGTGAATTTCGCCAGCGCCTGATCCGGTTGCTTCTTCGCAATTAGCGCTTCTCCCCACATTTCCAGCGGGTCGGCAAACTTCGGGCCTTTTTTATTGGCGAGCGTGAACTTGGCTATGGCATCGTCAGGATCACCACGTTCCAGCAGCGCCTCACCCCAGTACGAATAAGCAAATGGGATAGATTTCTGCCCGTCTATGGCGCGGGCAAACCAATAGTCAGCTCGGCCATGTTGGCCCTCAACTTCGGCGACGCGGGCACGGGCAATCAGGCAGTTATAGCAATCTGCCGGTGTCGCGGCGATGCGTGCCTCTGCGTCGGCAATCTTGCCCAGCTTGGCTTCCGCATAAGCAAGGAGCGGCGTTGTCGTTTCAGGAAAAAATGAGCGTATGCCTGGGTATTTCTGTAGTGCGGGAGCAATCGCATCCGCGTCTGACAGAACGCCGGCCCAATTCTGGGTCTCGCTGTCGATCTGCATTCTTGCTTGCAGGATCCTATGCGCGGTGAGACCAGCGAAAGGGTCAACTTGGAAGTTCGCCGTATCGATCAGTGTGCCGCGCGCAGCGACAAGGTCATGCTCGTCTGCTTCCGCCAAAGCTTGTGTGGCTGCCGTAACAACTGAATTCGTAAATCCAGATCGGGCAGCTAGCGCCGATTCCGGCGCAGCGTCATGGAAGTTGCCCAATTCCATATTCAATAGGAAGTCTGCCGTTTGCCTCAAGTCCGCACGTGTGTTTGCAGAGTATAATCCAAGACGGTCGCTCGCCATAAGTGATAACGCTTTCTCGCCGTCGCGAAGGCCTTGTTCGTGCAGACCTTTGATGGTTTCAAACGCATAGAACCAGAGGAGGGCGAACGAATTGTTTGGCTCAACGTCCATTGCCTGATGAAGTATGCCAAGCGCTGTATCAAGACCGCTCTCTTCCGCCAAGAAAACGCCCCGCATGGCATAGCCATAGGCACGATCCTGCGGCGTGCCGCCGAATTGGGCGAGGTATTTCATGATCAAAATAGTTTCGGCAAGGCGGTCATGCTCAGCGAGATATATGCCGTAACGAAATGGCTCGGTAACTCGATCGACATTTTCGCTCAACTGCTGCACCAGCCCGTCCAAGTCGGCTTCGGAGCCGTTGACACTTTGCGCAGCGTTCCCGCCTGCGCGCGCCGTCAGGCTAAGGCCGGAAGCGGTACGGACGATCTCACCGGTGATGTGCGTGTCATGGCCCAGCTTCTCGCGCAGAAAATCATCCAGTTCAGTCAGCGATACGCCGGTTTCCGGGATTTCCAGCTTGAACCCTGCTTGGCCCGTGTCACTGACGAAGGACCGGAACGGACGCACGGTAAGGGCTTGCGCCTGAATCTCTGACAAATGGTCGAGCAACTTGGCTGCCACCACCTCTCCGGTCACCCCGTGCGCCGCAAGATCGGGCGGCACGGAGAATGGCTCGATGAGCAAGCCGCTGCTCCGGGACGCGTCCCAGATCATGAAGGCAAGCCCAGTCGCGACAGCGAGGCCGACGAAGCCAGTCGCTATGCGCAGCAGGACGCCGAGGCGCTGTTGCCAGATGTTGAGGCGAAGCTGCTTAAATTGTTCGTGCAGGTGATGTTTTTGGATGTCAATTAGCGAGTTCTGGTTGCGCAGTACCGCCCGCTGGTCATCAAGGAAAGCATCTGCTTTTTCACGGCTTGCCCCACCCAAGGCCAAAGCCACAGCAGCAGGGTCAACGCTCGAAGCAACCGCCTCTGCGCCGGTATCCCGACCCTCGGCTTCCTCTGCCATGCTGGCCCCCAGGCCCGCTGTCTGGCGGCATTGAGGCACATGCGGGGGTGGGGGGCAATAAGCGGGAGGGTTGTTTCAGGCAGCCCGAGCCCCTGTTTTTACGGGGTCTGATAAGTGCTCGGTTTATTGCCACCCTAAGACGGACGCTGATACCACGGCCTGCTGATTTAATTCTTCGATATTCGGCCGATAGCATTAGCTTATGGGGTAATCCAAAGAGGTGCAGGGGATGACAACTCAGTTGGCGTTGATAGGAACGTGGAAGATAGAGTCCGCTGTAACAGAAGACTTGGCGACGGGTCAGAAAACAGAACTTTTTGGGGCGCACCCCTGCGGCTTTCTCAGCTTTGCGCCCGATGGCCGTATGCAGGTCCTGTTAGTAAAGGACGGGCGCAAAGCACCCGCTGATATTGTTGCCACCGACGTGGAACGCATTGAACTCTACAACGGGCTTGTGGCGTATGCGGGTAGTTATAGCATTGAGGGGGACATCGTTAGCCATCGGGTTGATGCGTCGTGGAATCAGGCATGGACTGGGACAACTCAACTGCGCCAGTTCAAGATTGATGGGAAGACCTTGCGCATCACAACCGTGCCCGCCAAGAATCCGATTACTGGCAGGGAAGACATCTCCGTGTTGGTTTGGACCAAGGTTGAGTGATGGCGGGGTGAAAACGGCGGCCTTCGCATCTCCGCGTTATGCATTGCTGGGGATGTCTAGATAAGGTCTACCACCTTACGTTGGGCATCAACGTCCATCTCAATATATCTCTGGGTCATAGACAGGGACGAATGCCGCGCCAAGGCCTGGACATCGCGTATGCTGCCTCCTACGGAAGAAATCTTTCTCGCAGCATTGGTGATGAATGTCCGGCGCCCTGAATGGGAAGAGCAGCCTTCAAATCCCAACGTATGATACCAGTCCCGGAATAAATTCACGATCGCTGGAGCGCTCGTACTGCGTGAACGCTGAGTGTGAACGATACGGCCATCACTGCATTCGATCGTGCGCTGGCTACGCCAAGTTCTGAGAGCCTCTGCCACTTCCCTGTTAAGTGGTATGACGCCTCCACTTTCCCCCTTTGATACGCTGTTCTCTAGCCTTATCTCACGTGAGATTTGCCCTTCGGCATCCGTGACCATCCGCCACGTCAATTCAGCGATCTCCTTTGCCCGGAGACCTGCCTTAATGCTCAGAAGGAAAATCAATTTATTCCGGTCAGGATCTCGGGTGGTCGCGAGGTGCAGGAGCATTGCTCGCGCTTGAGCGTTTGTGAGTGTTTTAGCCTGCTTCCCGAGCATAAGTTCTCATTATGAAATTCGCCGCTCGCCTACTATCGAAATGACTTGAAGTAAATGAAAAAACGTGTGCTGAAAATCGTGTTGGAGATCCAAACACTTCGGCGATCTCATTACGAACTAGGTATTTCATAATGAGGGCAGGATTGCGATGCCTGTGCCCAATGCCTCAACCTACGTTGACTGGCAACAGCGTCATTGTGTCGTTGCCGAAGATGTCGATCACCTTGACTGCGACCGTGTAGCGACCCGGCTTGTCGTAGGTGTGGAGCGCCGTGGTCAACTCTAGCTCCCGACTTTGGCGGCTCCGGAAGCTCAGCGATATGGCGGTCCATGCGGCCAGCGCCATGGGAAGGACCAGCCAGGGCCAATCGGCTTTCCACCAGACAATGGCGCCGAACGCCATCAATCCGATGCTGCCCAGGGCCGCGCCGCAGGCATCTAGCGCGGCGGCGTCTTTGCCGCGCTGTAAGCCCTGAAGGCCTAGGCGCTCCTTGCGCTCCCGCTCGTGCTTTTCGATCAGGGTGGCGCTGGCCAAGAAGATCGCGGGAAAGGCCAGGAATAATCCACCGATCGCAGGACCGTATTCCTTTGCTATCAGGCCAGTGATAGCGGTCGCCAATCCACCCAGCACAAACCGGATCAGATAGTCACGGGGCTTGGTGTCCTTGAGGGCCGCGAGGCGGATGTGGATCAGCATGGCTCAGCTCAAAAGAAAATACCGGCCGGCCGCGACCAGGGCCAACCACACCACCAGGCCAAGCGTGGCGGCGGCCGCTGCATGCATGCGTAAGCGTAGCAGCAAGTGACAGACCAGGATGCTGTAAAGACAGAGCGCGGCCGCGCCGATCACCATCGAGCGTCCTTCGAGCGCGGCATAGCGCGCGCCCTCCCTGGCCAATGCCAGCGCCAGGGTGCAAAGCGCGATCGAGGGTGCGGCGCCGAACAGCCCGGCGAAACTTTTGGGCCGAAGCACGTCTCCAAGCACGGCGAATAGCGAGACCGCCACGCCACCGATCAGAAAGCGCAGGAGAATGTCTTCCATCGGGCCTTTCATTGTTCTTGTTGGCGGCCGGGAAATCTCAAGGGTGGCGGAACGCTGGGCATTCTGTTTCGTTCCCTCGGAAGCTATGACAAAGAAAAAGAAAATCAAGAATATCTGGCTCTCCAAGTCGCTGGAGAAGGATTTTCGCGCCGCGCACGATTATCTCACCCTGCTTTTCAAGCGCTCCGATGTCGACACGTTGATCCGCCGCCTGCATGGCGCGCGTGTGGTCGATTATCAGGCCAAGGATCTGCTCAGGGCCAGCCAGACCCATCTTCTTGAAGAGGACAATCCGCACGTCGCCGATCAACTCAAGAAGATCAAGAAGGGGAAGAAGATGTCCCCCGTGCTACTGGTCAAAGGTGACGGCAAAACCGGCATCACGCTTACCATCGCCGACGGCCATCACCGGATTTGCGCCAGCTGGTACTGCGACGAGGATGCGCCCATCGCCTGCTGCCTGGCGGAACTGCCCGCGAAGCGCTGACGGACCCGGCTATTTTTTCTTGCGCTTCTTGGGGACTTTCTTGCCCTTCTTGCGCGCCTCGGAAAGACCGATGGCGATCGCCTGCTTGCGACTTTTGACCGTTCCGCCCTTGCCGTCCTTGCCGCGTTTGAGCTTGCCCTTCTTCTTGCGGTGCATGGCGCGCTTCACGTCTTTCCCGGCGCTGCGCGAATATTTTCTGGCCATGGCAGTCTCCCGATGCGCTTAGGCGTGGCCGGTAATCAGCCAAAGGATGATGATGATGGGCAGCGGTATCCCGAGCAGCCACAGACATCCGGATCGCATGATGAACTCCCCTGGATTTGGCCTGTGTAACGCGTGAGGCCGCCAAGCCGTTGCACGAGGCGGGAACCCGGCGGGCTTCCGGTTGTTTCCTGCCATCGGCCTTTGCCCGAAAAAAGGGGGAGACATGACCAGCACCGCCGTCCTGACCGAAGACAGCACCACCATCGTCGCCGAAGAAGCCAACCACTTCCGCTGGGGCGTCGCCATCGCCGGAGCCATCGCCGCGACGGCCACCACTTTATTCCTTCTGACCCTGGGCGCAGGAGTGGGATTGGCGCTGGTGCGAGCCCCCCATGCCGCGAGCGCCACCACCTTCTTCACCTTGGGCGCGATCTATTTTCTTGCTTCCCAGGCATTCGGCTTCGCGGTGGGCGGGTATCTGGTCGGCCGGTTGATCGGCCCGGAAGCCGAGAACACGGAAGAAGAGGAATTCCGCGCCGGCGCGCACGGCTTTGTGATGTGGGCGCTGGCGGTGGTGACAGGACTTTTGCTGATCGCCGCCTCATCGGGCGCGGCGGGATCGGCGATCGGCAATGCCATCGCCACGCGTGCCGACAATTCCGCCGATTCCAGCTATTGGGTGGACGCCATGTTCGGCCCCGGGCCCAACACGCC
>Ga0182024_10006905_pt1 | contig 24715 bp, 25 predicted proteins | sample P32metaG_FD_120480 | JGI IMG/M metagenome (GOLD analysis project Ga0182024, IMG submission 120480) | Permafrost microbial communities from Stordalen Mire, Sweden - P3-2 metaG (Illumina Assembly) | ecosystem: Environmental > Terrestrial > Soil > Wetlands > Permafrost | place: Sweden: Stordalen...
CATTGCGCCGAACTGACAGACGACCACGTCGAACTCGTCGTCGGCGAACGGCAGCGACATTGCGTCGGCCTGCCGCCACGTCACGTCGCCGCGGGTGATGCGTTGCGCGGCGTAGTCGAGCATCGGCGCGTTCAAATCGCTCGCGACGATGCGCACCCCGGACGGCAGTGCGTCACGCAGCGCGCGCGTGACGATCCCCGTCCCGGCGGCGATTTCGAGGACACTGCGCGCCGGCTCCATGCGCACCCGTTCGGCCAGATCTTCGGCGTACGGCTCGAACAAGAGCGGCCCGAGGTGCCGGTCGTACAGCGCGGGGATCGAGCCCGTGAACGCGGCGTCCGCCGAGCTCACTACGGCGAGCCGTCTTGTGCGGCGAGCTGCGCGACCATGGTCTTGACCTCGCTGACGTCGCACTCGATTTTTCCGGCGATCTCGATCAGGATGCGCTCTTGCAGCTCTTGATGGTAGAGCAGCCGCGAGATCGAGTCGTGGTCGTGCTCGGCGCGCAGTTCGGCATGCGCCGACGACTGGCGCTGACCGACGGCCAAGATGAAGATCAAGATCAGTTGCAGCACGTTCGAGACGGTCAACAAGAACGAGAAGGGGAACGGGTCCCATTTCGTCGCGATTCCGACGGCGATCCAGACGAGTTGAATCAGGATGGCCAGTGCCAGCGCCAGCGGTGCGCCGGTCGAATCGGCGATGCGCTTACAGAGCCTTTCGGTCACCGACAGGCTTTCGGCGTGCTCCGCATTGACGTCGTGGGCGAGCGGGTGTTCCGTGACATTCATCACCGGCGTCACGGGCATGGCGGGATTCGCATTCATGCCCGGACCTATACGCCACCGTTGTCACCCGGAGCCTGTCGAAGGCGGTAATGGCGAAGCTGCGGGTCGGGTTGACCGGCGGGATCGGCTCGGGGAAGAGCGCGGTCGCCGAGTTGCTGCGAGAACAGGGCGCGACGATCGTTGACGCCGATGTCCTCGCCCGCGAGGTGGTCGCGCCGGGCTCGGACGGCCTGCACGAGATCGCGCGGGCGTGGCCGCGAGCGATCGGTTCGGACGGCGCGCTCGACCGTGCGGCGATGGCGGCAATCGTCTTCGCCGATCCGGCAGCACGTGTGCAGCTCCAGGCGATCACCCACCCGCGCGTCCGCGCCCGCGCCGAAGCGATCGAACGCGACGCGCCCGCCGGGATCGTCGTGCACGTCGTGCCGCTGCTGTTCGAAGGCGATTTTTGGCGGCGCTGCGACCGAACGGTGGTGGTGATTGCACCCGACGCGATGCGCATCGTGCGGGTGATCGCGCGCGATGCCGTGGAGCGTGAGGCGGTCGAACGGCGGATGGCCGCGCAGATCGATCCCGCGCTCGCGCGAACGCGGGCCGACTACGTCATCGAGAACGACGGTGATCTGGCGGCGTTGCGCGAAGAGACGCTGCGGGTGAACGCTGCGCTCGAGCGCGATCTCGCGGCAAAGGAGACCCCGGCATGACCCAACCGCCCGCAGCCCCACTGGCCTTCGACGCGCTGCTTTCGGCGTCGTGGGCGCTGTTCCGGCGCAACTGGATCGTCGCGGCGCCGATGTTCATCGCGGCGTTCGGCATTCTCGCCGCGCTCGCCGTGTTCGCCGGGATCGCGATCGCGATCGCGGTCTCCGCCGGGCTTTTCGCGCAGCAGCAAGCACCGAGCGGCGGCTTCATCGCGCTGATCGTCGTTTTCTATTTGGTGCTGCTGATCGGCGGGATCGCGCTGGGGATCTGGGCCTCGTGCGCGACGTTCGCAATGGCCGATGCCGTTTGGGAGCGCGGAACGACGACGCTGGCCGACGGGAATGCCGCGTTTCGCTCGCGTGGCGGGGCGCTGGTGCTAGCGATCATCGGCTTGATCGGCGTCGGGATCCTGGCGCTGATCCTTGCGCTGCCGACACTGGGCATCGCGCTGCTGGCATACCCGCTGTTCACGATGTACGTGCTGCCGGCAGTCATCGGCGGCCGCCGCGACGGCTTCGAGGCGATCGCCGAATCGTTCCGGCTGGTGCGGTGGAACTTCGCGCCCTCGGTGATCACCGCGCTCGTGCTGTACGCGATCTCCTACGGGATCAGCTTCGTCGCCGCGATTCCGATCTTTCCGCTCGAGTTTGCTTTCCTGTCGACGGGCGACCAGGCGACGCTGCAGATTCCGTCGATTCCGCTCATCTTCTTTGCCGGGCTGGGGTATCTCGCCGCGATCGTATTGTCGCTTGCCTATCAGGGTTTCTATGCGATCGCGCTGACGGGGCTCTACCGTTCGCTCACGTCGCGTGCACCCGTTTCGCCGGCCCCCGCGACGATCGTTCCGAGCGGACCGCTCTAAGCCGGCTGCGCGGCTTCGAACGCCGGCGCGCTGCGGCCGACGTCGAACACGCGCTCGTCACCTTGCGCGTCGAGAAAACCGCGCACCACGACCGTCGTGTTGCCGCGAATCCCGACCGCGCGCGAGAGGCGAATCGTCGCGGTCGCGTCTCTGAGCCGCGGGATCCCGCCGTCGACGTACGGCTCGCCGGCGATCGTGATCACCGCACCGGGTTTGAGCTGCAGCGCCTGCGCGATCGTCGCCGGCGGATCGAACGTGATCGGCTTGTCGACGACCAGTCCGAAGTTCGTGCCGAGCATGGCGACGCGCACGGTGTAGTTGCCGGGCGCGAGTGCGCGCCGGTCATCGGTCGTCGAGTCGACGATCACCTGCGCCAGGCGCAACTGACCAGGTGGAACGTCGAACTGACGCGTGATCGGAATCGGTTTGTGCCCGGTGACCGACGACCACAGCGGTGCGTCGTCGCGCAAGACGTCGACGCGAAACAAATCGGCTGTCGGAAAGCGCAGGTGCACGACATGGCCGGTCGCATTGTGCAGGACGATCGCGACGGTGAACGGCGCGAGCAACGCGGTTCCCTCGCGCTCGAGCGTCACGTCGGCCCACACGCCGCGCGGTGAAGCCGCCGGCGCCGGACGCGGTGTCAGCGACGCGGCCAGGAGCGCTGCGACGACCTCAGCGCGAGTCACCCCGGACCCATTGCGCGCCGCACATCGTGACTCCCGTGCGGCTTCGGCCCGGAGGGCCGAACACACACTATGTTCCGTTGCGGAGCACGCGGCCGGGGCGCTCGCCGGTGAGCCTTCCGTCGCGCAGCACAGCGCGGCCGTTGACGTACACGTCGCGAATCCCGTCGGGTGGAGCGAACGGCTGCTCGTAGGTTGCGCGGTCGACGATGCGGTCGGGATCGAAGACGACCAGGTCGGCGTGGCTGCCGATCTCGATCGTGCCGCGGTCGCGCAGACCGAACAGGGCAGCGGGCAGCGACGTCATGCGCCGCACCGCTTCGGCGACGTCGAACACGCCGCGTTGCCGTACATAGCGGCCGAAGACGCGCGGAAACGTGCCGTACGTGCGCGGATGCGGTATGCCGCGCGCGGTGATTCCGGTAAAGGCGCGCGCCGACGCGTCGCTGCCGACGCAGCAGAACTCGGCGCTGAAGACCGCCGCCACGTCGTCCTCGCTCATCGAGAAGAAGACCGACTCCACGCGCATCTCCTCTTCGATCAAGAGCCGAATCGCGGCGCGCGCCGGTGTCGTGCGCCAGCGCCGCGCGAGCGCGTCGAGCCGCATCCCGGCGAGATCCTCGTTACGCTCGCTGCTCACCCCGGTGATCATGACCGTATCCCAGCCGTCGCCGCCGAGCGCGGGGTCGCGGGCGAGTTCCATCGCGAACGCCGCCGCGGTCGCCTGCTCGGGCTCGCGCAGCCGCGCGAGCGCCGCCTCGTCGCCGCCTTCGCGCACGCGCGCCGGCAAGACGGTGGCGAGCTCGGTCCAGGATGCGACGTACGGATAGGCGTCGCACGCGATGGCGAGCCCGCGCGTGCGCGCGCGATCGATCGCGGCGAGCGTGCGATGCACCTTGCCCCAATTCCGCCGGCCCGCCGCTTTATGGTGCGAGCACTGGACCGCGACGTCGGCGCGCCCGCCCACGGCGATCGCCTCGGCGATCGCGGCTTCCGATTCATCGCCTTCGTCGCGCACGTGCGAGGCGTAGAGCGGCGCGCCGGCATCACGCGCGGCGCTCGCACACGCGACGAGCTCGTCGAGATCGGCGTAACGGCCCGGCTCGTAGATCAGCCCACTCGACACGCCGAGCGCACCCTGTTCGATCGCGCTGCGAATCAGCGCATTCTGCGCGGCGAGCTCGTCGCGTTCGAGCCGGCGTGCGTCCGGCCCCACAATGCACAACCGTGTCGTGCCCAGGCCGACCAGCGACGCGACGTTGAGCGCGATGCGTTCGCGTTCGACCAGCGTGAAGAACGTGTCGAACGTCGTCCAATCGATATCGAGCCGCACGTCGCTCGCCTCGCGCTGTTTTCGACGGAGAGCAAAACCGCTCAGTGGAGCGACCGACGTGCCGCAGTTGCCGGCTATCTCCGTCGTCACACCTTGGCGAATCTTGCCTTCGCAGCGGGGATCGACGAGCCAAAGCTCATCTGAATGGGAATGGACGTCAATGAAGCCGGGCGCCAGCGCGAGGCCGTCGCAGGGCACGCGCTCGTGCGCGTCGCGCTCGGTGAGATCGCCGATCGCCACGATCCTGCCGCCGGCAATCGCGACGTCGGTCACGAACGGTGCGGAGCCGCGCCCATCGTAGACGCGAGGACGCTCCAAGACGGTCCGAAGCAGCGTTTAACCTAGCTTTCGCTGGGTACAGAGCAGTCGGTGGGCCGATAGCTCAGGGAGACGATTCCAAGTATGGCAAACGACAATGTAACCACGACCGGCGGCGGCATGAGCGTTCGCGAGGCCGGCAAGCGCGGCGGCGATCGCGTCAAAGCGAAATACGGTTCGGAGTTCTACGAAGCGATCGGCCGCAAAGGCGGCGAGGCGACGAAGAGCAAGTACGGACCGACGTTCTACGAAGAGATCGGCGCCAAGGGCGGCCAGAAGCTGAAACGCACGACGAAAACGGTCGGGTGACGCATGGCCGATCCCAAGAAGGCCGTAACGCGGGTGCAAACGGAGAAAGTCGACGGCGAGATGTCGGTTCGCGAAGCCGGCAAAAAAGGCGGCGACACCGTACGGGATCGCTATGGCTCGGGATTCTACGAAGAGATCGGGCGTAAGGGCGGACAAGCAACGCGCGAACGCCACGGCGCGGAATTCTACGAGGCGATCGGACAAAAAGGCGGCAGGGTCGTCAAGGAAAAGTACGGACCGAACTTCTACGAACAGATCGGCCACAAGGGCGGTCAGAAGGTCAAGAAGCTGATCGCGGAAGCGAAGAAGCACGCGGCCGAAACCTAAGACGAAGACACACCCCAACCGATTCGCGAACCGCGTGGTGCATCCGTGCTGCGCGGTTTTCATTTGCTCCCCTCGATGCGGCCGAACGATGCATCGCCGGTCTTGAAATTGACCGTCATCGACGCAACGGTCACCGTCGCGCCGCTGTCGGTAATCGTCGCCGGGTGATTCAACGTCAACACGTGCGAGGTGCCGTTGTACACCGCGCCGACGCTTTTGAAGGTGCGCTTGCGGCCGGCACCTTCGTCCTCGACGAACGTCACCGGTCCCGCCACCGTCAGGTCGTTGCTGAACGTGTTCACCGTGACGCCGTCGGCCCGCATCTGCACGTCGGGCTTTCCGACCCGATGAATGCGCCCGTCGCGCACGTGCGCGATCGTCACCAGCGTTCCGTCCGGACTCATCGTGAGCGAGTCATAGTCGAGCGACCACGCGCGCCGGTCGAGGCGCTTTCCCTGCATCGTGCCTTTGGTGAGCGTGTCGGGACCGGCCGTTCGCGCGAACTGCACGTCGCTGCCGGCACGCCCGATCTCAAAGCCGACCCACGCGAGAAAGGCGAACGCGGCGATCGAGCCCAGAATGCGCCAGTTCATCGCGCGCTCCGCCGCGCCACGCGCGGCACCACGAACGGGAGTACGATCAGCAGCGCCATCGCCAAGCCGATCGGTGTCGGACCGACCGCGGCATACGGTCCCGGCGCCGATGCGCCGACCATTCCGACGACGGTCGTCGCGGTGCCGAGCGCCGTGCGCTGCGTCCACGTGCCGTCGGGCGCGACGATCCCGCTGATCCCGGTCGCACCGGCGCGCAGCACCCAGCGCCCGGTCTCGACGGCGCGCAGCGACGCCGCCTGCGCGTGCTCGTACGGGCCTTCGGTCGTGCCGAACCAAGCATCGTCGGTCGCGATCAAGATCAAACTCGGATTACCGGCCAGCCGGTTGTGCGCAATGTCGCCGAACAGCGACTCCCAACAGATCAGCGCCGTCGCGCCGTCGTAGGTTTCGACCGCATTCTTCCCGGGCGCGAACGCGCCGATCTCGTCCGCGTACGGCAACGAGCGCAACCACGCCGGTCCCGGCAAGTACTCGGCGAACGGAACGAGCTGCTCTTTCACGTACAGCGCGACCGGATCGCGGCGGTTGACGCGCGGATCGTAGATCAACAGCGCATTTTCGTACTTTGCGCCGTCGTCCCAGAATGCGCCGGCGTACAGCGTCGCACCGAGCTCGTCGGCCAGCGAGGCGAACCGCGTACGCAACGCGGTGTCGCGCTGCAGGTCGGTCGTGATCACGGTCTCCGGCCACAGCACGAGCGTCGGATGCTGCGCGCGCAATGCGCGCGTCATCGTGGTGTAGCGGTCGAGCGCGAGCGCCAGTCCGCTGTCGCTGCGCTTGACCGTCTGCGCGATGCCGCCTTGGACGGCCGCGACGCGTCGCGTCGGAAGCGGATAGTGGCGCGCCGGCCACGCCGCGTACGCGATCGCGGTGCACACCGCGACCGCGAGCCAGACCGCAACGGCAACGCGCGCACGGCGAAGGTCGTGCGGCGCGAGCACCCACCAGGCGGTCGCCGTGCCGAGGAGTGCGGTGGCAAACGTCAGGCCGTAGCCGCCGACGAACGCCGCCAGCGGACGCAGCGGCGACTCGATCATCGTGGTCCCGAGCTGCTCGAGCGGCGCGCCCATGAAGGTCATCGAGCGCACCTGTTCGGCGAGCGTGAACGCGGCGGCTGCGACGAACGGAAACGCGCGCGCGTCGCAGTAGCGCGCGGCGAGCGCGACGACCGGCGCCGCGAACGCGAACGCGACCGACTCGATCGCCGCCGGACCGATGTCGAGGATCGGTGCAGCCGGTCCCAGCAATGCCCCAGCCGTCTCCCCGAACCACGTAAAGCCCAGCGAGAAGAATAAGAGGCCGCTCGCGAATCCGACCAACACTGCGGTGCGCACCGACAGCGTCGACCATGCAGCGATTAACCCGCCGGCGGCGAACGGAGCAATCCACCACCACGTTGTGAGTGGAAAGGCCAGGTGCAGCGCGAACGCGCACAGCAGCGCCACGGCAGTACTGCGAGCGGTCGCGGAGGAAACGAACATGCGTCGGGTGGTGATGGCGGTGGTAGTCGCGGCGATGATGGTGTTACCGGGGTGCGGGCGCCAGGTTACCGGCTTGAACGTGACCGGCAACGGGATCGTTCAGTCCGGGCAGACCCTGATCCGCTTCGAGACGGCCGGGCAGCTCGACTTCCAGAACGTCGCGTACATGATCGTGTTCAACACATCCGGGAACGGGCAGCAGCCGTACGCCTCGGGGTTCAACACCGATTTCAAGAACTGGTCAGCGTACTTCCTCATCGGCGGCGGAACGGCTTTCGCCAACGCGCCCGGACTCGAACAGGTCTTCCAGAACCCCGCTTCCGGTTCGGCGCAGGCGTTCAACGTCGTGTATCCGACGACCGTGGTGGTCTTTCAGCCGTCGATCCCGACCGGGAACTCGCAGTTCGGCTTTCAGATCACGTTCAACCGCTGCGTGCTCGACTTGGCGCCGCCAACGAGCGGAAACTCCTCGGTGAGCCCGTTGGGCCGAGACTGCCCGCCGTTCCTCAACAGCCCGGCGATCGGAACGGTCTGGAACGTCAGCTTGTTCACGCTCGACCGCACGCTCTCGCCGATCGACTCGCTCAGTGTCAACGGTCCGAACGCGACCGACTACACCGTCCCGCTCGACATCACGCAAGTGATCCCGGGCAACGGCAACAGCGGACAGCGCTTCAAACCGGCCAGCAACTCGACCGTCTCCAACCCCGCCGCCCAAATCACCGGCATAGAAATCTTCAACACACCCTCCTGAGGGTTCGGGGCTTGGAGCCCGCACCTCCCGCCACCACAACCAGCGGAGTTATTCGGTGTCGCAAGGTGGGTGTCCGCAGGCGCAGGTTGACTCGTTTTCCTCGTCGGTCGAGTCGCGGCTTTCGCAGATGTCGCTGCAGTAGGCTGCACCCTCGAGGCCGCCGGTGACGGTGCAGTTGCACTCCTGATATTCACACGGCTGGGTGTACGTACTCATGCTGTACTTATCTCCAGATTTGAGACGGCCGCCCGCCGCCTTAGGGGCCGACGGTGCCGCCGGTGAAGGCGGTCGTCGAGAAGCTGCCGGGGATGATCGAGCTGAGCGAGGTCGAGGCGAGTCCGAAGTTCAGGGCGCGTGACGGGAAGGCCAGCAGGTCGACGCTGGCGGTGACTTGTTTGAGGTCTTCGTTGTAGGAGAGGCGGATCTCGTAGCACTCGCCGATGACGTGGCGGTAGTAGATGTTCTTGCTCTCGAGGCGTCCGCGCGCTTTCCAGTCGACGAACGTCGCGAACTGCAGATCGCTTTCGTAGCCGAACGGCGTCGAGAGCTGGACGCTGGTGCGGTCGAACCCGTTGCCCGGTCCGGGGTTGAAGTTGCCGCCGATGAGCAGCGTCGAACGCGGTGACGGCCGCATCTGGAGCTGATAGCCGACCGCCTGCGCTTGGCGGTTGAAGAACGTGGTCGCGGTCAACGAGAGTGAGTAGATGTCGCTGTTGAAGATGCGCAGGACGTCGTTGGCTTGCTTCGTACCGTCGCCCAGCACGTCGATCGACTAGAACGGTTCGGCCAGCGGTCCGTTCACGTGCGATTCGTTGTACGAGATCACGTTGATGATGTGTCCGAACAGCGGCGTGGTGAACGTCGCTTGCTGTCCGATCTGCGCCTTGAGGTCACCGGTACCGTAGGCATCTTGCTGCACGGTCACCGTGCCGGAGAAGTCGCTGCCGAGCACGTGCGCAAGGCCCGGGCCGATCTGGATTCGTGCCTCGCCGCGCGCGGTGGTCAGGCCGGTCGTCGGTCCGTTCGGCGCGGCCTCCGGATCGTCGTAAATGCCCAGCGTGTATTGCGCGGTGACCGGGACCGCTTTGAAGCCCGGAATCAGCGAATCGTGCGGCCGGATGGCCAGCTCGGGTTCCTTTTGCACGTTCGTCGGTGTCGTCGTCGCGTAGCGATCGAAGGTGAGATCGAAGTCGTACGAGCGGCCGCTGTAGTGGGTGAGCGTCTCGTAATGCAGCGTCGTCGTTCCCGGGAAGCCGGTGTTCTGACTGGTCGTGTACGAGACCGTCGTATCGTTGGTGAAGGTGTTCGAGAACTGGCGGTGATCGCTCGCACCGTAATCGTCGGTCGACGCCTGCGAACCGGTCGCCGAGCGGTGGAAGCTGTAGTTCTGACGGTCACCCTTAGCATCGCCGTGATCGACCGCTGCGGTCAAGTCGTACTGCGCCGGCAGCGTGACCAGCGGGCCGTAATTGTCGGTATAGTTCAAACCGAACTGCCCGCGCGTCGAGCGTGAGAACGCCTCTTGGTCTTGAATCGAGAGATTGCTGTTACTGCCGCCGCCACTGTTGGCGTTGCTCTTCAAGTGGTAGAAGTTGATGTCGGTTTGTCGCCGGCCGTCTTTTCGTCGAATCGTTCCGACGTAGCCCAAGCCCAAACCGATGCGGGTGAATTCCTCGACGCGGTAGTACCCGTAGTAATAGTCGCTCGGTGAGAACCCGATCCGCGCTTTGATGAAGAAGCCTTCGGCCGAGTCGTATCCGATCAGCGGCAAGAAGCCCGGATTTCGGCGCGAGCCCGGCTCATCTTGGCGCAGCGAGATGATCAGGATCGGCAGATACAAGACCGCCAGCGCACCCAGAAAGAGCACGGCCGAACGCGCGACCGCTTTGTCGCCCGGATAGACGTCGAGCGTCTTCGACTCGATGTGATAGCCGCCGCGCGAGTTCTCGCACGTCGTGAGGTTGGCACGCTCGACGTGGGTCACGCCGTTGCGGTCGCTCACCATTGACGTGCCGGAAAAGTGCAGCCGGCCTTGCTCGACACCTTGCGTCGATTCACCGTGGCCGCGCAGCAGCGTCGCTTTTTGCGTCGTGGTGTCGAAGCGGATCGCATCGGCGAACAGGCGCGTATCGCCTTCGCGATTGATCACGAACGTATTACCGGTGACGTCGATGTAGCGCTGCCCGTCGTAGTGCGCGTGATCGCCGCCCAGCACGCCGTCCTGATAGAAGACGTTGACGTGGCCGTCGAGATCGAACGGCTGGCCGGGCTTGTCGACACCGGTGAGCTTGTCGCCCAGAATCGCGTAGGTGTTCGGATCGAGGATCTCGCCCGCGGCGGGCGAGGGTGAGGGTGAGGGCGAGCGCAGTCCGATCGGGCCGGCGCTCGCGGATGATGCGGGGATCGGCGAAACGGGCGGCGGCGGGCTCTGCGGCGTGATGATCACCGGCCCGGGCGAGCCGTTGGGCGAGGCCGACGGCGAGGGGACCGGCGGCGGTGTGACGCCGGGCGACTGCGATGCCGGCGGCGGGATCAAGATCTGCGGACCGGTCGGCGCGCCGGGCGGTCCCACGTACGGCGCCGGCGTCGGCGAACCGGTCGGCGGTGCCGAGGCGACGGGCTCGGGTGACGGCGTCACCTGGGCCACCGCGGTGCCGCAGCCGTGGTTGAGCAGCCCGAGCGCTTGCGCGTTGTCCTGGTCCTCGTTTGCCAATGCCGGCGACGGAAGCGAGGATAGCGCAAAAGAGAGCGCGACAGCGGTCACGCCCAGCCGCCGGACCGTTTTCGTCACCGGTCCTCTTGCCAGATCAGAACGCCGCCGACGATCGCGGTGACGATGTTCGGCAGCCAAGCGGCGAGGTAGGGATCGAGCGCGCCGTTCTTGCCGAATGCACCGAACAGCGCGACCATCGCGTAGTATCCGAACAATCCGACGATCGACAGGACGATGCCGAGCGTGCGGCCGCGTTTGCCGAAACGGACCGACAGCGGCAGCGCCAGCACGACCGCGATGAACGCGGCGAACGGATAGGCGTACTTCGTCCCGAGCGTCAGTTCGCGCACGGCGAGGTCGGTGCCGCCTTGCCCGGTTTGCTTGCGATACTTGATGTCGCGCGCCAGCGCCGTCGTATTCATCGTATACGTGTCGTTGAACGAAGAGCTCAAAAAGTTCTGCCCGTTGTCACCCATCGGGAGCGATAAATGGACGTCCCGTGCGACGAGCGTGATCGCGCTCACCTGGCCGCCTTCGCTGATCTGGGTGCGAATCGCGTGTTCGAGGACGATCTGCGTGCCTTCGATCCGGGCCGACTTGGCGGTGAGCAGCGTGACGAACGGCGAGGCGTGGGAAGGCTGGTAGATCTGCACGTCCTGCATCGTCTTGCCGTCCGGCGAGACCGAGCGGATGTAGAACTCGTCGCCGGTCGACGGATCGGCCCGGAAGATATTCGGTTCGATCGGCAGCGTCTGCGAGCGGTACAGGATCTGGTAGAAGCTGCGCGTCGAGAGATCGGTCGCGATCGGCGCGACGTGCTCGTTGATCAGAAACGAACCGACGGCGACCAGCGCGCCGGCGACCAGCGGTAAGCGAATGATGCGCCAGAACGGAACACCCGACGTGCGCAGCGCGGCGATCTCGTTGTCGGCCGCGAGACGTCCGAAGCCGAGCAGCGTGCCGAACAGACACGCGAACGGAAACGCGAACGGCGTCGCTTGCGGAACGCGGAACACCAAGAAGCGCAGCACCAGAAAAACCGGTGCGCCCTTGTTGACCAGATAGTCCGCCGCGAGCACGAAGATGTTGGCGAACCAGAACAGGAAGAATGCGGCCAGTGCAAAGCCGAACGGCGCGGCGACTTCTTTGAGGATATATGCGTCGAGGATGCGCAGCCTCGGGATGCGAGGCGGCGCGGCGCGGGCGAACGTCGGCCGGCCCACGCCTAGTGACGCAGCCATCCGTTATCTGATGCCGGAGACGACGCGATCGACGTACGCGCGCGTCTCGGCGTACGGCGGGATGCCGTGCGCCGCATCGACCGCGCCGGGCCCGGCGTTGTACGCGGCAACGGCGAGCTTGACGTTCCCTTTGTAGCGCCGGAGCAGGTCGTGGAGATAGCGCGTGCCGCCGTCGACGTTCTGATACGGGTCGAACGGGTTGGCGACGCGGTACATCGAGGCGGTTCCCGGCATCAGTTGCATTAGTCCCTGGGCGCCGACGCGCGAGATGGCGCTCGGGTCGCCGCGCGACTCCGCGTCGATGACCGAAGCAACGAGACGAGGATCGACAGCGTTCGCTTGTGCGTACGTCCGGACGATCGAATCGAGTTGCGCGGGCGCGAGCGAATGCGGTCCGCCGGGCATGAAGCTGCTACCGCTGCAGCCATTGAGGCCGGCGAACGTCAGGGCAATGAGCAACCAAGGGGTGCGCGACAACACGTCACGTCGAGATTCGCCGGTATGCATAGACTCTCTTACCAAGAGTGATCGGCACTTCTGCGCCCCGCCAGGGACCGATCAGGGAACCCGGCTGATCCCCGGCAAGGCGGCGGCACACAGCTTGAGGGAGCCGTGGCCGGCGGCGACCACCGAGCGCCAGAACGTGCAGAGCTCGGCGAGCTGGGCGTCGCTCGTTTGCATGCGGGTCTCGCCGGGCGATAAACCGGCGATCACGACGTCCGCACCGTTGAGCTGCGGCAAGGCGCCGCTCGCGCGCAGCGACCGTACGGCCGGACCCGTGGATTGCGCCGGGTCCTCGCCGTAGCGGAACAGGTTGAGCGAACGGCTCTGCTGCCATCCATTGAAGATCGCGACCACGACGTGCGGGGCGGTCCCGTTCTCGAGCCGCAAGGCGCCGGCGGCGGCCTGAAGCGCGCCGAGCGGATCGGAACCGCTCTTGCCGCGCTCGAGATCCGGCAGCCGGTCGAAAGCGGCGCCGGCCTTATGGCTGAACGACATGAGGTCGGAGTGGTAGCGCAGGGGGTTGACCGCGTCTTGGCCAACCGGCGCGGGGACTTCGGCGGCGAACAGCGGGAGTTCGGTGAACGAGTTGGCGGTGATCGGCCGCAGGGTGATGGTCGCCCCGACGCCCGCGCAGCCGGTGACCTCGGCGGCCATGGCGCGATAGGCCGGCCACCGGCCCGCCGGGATCGTATCGCCGGCGGCGACGAGGAGCTCGATCGAGGTCGCCCCATGCAGCTCCCGGCTCAGCCACGTGCTCGGACAACCGCGCTCGGCCTGTGTCTCGGCGGCGGACGCGCCGCCGGAGCCGCCGCAACCGGCGAGCGCCAGCGTCCCCGCCAGAGCGGCGGCGAGGCTCAGCGACGCGGCGATTCGTGCGGCGGACATGAGGAGGTTCAGTGAACGAAGCCGTTCCCCGGCGGGGGCGCCGACACGCCGTTCGACGACCCGTTCGTGTAGCTCGCCTCGTTGCTGACGGTCTGAACTCGCGGCCCGCCGTCGGCGGCGACGCTGGCGGCACGTTCCGCCGCGCCCAGTTCGCGCTGTGTCGCGTTCAACTGCGCTTCGCTGACCTTCAGATTCGCGTGCAGATTCCTGATCCGATAGCGCAGCCCGAGCGTCTCGAACGACTCGCGGTGGTAGCCGGCGGTGAACGCGATGACGATGCCGATGAAAGCCAAGACGGTCAGCGCCGCAGCCAGGATGGCCGGAGCGAGCGCCGGGGTAACCGCGTCGGTCGAGGTCGCCGCATACCCCATGCGCAGTTCGAAGCCGACCGCGAGGAACGCGATGATGGCCACGCCGGCAAGGGTGAAACAGAGCTGATCGATCAGCGTGTGCCGCTGCGGCATCCGGTAGCGCCGCGCCATCTCGCCGAGCACGAGCCCGAGCAGGAAGCCGCCGCCGGCGAACGCCGCGGTCAGGAACGTCAGCTCGACCGCACTTGCGGTGAAGAAGACCAGACTCATCATGTGCGCGGGGAACCACTCGAGCACGATCGAGATCACCGCAAGGGCGACGACGATCTCGAGGATCCAACCACGATCGTGGTCGGCGAGCGAGTCGAAGCGCGTCTGCGCGGCGCGAATCTGCCCCTCATGTGCGGCGCAACTCTGCTCGAGCTCGGCGAGCTTGACCCGCGCGCGGTGGACTTTGTCGTTGATCGCCGCGTGGTCGTCGTTGCGGGAGACGCGTTGCTGATACGAGGGCGAAGTCATTGTTCGCCACCTCCGGTGACACGTATCAGGAGCAAAAACAAGATGTTTCGCTCCGCCACGTTGGGTGCGAGTGTAGTCTGGAAAGCTCCAATAGCTCAGCGCCGGACGGAATAATATCCTTGAGTACATCGGCCGCCTGGCTGCCGGTCGAATGGCTCGTCCCCGGGCGCCGATCGAACACACGTTCGGGTATCATTTCTGTTGCCGTAGGGTGGACGGTGGGATATAGTGGGGCGAGATGGATCGTTGGGGAGCACAGTGGTGATCCCTGTAGTGGATCGTCCGCTGTTCACCGGATTGGTCGAGCATAGCCTTGACGAGAAGGGTCGTCTTGTCGTGCCCTCACGTTTTCGCGCTTTGCTCGGCAGCAGCTTCTTCTTGACGATCCTGCACCCGGACGGCTGCCTCGCGCTCTATCCGGCCGCGCAGTTTCAAAAGCTGTGCGCCAAGGTCGAGGACGCCGCGGTGCGTGACGATCGTTTTCGCAGCTTTCAGCGCTATTTGTTCGCGCACACCGACGAGGCCAGTTGCGACGAGCAAGGACGCATCATGATTCCCCCTTCGCTGCGCAGCTGGGCCGACGTGAAAAAGAACGTCGTGTCGATCGGCGCGATGTCGCGGGTCGAGGTGTGGGCCAAGGAGCGCTACGACCGTCACATCGCCGAACGCGGCGAGCTCGGCGACTTCACCTCGGAGCTGGGACTCTCTTGAGTGGCGCACGTCGCGGTTCTCGCTCGCGAGTCGCTCGACGCGCTCGAGGTGCGTGCGGACGGAACGTATGTCGATGCAACGTTCGGCGCGGGCGGTCATGCCGCGCTCATCCTGGCGGAGCTCGGGCCGGCCGGACGGCTGATCGCTTTCGACACGGATCCGGCGGCGCAGGCGCGCGCGATTGCGGATCCGCGCTTGGTGCTGGTGCACGCGAACTTTCGCGAACTGGCGGAACACCTCGATGCCCTCGGCATCGCGCGGATCGACGGTGTACTGTTCGACTTGGGAGTCAGCTCGATGCAGCTCGATGAAGCCGAGCGCGGGTTCTCGTTCCGCGCCGCCGCGCCGCTCGACATGCGATTGAATCCCGGCTCCGGCGAAAGCGCGGCGGAGTTTCTCGCCACGCGCGACGAGCGCGAGATCGCCGACGTCATCTATCGCTTCGGCGAAGAGCGCGCCTCGCGCCGGATCGCGCGCGCAATCGTCGCCTTGCGCGACGCCGGAACGCCGGTGCGCGACACGCTCGATCTCGCCAACGTCGTCGCGCGCGCGGTGCGCGCGCCCGCCCATCAACGCATTCACCCCGCGACCCGGACGTTCCAAGCACTCCGGATCGCCGTCAACGATGAGCTCGGCGCATTGCGCGACGGGCTCGACGCCGCCCTTGCACGGACCGTATCCGGCGGACGCATCGCCGTCATCAGCTTTCACTCGCTCGAGGATCGCATCGTGAAGCAGACCTTCCGTGAGGATCCGCGCGCGCGGGCCCTCACGCGCAAACCGCTCGTCGCCGGCGACGACGAGGTCGCGGCGAACCCCCGCGCGCGCAGCGCAAAGCTGCGCGCCGCCGAGCGCGTCGAGGTGGCGGCATGATCGCGGCGCAGCGCGCGGTCGTCGCGCAACCGCGCATCGAGCGCGGGCGGACCGCGACCAAGCAACGCGCGCGGCGCACGCGCCGCCGTCTGCACGCGCCGGTCCACGCGGTCGTCACGCTCGCGCTGGTCGTCGTTCTGCCGCTGCTGGGCTACGTCTGGTTGACCTCGCACCTCACCTCGATGAACTACGCGCTCGAACGGGCCGAACGCGATCGCGCCGTTCTGGTCGGCGAGACGCAGCGGCTCGACGAACGCATCTCGCAGCTCACCTCCCAGGAGCGTTTGGCGGCCGTGGCGGCGCAGTTGCGTATGCACGATCCGCAGGTCTACGCGGTCGTGCCGATCGTCGATCTCAAACCGCAGGCGAAACCGGCCGGACTCGCGCTCTTCGCGTGGTTTAACACGCGCTGATGGCGGCGCGTGCGTTTGCGCGCGTCGCACCGGTACGAGCGAAGTTCGCGCTCGTTGCGGTCGTCGCGCTGGCTCTTGGCCTGAGCGGCCGGCTGGGTTACGTCCAGATCCAGCAAGGGCCGTGGCTCGCGCGCACCGCGCTCGCGCAGCACGACGAGACGGTCGAGACGCTGGCCCGGCGCGGCGCGATCCTCGACCGCGAGGGCGGCGTGCTCGTGCGTTCGTTGCCGTCAGAGTCGATCTACGTCGTGCCGTCCGAAGTCACCGACGCGCACGCCGAAGCCGTCAAGCTCGCGCCGATCGTGAACGAGCCGGTCGCGGCGCTCGAACGCTCGCTGCGCGCGAAGATCGAGTTCGGCTGGATCGCGCGCAAGGTCCACCACGACGTCGCCGATCGCGTTCATCGGCTCGGCTTGGCCGGAATCGACACGAAACCCGAAGAGACCGGTCTGCGGTACGTGGCCTCGGGGCGGCTCGCATCGACCGTCGTCGGATTCACCGGCACCGACGAGAACGGGCTCGACGGGCTCGAGTATTCGCTCGACAAGGTCCTGCGCGGAACCTCGGGCCGGATGCTGATCGAAGCCGATCTGTACGGCCGGCCGGTCCCGTTCGGGCAAGTTCGCGTCGTCGAGCGCGCGCAGCCTGGCCGCACGATCGTGACGACGATCGATCCGTACTTGCAGTTCGAAGCCGAGCGCCTGCTGCGCGCGAGCGTCAAGAAGTGGGCCGCGCGCAGCGCGACGGCCATCGTGATGGATCCGTGGAGCGGCGAGCTGCTCGCGGTGGCCAACGTTCCGGACTTCGATCCGGCGCATTTCGGCGCGTTTCCGCCGGACAGTTGGCGTGATCGCGCGATCAGCGACGCCTACGAACCGGGTTCGACGTTCAAGCTTTTCACCGCCGCCGCGGCGCTCGAGAGCGGGCGGTTCACGACGTCGTCGCGCTTTCCGGCGCGCGATGCGCTCGAAGTCGGTGGGCGCATCATCCACAACGCCGAGGACGGCATGATGGCGGCGAACCTCGGCAGCGAATCGATCGAAGAGATCGTCGCGTACTCGCACAACGTCGGCGCGGCCGAGGTCGGCATGGCGACCGGCCCGACCCGGATGTATCGGATGATCCGCAGCTTCGGCTTCGGCGATTCTACGCGCATCGAGCTCGCCGGCGAGAATCCGGGGATCGTCAACCCGCCCGCGGAGTGGAGCGGATCGACCTTGGCGACGATCTCGTTCGGGCACAGCATCTCGATCACGCCGCTGGCGCTCGTGCGCGCGTACGCCGCGATCGCCAACGGCGGCCTGCTGTTGCGCCCGCGCGTCGTCGGCGCGATCGAGGACATCGACGGTTCGACGATCTACCGCTACGGCCGCGAGGTCGAGCGGCGCGCGATCAAACCGTCGACCGCGGCGACGCTGCGCGGGTTCTTGCGCGCGGTCGTGCTGCACGGCACCGGGAATCCGACCGCGCAGGTCGCCGGCTATACGACCGCCGGCAAGACCGGGACCGCGCAGGTCGTCGAGAACGGGCGATATCTGTCCGGCGCGTACATCGCGTCGTTCGTCGGGATGATTCCAGCCGAGCGTCCGCGCTACGTGATCCTGGTGAAGGTCGACCGCCCGCGCGGCTCGATCTACGGCTCGCAGGTCGCCGCGCCGGTCTTCACCGCGCTCGCGCGCGCCGCGATGCTGCACGCCGGAATCATGCCGGCCGCGCCGCCGCCGCCGCGCTTGGTCCGCACGGGGCAGGCGTCGAAGGTGCGCCATTGATGCGAGAGACGGCCCGGCTCGTCGCGACCCTCGAGGGCGCTCGCGTCGCCGGTGCATTACCCTCATCGGTCGACGCGCTCGCGTCCGATTCGCGCATGGTTCGACCCGGAACGATGTTCGTCGCGCTGCGCGGCGAGCGCGACGACGGTCACGCCTTCGTTCGAGACGCCGTCGCGCGCGGCGCATCGGCCCTGGTCGTCGAGGAGTCGGCGGCCGTCAGTGTCGACGGCGTGCCGCTGGTGATCGTCCGCGACACGCGGCTGGCCGCATCGGCGCTCGCCGACGCGTTCTACGACCATCCGTCGCAGACGCTGACCGTCATCGGCATCACCGGCACCAACGGCAAGACGACCGCCACCCATCTGGTGCGCGACGTGCTCGAAGCCGCCGGGATCCCGTGCGGAATCATCGGCACGCTGGGCGGACACTTTCGCGAACGGGGCTGGGAGCTTTCCAACACGACGCCGCTGGCGGTCGAACTGCACGCGCTGCTCGCCGCGGAGCGCGACGCCGGTGCGCGCGCCGTCGCGATGGAGGTGTCGTCGCACGCGCTCGCACTGCTCCGCGTCGATCACGTGCGCTTCCGCGTCGCGGCGCTGACCAATCTGACCCGCGACCACCTCGACTTTCACGGGACGTTCGAGCGCTACGCGGCGGCGAAAGAGCGTCTGTTCGACCTGGCCGCCGATGCGGTGATCAACGTCGATGATCCCTGGGGTGCCGAACTTGCGCAGCGGCGCGCCGCGTCCGGTGCTCCGGTCGTGCGCTACGCAATCGACAGCGACGCGCCCGGCGTGCTGCGCGCAACGGATCTCGAGCTGGCCGGTGACGGTTCGACCTTTCGCGTCGGCGCCGCCGAGTATGCGATCAACCTGCCGGGACGCTTCAACGTGGGCAACGCGCTGGCGGCCATTGGGATCGCGAACGTGCTCGGGATCGGCACCGGCGAGATTCGGCGCGGCTTGGCGGCGACGCGCGCGGTGCCCGGCCGCATGGAACAGATCGGGGCGCTCGGGATCAACGCGATCGTCGACTACGCACACACGCCCGACGCGCTCGAGAACGTGTTGCGCGCCGCGCGCGAAACGACCAAGCGCGATCTGATCGTCGTGTTCGGTTGCGGCGGCGATCGCGATCCGGGCAAGCGCGTGCAGATGGGCGAGATCGCGGCGCGGCTGGCCGACCGCGTGATCGTGACCTCGGACAATCCGCGCGGCGAAGATCCGCTGGCGATCGCGCTGGCCGTCGCCGACGGCTTCGATCGCACCGAGATCGAGCTCGACCGCCGGCGCGCGATCCGCCGCGCGATCGACGGCGCCGAAGCCGGCGATACGATCGTCGTCGCGGGCAAGGGTCACGAGACGTATCAAATCGTCGGGCCGGAGCGCCGCTCGTTCGACGATCGCGACGAAGTGCGTATCGCCTTCGCCAAGCGCGCGCAGTCGGTTCGGCGATGAACCTTCCGGTGCTCGACGCGATCGACGCGACGCGCGCCCACGTCCTCGAGCACAACGCGTTGCCCGACACGCTGTCGATTCGCACCGACACGCGCGCGCTCGAGCGCGGCTCGACGTTTCTCGCGCTACGCGGCGAGCGGTTCGACGGACACGACTACGTTGCCGAGGCGTTCGCGCGCGGCGCGGCGTGCGTGATCGTCGACGACGCCGCCGTCGTGCCGGCCGGCCGGCCCGCCTTGGTCGTGCCGAACACCCTGCAAGCCTATCTCGATCTCGCCGGCTCGGCGCGCGGACGGATTCGCGGCACGGTCGTCGGGATCACCGGTAGCACCGGCAAGACGACGACCAAGCAGTTCGTGGTCGGCTTGCTGCGCGGGGCCGGGATCGCGGCGACGGCGACGCCGGAAAACGAGAACAACGAGGTCGGCGTCGCGAAGTTTCTGTGCGGTCTCGACGACGGCGACGAACGCGTCGCGATCGTCGAGATGGGAGCGCGCAAGTATCGCGACCTCGATGTGCTCGTCGCGGCGGCGCAACCCGACATCGGCCTACTGACCAACGCGGGCGAAGCGCATCTGGAGATCATGGGGACGCGCGAGCGCATCGCGCAGACCAAGTGGGCGCTGCCGGCCGGCGCGCGGCGCGCGGTGCTCAACCTCGACGATGATGCATCGCGCGCGCGCGCCGCGACGCTCGCCGCCGCGCCGATGTGGTACGGGATCGACGACGAGCGTCCGCCGGCCGGCGCGCGCGCGGTGATTGTCGAAACGGGCGCCGCGCGCGTCGTTGCGGCCGACGGCACCGCGCACACCTATCCGCTTGCCATCGGTTTTCCCGGAGATCACAACCGCCGCAACTTGGCCGGCGCGTTCGCCGCCGCGTTGTTGTGCGCCCAGGGCGCGACGGGCGACGATGACGCGACCGCGCTCGCCGCCGCGGTCGCGACGCTGGCACTTCCGCATTTTCGCTATGAGGTCGTCGAGTTGCCGGGCGGGATTCGCGTCGTGTTCGACGCGTACAACGCGTCGCTGTCGGGGACGCTGGCAACGCTCGGCACCTTCGCGCGCGAAGATGCATCGCGCCGGATCGCCGTGCTGGGCAGCATGGCCGAGCTCGGCGGCGACGCGCCGGGGATGCACGAGAAAATCGGCGAGCTGGCCGGACGGCTCGACGTCGTGCTCGCCGGCGGAACGTTCGCCGGCGACACGGCGCGGGGCGTCAAGCGCGTCGGGGGCACCGTCGTGCGCTACGCCAGCAACGCCGACGCGATCGCCTGGCTGCGCGCGAACGCGCGCGCCGGGGATGCGATCTTGCTCAAGGGCTCGCGGCGGTACAAGATGGAGCAGATCGCCGAAGCGCTCGGCGCCGAGGTGTTCGCGTGATCCCGGTCGCGGTGCGCGAGGCCGGACTCCCCGACGGTCTGGTCGCGATCCCGGTGCGCACGCGATTGGTCGCACCCGGCGACGATCTTGCCCGGCTCGTCGGCGAGGCCGTGCACGGGATCGCGCGGCCGGGTGACGTCGTCGCGATCGCCGAGACGGCGGTCGCGATCGCGCAGTCGCGGTTCATCGCCGCCGAAGCGATTCGTCCGTCGCCGCTCGCGCTCGCGCTCTCCCGCCACGCCGGCGCGATGGCGACGATGAGTCAGCCCGAGTCGCTGCAGCTGGTCATCGATCAGGTCGGTGCGCGCAACGTGGTGTGGGCCGCGATCGCGCACGTCGCCGGACGGCTTCGCGGCAAGCGCGGCGTCTTCTACGAAGTGCTGGGCGAGGCGATTGCCGCGATCGACGGCTACACGGGAACGCTGCCGCCGTACGAGCGCGCGATCGTGCTCGGGCCGGCCGAACCCGACCGCGTCGCAACCCAGCTCGCGGCCGCACTCGGCGTGCACGTGGCGATCGTCGACGCCAACGATCTGCGGCGCACCAAGGCGCTCGGCGCGTCGCCACAGCTCGATCGCACTGCGGTCGAACGCGCGCTGCTCGGCAACCCGCACGGAAACGGCGACGAGCAGACCCCGCTGGTCGTGCTTGCGTGGCGCGGTGACGGACCGCACCCGTTGGTGACGCGATGAGCGACGTCGGCCTGAACGTGCCGTGGTACTTCATCCCGGTCATCGTGTTGTTGCAAGCGCCGTACGGGTTGGGCGTCGCCGCCATCGCGCTGCTCGTCGCCGGCATACCGACATTCATCGTTGTGGCGCTGCTCGCGCGCCCGCTGATCGACGCGCTGCGCCGGCGTTCAGCACAGCAGACGGCGTACGAGGACGCGCCCCAGAGCCATCGGGTGAAGACCGGGACGCCGACGATGGGCGGACTGCTGTTTGCGATCGTGCCGCTCGCCGCGCTGCTGCTGCATCCGCGGCGCGATACGCTCGCGCTCGCCGTGCTGGTGTTCGGCTGCATGGCGATCGGCGTGTGGGACGACGTCATGTCGGTCCGGCGGCAGAAGAACCGTGGACTGCGCGCGCTGCCGAAGCTCGCGCTGACGGCGGTCGCGGCGGTCGCGTTCTTCCTGGTGCTCGGCCCGCAGCCGTTGGTGGTCTTTCCGTTCGGCACCGTGCCGGCGTGGCTGTGGTACGGATTGTCTTTGTGCGTCGTGCTGGCGACGACGCACGCGGTGAACTTGACCGACGGGCTCGACGGCTTGGCCGCCGGAGCGGTGATTCCGCCGCTATTCGTCTTGATCTGTGCCTGCCACTACAGCAGTGCGACGATCGGCGTTCCGTTCTTCGGCGCGGCGATGATCGGCGCGTCCGGCGCGTTTCTCATCTACAACCGTCATCCGGCGCGGGTCTTCATGGGCGACACCGGCTCGCTCGGACTCGGTGCCGCACTGTCGGGGATCGCGATCCTCACCGGGATGCACCTGCTCTTGCTCATCGTCGGCGGCGTCTTCGTCGCCGAGACGCTGAGTGTCATCATTCAAGTCATCTCGTACAAGACCACGCGCCGGCGCGTGTTTCGCATGTCGCCGCTGCACCATCACTTCGAGCTTGCCGGTTGGCCCGAGGCCGTCGTCACGACGCGCTTCTGGCTCGCTTCGCTCGTCGCTTCCGCCCTCGGTTTCGCCCTGTTGGTATCGCTCGTCTATGCTCGAATCGACTAGCGGCCGTTTCGACCGCACCGACCATGCCCTCGTCATCGGCCTGGGCCGCAGTGGACGCGCGAGCGTCGAAGTACTGCGCACGCGGCTCGGCTCGGTCGTCGCGACCGACGAGGCACCGCCCGACGCGATCGCCGAGGCGCTCGACGAGCTGCGCGCCGCGAACGTCGCGTTCGTGCCGCCCGGCGAGCTCGACGCCGCGCTCGAGAACGTGACCGTCGCGGTGCTCTCACCGGGGATCGCGCTCAACAACTCGCTGGTGCGCCAAGTTCAAGCCAAAGGGATTCCGGTGTTCAGCGAGGTCGAGGTCGCGTACCGCATCTGCCGCGCACCGATCGTCGCCGTCACCGGAACGAAGGGCAAGACCACGACGACCGCACTGCTCGGCGCCTTGTTTGGCGCAGCCGGAAAGACCGTGCGCGTCGGCGGCAACATCGGCAACGCGCTGATTCGCGAGACCGCCCAGGCCGAGCCGGGTGACTGGGTCGTGGCCGAGGTCTCATCGTTCCAGCTCGAATCGATTCGTTCGTTCAAGCCGCGGGTCAGCGTGATCCTCAACGTCACGCCGGATCACCTCGACCGGTATCACTCGATGGAAGAGTACGCCGAAGCGAAGTTTCGCATCTTCGCCAACCAAGGTCCGGGCGACGCCTTCGTCGGCAACCTCGACGATCCGATCGTCGCCGCCGCGCCGGGCGAAGATGGAAACCGCATCAAGTCGCACACGTACTGGTTCGCCGGCGAGCCGCACCGGAACACGACGCTGTATTTGCGCAACGGCGCGACGATCGTGTACGCTCCGCCGACCGGCGATCCGCGGCCGGTCGACATCATGCCGGTCGGCGAGGTCCCGCTGCTGGGTCGCCACAACATCGAGAACGTGATGGGTGCGGCGCTCGCCGCGCTCGCCGCCGGTCTGCCGGTCGACGCGATTCGCGAGGGCGTGCGCGCGTTTCGTCCGCTCGGCCATCGGCTCGAGCCGGTCGCCGACCTCGACGGCGTCGCCTACGTCGACGACTCGAAGGCGACCAATCCCGGTTCGGTCATCGCCGCGCTGCGCGCGTTCGATCGGCCGATCGTGCTGATCGCCGGCGGTAGGGCGAAGGGCACCGACTTTGCCGAGATGGGGAAGGTCGTGTCGTCGCGTGCGAAAGCGGTCGTGCTCATCGGTGAAGCCGCCGATGAGATCGCCGCCGTCGTCAAGCGCGCCAAAGTCGAGCGCGCTTCGTCGCTGGAGGAGGCGGTCGCACGCGCACGCGAGCTCGCCGCGCCGGGCGATGTGGTGCTGCTCTCACCGGGCTGCGCGTCGTTCGACATGTTCCGTTCGGCCGAGCACCGCGGCGAAGTGTTCGCGCAAGCCGTCCGCACACTCCACGATCCGGTGGCGCATGCACGCTGATCGGCTGCGTCGCGAACGCGTCGTTGCGTTTGCGCCGGCGCGCGCGCGCGGCTCGGCCGCGAAACCGCCGGACGCGCTGCTGCTCGGTTCGGTCGCGTTCCTGCTCGCGCTGGGGCTCGTCATGGTCTTCAGCGCGTCGAGCGCGACCGCGTACTCGATCTATCACGACACGGCGTACTTCCTCAAGCGCCAGGTGGTGTTCTTGATCGTCGGCCTGGCGCTGGCGTACGTCGCTTATCGCGTCGACTACCGCAGGCTGCGCGCGGCCGCGCCGGCCATCGTCGGCATCGCGTTCGTGCTGCTCGTGCTGACCGACATCCCGCATATCGGTTTCGCGACCGGCGGCGCGCGGCGCTGGATCGGATTCCGGGTGCTGTCGCTGCAACCGTCCGAGTTCGGCAAGATCGCCTTGGTGGTGTTTCTGGCCGCCAAGCTCGACGTGCTCGGCGAGCGCGTGCGATCGCTCTCGAAGGGCGTGTGGCCCGCGCTGTTGATCACGGTGCTGCTGTCGACGCCGGTCTTCCTCGAGCCCGACATGGGAACGGCCTCGATCTACATCTTCACGGCGTTAGCGATGCTGTTCACCGCCGGCGCGCGGGTCGAGCACCTGGTGATGTGCGTGTTCGCGATGCTGCCCGGCG
>Ga0182024_10006906_pt1 | contig 24715 bp, 25 predicted proteins | sample P32metaG_FD_120480 | JGI IMG/M metagenome (GOLD analysis project Ga0182024, IMG submission 120480) | Permafrost microbial communities from Stordalen Mire, Sweden - P3-2 metaG (Illumina Assembly) | ecosystem: Environmental > Terrestrial > Soil > Wetlands > Permafrost | place: Sweden: Stordalen...
CCCCAGGCGTACCCGGAGGGATCGACGTCAACTGCACTGCAGCGGCAATAGTGAACAGCACCACGCCCACCATATGCGGAGGGATGTTGTCAGTCTACGGTCAATTGCACGACTAGAAAACTTCTGCCTCTGAGCCCTGAGAACTGAGAACCTAGCTGGTGCTTTCGGCCGCAGCCGCCACGAAGTCAATCAACTGCTGCACTCCATGGCGTTCGTCCTTGCTATTCAGGGTGAACGAGACGCCCATCCCGTAGCCAGGATGCGACGCCTTCACCTTGCCTGCCAACCGCAACTTCATTTCCTGCGTGCGCACCGTGATCTCGACGGCACTGCCGGTCGGAAACGCCAGGGGCATTTCCAAATAGCATCCGCCTGGGCTCAGATCGCTCAGGTGACAGTAGTTCCGAACCGAACTGCCCTGCTGATAAACCTCCGCTCCGAGACGGCAGGCATATCGAGTTTGTCCGCGACGATTGTCCGGCTCTGCTCGCAGTCGAGAAATCGCTTTTTCATTCCGGTTCTTCGCGTCCGGCGACTTGCTCTGCTTCTCTTTCTCTTCAACCTGCCTTTCCACCTTTGCATCTTTTTCCGGCCGTGTCGAGTGTTCCACTTCCACAGACTCAGCCGCCAACTCCCGCTTCGTGGCATCGGCCAGGTTTTTCTGCAACCAGTCGTGCAGAATCCGGCGTGAAGTCTGAGGAACGTCCACATACTGTACCCCAGCACGCCCGTTCCAATCCTGCCACACTACCTGGCCGGAGAGCCGCACCCGCGCCGTCTGCCCCGGCAATTGAAATTGAAAATAAACTTTGCTGGCAGGTGGTAGCCTCTTCCCAAAATTTACCGCCATCCCGTCTTCCGACAGATCTACAAGGGTAGCTCGCTCCTGTTCGCCGCCAGCGTAGTCGATCGTTGCATGTGTGTGCACGGGGGCCCGGGCTTTGCCGCGCTTGTCGCGGTACAGCACTGCCTGAGCCGCCCGCAGGCTGCTCATCACCCGGTCAGAGGCCAAGGGCCTGTACAGCACGAAGTTTACGCCGAGGGAAAACATGTCCCGGATGTCTTCCTGCTCCGCCACTACTATAGCCAGGGTCGACTCGTTCGCTCGGGAAGAACGGCACTCACGCAGGATGGAAACCACGTCCGCCTTGCTTTTGCAATCAACAATAAGGAGGTCAAATCGATCTTGCGCCAAGCGCACGGCCGCTCGCACCGAGTCAGGGCACATTTCGACCTGAATCCTCAACTCTTCCAGAGAACTCCGCAGCGTCTGCGCCGCGGCGTCGTCGACGCACACCAATAAAGATGAGAGAGTCATACCTGTCTATCATCGTAGGTTCACCCGAGTTCCGGCGGCAAGTTACCAGGGTCATATGCCCGCTGTCCCATCTCTGAGCCTGCGGATTGCACAATTTTTCTCGTGTTCTCTGCGGGAAGGCCTAACCAGGGATTGCCGAAGAATAGGCTTTTGATGGCCAGCAAACCGATTCAAATGCGTTTCCATTTTTTTATACTAGTCCGCTGCGCCGCGCTCTTTCTGTGACAAACCCGGGTTAGAATCGTACGTCCTATGAGCGCACCTTCGGCAAATCAGGAAGCTGTTCGCAGAACAGATCGAGCTCGTACTTCCCTTTGGCTTTGGATTCTTTTCTCCGCATGCGCCTTCGCCACCGTTGCCCTATTCTTTATTCCTGCTTTCATCATTCGTCCCTTCCGTTACCAGGCGCCGCGCCCGCTCTTGCTTGCGATGGCCTTGCGCCAGCGCGCTCCGCTCAGCACGCTGATCACAGGTGTAGCATGCTTTTTCCTAGCCTTGGCGCTTTGGAAAACGGTCGGCCGTTGGCGCAAGGTACTCATCGTGTTCGCTTTGCTGATCGTTACTTTTTCAGCTGTTATGGCGCGTCAAAACTATTTTGAATGGATGTTTCATCCCATTGCCGGCCCGCAGTTCGTGGCGCAATCCGAGAGCAAACTCGACGCCAAAGAAATGATCCTGACTGTTCGTCTCGGCAACAACGCCCGAGCCTATCCCATCAGCCAGATGGCTTACCATCACATCCTCAACGACGTAGTCGCAGGCGTTCCGATCGCCGTAACGTATTGAACGCTCTGTCACACCGGTCTGGTGTGGACGCGGACGGTCAACGGAAGAGCCCTGCATTTTTACCTGGCTGGCATCAACAACCAGAACTTCCTGATGCGCGACGAAGAAACTGGAACATGGTGGCAGCAGATCACGGGCAAGGCCATCTATGGGCCACTACAAGGCGCAGCGCTCGAACTAGTACTCAGCGACGAACTCACTTTCGGTGAATGGAGAAGCGAATCTCCAGCCGGACAGGTGCTGGCGCCAATCGCCAAGTACACAAAAGAATACGACCCCAACTGGGAACCCGACGTAGCCAAGCTCCCGGTTGTTATCAGCTTTCCGGGCACTGAACTCAAATCGCGTGATGTAGTTATCGGACTTACTGTCGCAGGAACCGCCCGTGCATATCCCTGGGAAGCTTTCGCCAAGCAATCTCCGGTTCTTGATCGCGTCAACGGCACGCCGCTGCTGCTAGTCCGCGGCTCCGACGGCAAATCCTTCCGTGTATTTGTCAGCCGAATCGATGGTCGCGACGCCGAATTCTTTCTTCAGACAAATTCCAATCCTGACGACAAAAACGAAAACAAAACATGGACGCTACTCGACACAGTCACCGATAGCCAGTGGAATTTCCAGGGGTGCGCCACATCCGGTCCGGCGCAAGGAAAATGTCTCGACCGCGTTCCCGCGCTGAAAGATTATTGGTTCGACTGGCGCAACTACCACGTCGACACAACGGTCTACAAACACTGAACTTTTGGATAACGTAAGGGTTGTGGCCAGCGGTTGCTGATAACGACCTCAATTGTTTAACTGGGACGCCGCGTCAGGGTGAATAGTTATCGCCGAGCTACGCTGTCGACCGGTGTTCGAAGTTACAGAAATATCTTTATTTCAAATCTACTGGAGGCGCGTCAGGCCGCTGTCCCTGTCGGTACACTGACCCTGACGGTAGTTCCCGACTCGCTGGAGATCACATCGAAGGTCCCGCGCAGAGCGTTCATTCGTTCCCGCATGCCTGAAATGCCGACGCCCGGAAGCTGTCCACTCGCGCGAAATTTGGACAGCACTTCTGGCGGAAAGCCCCGCCCCTCATCCGAAATCTCGATTGCAAGCCGCCTGTCTTCGACCGTGAGGCGGATGCGCGCCACTTTGCTCTCGGCATGCCGGTGAATGTTGGCGAGGCTCTGCTGCACGATGCGAAAAAGCGCTGTTTCAACCTCGTGCGAGGGACGCGCAAGATCCTTCGGCATGTCGACGTTCACGGCCACTCCACTGCGCTGCGAAAAACCTTCAACGTACCATGAAATGGCGGAGGCCAATCCAACATCGTCCAACAACGGCGGGTGAAGAAGGTAGGAAAGAGTCCGTATCTCCGCTGTGCACCGATCCACCAGATCGATGGTATCCGCCAGACGAGTCTGCGCACCCTCGCCCAGAGATGTCCCCACTAGATTCCCTGACGCTGTGAGATTCATCTGCACCGCAGCAAGGTACTGTCCGGCACTGTCGTGCAACTCGCGCGCTACTCGCCGTCGCTCTTCATCTTGCGCCTGCATCAGCGAGCCAGAGAGAGTCCGCAACGCTTCATGCGCCTGCTTAAGTTCCTGTGTGCGCTGCTGAACCCGCGACTCCAGCAGACTCCTGGCATTGTGCTGCTCGGTAACATCCACAGCCAGCACCATAAGCCCTTCAATTTCTCCCGAGGGCTTGCGCACGGCCTGATAAATGAAATCGAAATATTCGTCTTCGGGAACCCGCCCTGGACCCCGGTTAATAACGGCTTTCACATTCCTGCCGAGATAAGGAATACCGCTGAGGTAAACCCCGTCGAGCAATTCGAAAAAAGTCTGACCGAACAATTCGGGCAAAGTTTCCCGAATGGTTCGCTGCAAAAGCTCATCCGGGGGACGGCCCACGATTCTGCAATAAGCCGCATTCACAAACGACCAGCGATGTTCCGGACCATTCAGAATTGCGATTCCCGCGGGAGCCTGCTTGAACAGTTCGCGAAGCTGGTTTCTCTCGAACTCGGCCGCGGCGCGCTCCTGCCTTTCGCTAGCATTGGCCTGTTCCACTGACCGGCGCGCCAGCACCTGTCCGGTCACTTCGACGGTGTGAATTAGAAAGCCCTCAACTTTGCCTTCATCGTTGCGAATCGGCTGATAAACGCAATCGAGGTACGCTTCATCTTCCGCCCCGTCTGGCCCCCGCCTGAAAGGGGCGCGCAATTCTCTTCCGATGAACGGCACGCCAGTTTTATAAACTTTGTCCAGCCCATCGAAGAATGGATGCCCTTCAAGTTCCGGATAAGTCTCGCGCGCGGTTTTCCCGACGAAGTCCTCGGGGCCCGACCGGCCCGCCATTTTTGCCCGCGCGATGTTCACATAGGCCCAACGATGCTCCGGACCCGCCGTGATACCAATCGCCGAGGGTGCATGCAACAGCAAATCCCGCAGCCGGCGGTTCAGCCACGTCATATCGGGAGCGCCTTCATAGGCCGCCGCAACTGGCGAAAGATCCATCATTGGCTGGTTCTGATCCAAACAACTCCCTCCGCGGACTTGGAGACAAGGCCACACAGTGTACAACAGGCCCACGGGAACGGAAATGCTGTTCTTTCCCTAGCGGCTGGGGCAATTGTATGATGCTGGAGCCACGCGCGAAAGAACGGCTCGGAATGACGAGAGCTAGTAACATTTCGGTTGGAGGATTTCATCAGTGTCGCAAATTCACGCCATCTTTTGGGACGTCGGAGGGGTGCTGCTCAGCAACGCGTGGGATCACACGCAGCGCACGGCTGCGCTCGAACGCTTTCATCTCGATGAAAAAGAGTTTCATGCGCGGCACGAAATGGTGGTCTCGTCGTTTGAGCGCGGCAAGATCACGCTGGACGAATATTTGGATCACACCGTGTTTTACCGCGATCGTCCGTTCACCCGCGACGAATTTCGGGATTTCATGTTCTCTTTGTCGGAGCCGATACCGGAAGTTCTCGTCTTCGCTCGCACTCTGGCCGCTTCCGGAAAATACTTCATGGGCACGATCAATAATGAGTCTCGCGAATTGAACCTTTACCGCATCGAGAAATTTGGCCTGCGAGAAATCTTTCGACTGTTCGTCAGCTCCTGCTTCGTGGGACTACGCAAACCGGAGAGCGGCATTTATCGCCTCGCGATCGAGATTACGCAGATCAATCCGGAAGAGTGCTGCTTCATCGACGACCGGGCGCTGAACCTCGAGTGCGCCGCGAAACTAGGCATGCGCACAATCCAGATGCAAGGGTTGGAACAGTTGCGCAGTGATTTGGGAAAGCTCGGCGTGGTTTGAGGTCATAGTTGTTAGGTCTTGGGCCTAAGACCTGACACCTAACACCGGACCTAACCCCTTACCCCCTTCGCGGTTGCATCTTCGCCGAAGAAATAACTGTCTTGGGAATATCAGATTCCGCACCGGAAAGCGTCAGGTCGCTCGACCAGCATTCCGAAACCAGCTTCCAATCCCCGCTCGTCTGCTTGGCGAAGACCCAGAGATATTTGCCGCGCTCTTCGCGCCGCTTGCCAGTAGCGCCCGGAACCAGAGCGCTATAACGTCCAACTTCGTGAGCGAGATCTCCCAAGACATCCACACGAAGCGGATCGACCGCTACTTCTCCCAGGCCGGCCTCGAGAGCGGAATAGAAGAACTCGCGCACGGCCGCCGCACCGCGAATCGGTGGCAGGTTCGATCGCAATACCACTGCGTCGGGCGCGTAGAGTTCAATCAACTCATCGAGTTGCCGCGTATTACAGGCCAAAACCCATTCCTGAGTAAGCCGCCGCACCGCGGCCTCGCCGCGACTCATTGGTTCACCTTTTGCCGCGGCAGCAACTCTCATGCGGTCCGCTTCTCGCGCACTCTCAGGAGCGTTCGCGCGCGCCGCAACTGGACCAACGTCGGCAGTTCCTCCCTGGAAATAGTGGTGATGGTAATGATGATGATAATGGTGCGTGCCCGCCGGAGCGCCTGGAGCAGGATGAACCTCATCTTTCGCTTCCGGCGTTGGTGGCGGAGTCTGGACCAAAGTGCTTTCGTCCTTGTCGAGGTTGGATGTTGCCGCAGCTTGAGGCGTGGAGTCGGGCGAATGTGACGCGGTTGCGAGCGGGAGTCCGCACGCGCCGCAGAATTTATTGCCTTCGCGATTGCGATGTCCGCAAACGCGACAGGCAGTCGAAGCATTCACGATACTTTCTTGCGTGGCATCCTCCGAGACGGTTTCGGAATCCGCCTCCATGGTGAGGCGCTGCATGGCTTGCAGAGCCGCGGCAATCGCCTCCTGGTTGGGCTTCGGCCGGCGCATCTCCGGGTAGAGACGCTGATAAATCTCGCCCAACGCAGGATTGTGCGGGCCGATGCTCGGCACACCTTCGGCATCCTGCGCAGGAGTCAAGCCTGATGGCTTGGCCTGCCTCTTGTCTTGATCTCGAATGTCTCTTGGAAATCTGTCTCTGTCCACAATTCAGACCGCGCTACTGCGGTCATTTTAGCTCAAGCCGAGCCTTCCCTGAATGAAGCCGAAGGGTTAGCACTAGCGGGCGGAATCTTAGCGGCGGGAAAACTCGATCTTCCCTTCCGCCTCCGTGGGCACGCCGTTGCAGGTCGCGGGACGGTAGCGCCAGGTGCGTACGGTTCGCAGCACGTTGCGGTCACCAACGGGACCAACGCTCTGCAGAATCAGAGGACTATGCACACGACCGTCGGCACCGACGATGAAGCTGACTTTGACTTTCCGTCCTGTTCCGGTCGGAACCAGCAAAGGATCGGGCGTGGTTAAAGCCTCCGGCGGCTGCGTATCTTCGCAACGCGAACGCGCGCTCACGTGCGGGACATCGCTGAACTCGGTGGCACGCTTTGGCGTCTTCCATGTCTGGTGCTCACGCTCGGTCAAGGGAGCCTGCCGCAGTCGCGGAGACGGAGCCTGCACGGATGCGGCGCTGCTGGCGGGAACGGCTAGGATCAGAAGCACTGGCCAGACGCGACGAAGCATTTTCTTGGAACCCTTCAAACCAGCACAAACAGCACCTTATACTTAGATTTATCGGCAAGTCTGGTGCCACGCTGATGCGGAGTTAAGTGTTTGGCTATCAGTGGGTTAACGGGAGAGCATCTGCCGCACCGGATTTCCAATGTGAACGCGGTTGCATATTTCATGCTCAGTGGCCCGTCTAGACGGCTACTGCCCGGCCAAGTGCCGGAGGGTCACCAGGGTAATTTCTGGGGGACAATTTAAGCGCACCGGCACGCCCACAGTTCCCAGCCCGGCGGTGGTGTAAAGCGTGAGTGGACCGACCTGATATCTTCCCAAAACATATTTCTTGGCCATACTCGGGAGATAGAGCGGAGGTAGCAGCGGAATTCTCACCTGGCCTCCGTGAGAGTGCCCTGAAAGCTGCAGGTCGATGGGGAAGCGTGAAGCTTCGTCGGCGAAGTCGGGTTCGTGCGCGAGCAGAATGACGGCCTCGCCTGCGGGGACGCGGCGCAAGGTCTCCTGCAAATCGGCGGTCCCGCTGAGCACATCGTTCACGCCGGCAAGCCAAACGCGCGCGCCGTTGCGCTCGATTGCGTGCGACTGGTTCGCCAGAACCTGAATGTTCGCGGCCTGAAGCGAGCGAGTGACGTGCTCCGGATCGGTGTCCGCATCGTGGTTTCCCATGATGGCCCAAAGGCCTTGAGGAGCGGCCATCTGCCGCAGCAGGCGAGCACATGGTTCGGCGGCGAATGCCGCTTTCCTGACGTCTCCGAAAGACGGCGCTGAAACAAAGTCGCCGGCGAGCACAATCAGGTCGGGACGAAGACCGTTGACCATGGGAATAGCGGCGTGCAACGGATGGATCGAGAAGTATGGGTCGTAATGAAAATCGCTGAGCAGCACGATCGTAAAACCATCCAGTTGTTCCGGCCAGCGCGACAGGAAAAAATTCTGGCGCACGAGGCGGGGACGGTTCGGCTCAAACACTATCCCGTCAGCCGCAAGCGCGACTGTAGCAGCGGCGGCCGTCCATTGAAGAAACTGGCGTCTTGTTGTCGACAAGGGAGACAAAGGGTCAGGTGTCAGCACTTAGGTATTGAGTGTTAGGTTCTAGCCCAAGGTCTAACACCCATGACCTGAGAGCAGCCGCGAGTCATCCGCAATTGTTCAAAAACTGAAGCTCGCCTGCAAGTCAATACGGCGAACAGCCACACCCGTGGAGAATGGACCGGCCTGAAGACTGTAGTACTTATCGAAGAATGGCGACCCTAGAACTCCGCCCGGATTGCCCAGGTTCACCTTGTTGAATATGTTACGCGCCGAAGCGCCCAGCGTGAAATTGTAACGGCGATCAGAACCGGGGCCTCCGAACGAAGGGCCACCGCCGAATAGAGGACCATGTGGACCACCCCCACCTCGACCCCCACCGCCGCCTGGTCCACCCTGGTTCCCCGCGGTACTCTTGAGCTTCGGACCGAATCCGAAAGTCTTACTGAGCCGCAGGTTCAGGGCGACGTGAGAAGGGCCGGTTCCGTAGTTGATAGGCACAAGCTTTTCACCTGCCGTGGGTGATGCATCGAACGTGCCCAGCGGCGTGCAATAAATATTTGGATTGCTGCAACTGGCTCCGGGAGCAATCGCCGGACGATCGTTAAACTGCGAGTCGCCATTCAAATCGCTGCTAGTCGTGATGTTGAAGGGCGAACCGGACCACGCCACGAAAAACGGGCTCAGACGAATTCCATACCGGGCTGCAATGGAGCCGCCCAAGAACAACCGCTGGCGGATGTCGAACGCCGCCCGGCCGTAGTCCTGGCTGATGTCGTAAGAGTTCGATGCAAAACTCGTGACGCCGGCCGTATCGCTGTTGGCGTAGTTGAGCGTGTAGTAGCCAAACAGCTGAAGCTTGGTGCCGGCACGAATATTCGTGTTCACGATCAACTGGTTCTGCCGGAACACGCCTTCAGATACGTACTGGTAAATATTGCCCGCGTTTGGGTTCGGCTTCACGCAAGGATTGCAGGGTGTGCCGGGATAAGGCGCGTTGGCGTTGATGCTGAGAAGTTGATCGAACCCGCGTGAATTGAGATATGTAACCGAAAGAGTCGCAGACTTGGTGACCTGCCGCTCCACGCTGATGGCCGACTGCAGAGTGTAGGGAGCATACAGCGAAGGACTGATCCGGTAGACCGTTGAAGTACTGGAACTCACTGTGCCACATGTGGCGAGAGAAGATGGGTTGAAAGGCTGATCGATTCCGGGGAAACAGGTGGGATTATTGATGACATATTCCTGCTGCAGGATGCCGTTCAACCGATACGCTTGCAGAATCTGGGTCTCCTGGAAACGATCGTAGAAGATTCCCATTCCGCCACGAATCACAACCTTGGGGGGACCACTTCTGCCGCCCACGCCCCAGGCGAGACCGAAGCGTGGCGCGAGGTCCACGTGATCACGAATGTCATTCTGCACCTCGTAGCGCAAACCAAAGCTGAGAGTGATATTTGAACGCACCTTCCAATCGTCCTGCACGTAGAACCCGGCGTCATACGTCGTAACCGCGGCGTTCGGGTTGCAGGTTGTGAACGTGCCGTTCGCAGCGCACGCGGTGATGAAGAGTTGTGTAGCCAGCGTCGGAGTGCCGGTAAGCGCAAGCTGTTGCGCCGCATACTGGTACGAGATGGGGCAAGGTGGGTTTGGATTGGGATTGGTACCAAGATCGGTTATGCAATTGGCGGGCGTATCCGTGGCGCCGTTTAACGAAGAAAATGTAAACGTCCCATTGTAACCAGAGGTAGTATCGCTATCCTCATGCACTGCGCGCAGACGACCTCCGAACTTGGTGGTGTGATTGCCGTGAATCACCGACGTGTAGTTCTGCAGTTCGTAGTGATTCTGGTAGTCGGTGGTAAGAGTGCCGTTGCCGCCGCCGGTAAATGCGCCTAATACGCTGACCTCCGGATTCGTATCCAATGAGGTCTGGCTATTGTTATCGCGAAGAAATTGAAAACGGGTTTCGTTGACCACCTTGGCGCCAAAGACCTGCGTGTCACCGATTTGAATCGTGTGTTCGGTGGTGGTCGTGTCGTAAGCCTGCGAGGGCAAGGTGTTTTGGCCAATGCCCTCGTTGGTTTCCGTGTCGCGGTAATACTGATAACGCACTGTCAGCGTGTTGTTCTTGGTGATTGCATAGTCGAAACGCGGACCGAGGTTGGTGCGCTGGTGCGGCGTGGGGATGGACTCCAGAACCTGAACGGGATTGAAGTTCGGATCCAGAGTCTCAGCATCAATGGCCGAGAGGTCGTTAATATTTCGCCGCTGGGCGCTGACAAAAAAAGAAGAGTTCTTTATCCATTTGACCGGGCCCCCGACACTCCCGTCGAATTGGACGGTGTAATAATTCGGCTCGGCGCCGGCAAATGGGTCGGTCGTATTAAACGCCGAATCGTTTCCGCTGACTTGAATCTGGCCGTGGTAACTGTCGGTGCCAGGCTTGGTGAAAATTTCGATGCGGCCGTAGCCGAGCTTGTCGTACTCCGCCGAGAACGGATTCGAATTAATGCGAATCTCGCGAATCGACGACTTGGGAGGAAGCTGCCCGGCGGTAAAACCGTCGATATAGAGCTGTCCGCCGTTAGGGCCAGCCGACGGCCCAGCAAGCGCCTGCAAGTCGGTGAGCAACTCGTCGGGATCGTCGGGGAGCGCGTCGAGTTCCTTGCCTGAGATGATAATCGCTCCGGCGTTGTTCGCGGGATTCACATCGATGGTCGGCACCGAATCGGAGACATTAATCTTCTGCTCCTCAACCTGGATGTTCATCGGTACATTCAGGCGCAGGGCCTGACCGGCCGTGATGTTCACATTGTCGTTCTCGTAAAGAGAAAATCCATCGGCAACCACAGTCAGCGAATACTGACCAGGCGCTAATCCTTTGAATTCATAGTTTCCCTGTCCATCGCTTTGCGTTTTGATGGGAGTCGACGAAGTGGCCGCAGGCGTCATGATCACGGTTGCCTTCGCGATGGCCGCGCCGGAAGGGTCGGTTACCTGCCCCCGCAAAGCGCCTGAAGTGGCGGGGGCCGCGGCAGTTTGCGAAAAGCTGAGCGTCGCGCACTGCGATAACAAGACGAAGACTGCAAAACAAAAGGCCAGATAAAGATCGCTGCGAACTCTCATTCCACCATTCCGTTCCATAAAGTGAGACTTCTGTGCGAATAATGCCAAGCGCGGCATTTGAATTTTCGCGAAGAACAAACTACGGTCCTCCTGCTTCGCCCGCCGGGCCTCCTAGACTCCAGGGCGCAAGCATCATGGCCTGGCCGGCGTTGGGCGCGGCTTGCAGAATGGGCTCGACGCCGCTGACCAATTGGATCGCGGTGCCGGCGCCCGCAGTACCTTCGGTCGAAACCAGGATCACGGCATCGCCTTTGTGCAGGTCGGCGAGCGACGTCGCGGGCAAGCTGCTAAGCATCCGCTGAAGATCTGGAGCGCCGCCGGAGCGACCGCCACCAGCGCCGCCTGCTTTCCAGTTCGATCCGCTTTCTGCCGTTCCCGAAGCAGATGCCGGATTCGCAGTTTGCGCGGGAGTTGTAGTTTGTCCGGGCGTTGCACTGGATCCGCCGCCTGAAGCGGCTGCACTTCCTGCGGTTGCCCCTCCGGACGCTGCTCCCTTTAAGCGCGCGGCAATTCGCTGAGCCATCTCAGGCGGAAGATGCCGAAGCTGCGAGTCCGCTGTTACTTTGATGAGCACCGTTTTCTTCGACAATAAATCCTGAACGCTGAGTGTCGACGAACTTGCATCCACGGAGTTGACCGTTCCGGCAACATTGCGGAAAGATCCGGAAACAATTTCCTCGGCGGTCACTTCGCTGCCATCGGCGCTGCGTTCGCCCCGCGCTCGCACCTGGTCCCCGGGATGAATTTCCTTGAGCGTGCCAGGCTTGGCATCGTCAAATTTCACGGAGTCAGGGGCATAGCGGCGAATCACCGTGGTCTGGGAGGCATGAATAACGATGTTCTTCTTTCCCGTGAAGCCGGTGACGGAGATGGTCACAGTTCCCGCAGCGGGATCCACAGCGCCGACCAAGCCCCCCACTCCACGCTTCTGCCAGTCTTGCAGATCCTGCTGGTGCTTAGTTTCGAGGTCGGACTTTTTCATCACTACTACAGACGAAGCTATAAGCGAGGCGTTATCGTCAGAGGTCTTGCCACCGACCAGAATGCGGTCGCCGACTTGAAGGTCCTGCAACTGAATGGGCGTGGCGTTCTTTAGATCTTTTTCGCCCGGAGGAATGCGGACGATACGCGCAGCGTCCTGGACCGTGACGTTGACGTCTGGACCGGAGTCAGGCGTGAGAGTAATAGCCGTTCCGTTGATTGCTTTTATGGCGCCAATGCGGCGAGACACCGCGCCTGTTCCGGCAGTTTGCTGACTCTGCACGCCAGATGACGCCGCATAACCGAAGGGCGCTTGAATGCTGGCGCTGCAAGCGCAGCAGAGTGCGATTGCCAGAAAACGGCTGGTGGTTGATTTCATACGCTCCTTTATTAATTTACATGGTGAATTGCGCAAAACGGCGGGATTTACAAAGTTTTACTTCTGCTTCATAGAATGTGGAAATTCTCATGCGTTCCGCTGCGACGCGCGGAAACACGCAGCAGGTATGGGCCGCAGCTTCGAGATTGAACAACTACTCTGCAACCAGCAGGTTCTCCGCAAATGGCCATTGCTCGTCAATCCATTGCGCCTCGCAGCGGAAGCCGGCAACGCTTGCCATAGAGAACACTTCTTCTGGCGAATATTTGTGGCTGCTTTCGGTCCAAATGGTTTCGCCTTCGAGAAACTCGACGCGAAGATCGGCGGCGGGAATATGCACGGTCTGTGGGCGGAGAGACCGCAGATGCATCTCCACGCTGCGCGCCTCATGGTTAATTTTGGCTACGTGCTCAAAGTGAGCGAGATCAAAGTCGGCATCCAATTCGCGATTGATGCGAGCCAGTAAATTCAAGTTGAAGGCAGCGGTGACGCCGAGTTCATCGTTGTAGGCCGCCAGCAGTTGAACGCTGGATTTCTCCAGGTCGGTTCCGAGAAGCAGCCAGTCTCCGGGCAGAAGAATGCGGCGAACTTCGGCTAGAAACTCAATGCCGGCGGAGCGATCGAAGTTCCCGATCGTGCTTCCTAAGAACAATACAAGAAGGCGCTGGTCGGTCTTCCGCTGCGCCGCCACTTCCAACAGTCCGTCGAGATATTCGCGCTCGAAACCCAGGATGCTGACGGACTCGATGTCGCTCAGTTCGCGCTCGCACATGGCCAAAGCGGACGGGGAAATCTCGATGGGATAGTAGGCGGTTCGCTGGCGTCGGCAAAGCGCTTCGAGAATGTGGCGAGTCTTTTGACCGCTGCCACTGCCAAGCTCGGCCACGGAAACCGGGGTCGCCAACCGTTCGACGATGCCATGCGCGTGCCGCCGCAGCAGGCGTTCATCCGCCCGCGTGAGCCCGTACTGCGGAAGACGGCTGATTACTTCGAATAACGCGGAACCGACGTCGTCATACAAATACTTCGACAGCAGTTCTTTCTGGCCCGGCTTGGTAAGCCCGGTACGTACTTCCGCTGCGAATTCGTAGGTTGCGTTCGGAGTAATAGTTTGAATCAGCATACTGGCTCCTTGTTCATCTTGAAACGTTCATCCTGAAACGTTCACCATCCGCAGGCATTGTCGATCAGCGGCTCACGCAACGGAATCCGGTGTAGGCGAACTGGTAGTGTGCCTGGAACCAGTTTCGGAACGTAGGACGCAACATGCATGCCGCGGTGCGCGCCGATCCGCCTTTCAGCACAAAGTGCTTACCGTCGAAGAAGTCGGCGGAGTACCCACGGTAAAACGGGAACGGCTCAAACCCCGCAAACGGAGCGAACTCGGTCGCAGTCCACTCCCAACCATTGCCTAAGATGCCATGAACGCCAAAAGCGCTGCAGCTTTTAGGAAACGCATTTACTGGAGCGGGACTCCAGCGTGCGAAATCAAAGTTGCCGAAGCTGGCGTCCGGAGCTTGTTCACCCCAAGGGTAAGTGCGTTCGCCGCCGTTTGCAGTGCCGTATGCAGCACGCTGCCACTCGGCCTCAGTCGGCAAAGACTTCCCGGCCCATCGCGCATAAGCTTTCGCCTCCGCTTGACTGACGTAGACCGGCCAATCCAGAGGCAGTGGGATCTCCTCGAACATCGTCCGGTAAAGCCACCGGTCGCCTGCGCCTTTCCAGAAAGCCGGATGAGAAATTCCCTGCGCGAATTTCCAGTTCCAGTCGTCGTTGTTTTCTCCATCGCCCCAGAATGCGCGGGTGTCATAGCCGCCCGCGTTGATGAACTCCAGATACTGCTGGTTTGTTACCTTGTAGCGATCGATAGCAAAAGCTGGAACACTGACAGTGCGACTTTCATACTCGTTGTCCCAGCCAAACGAATCGCTGCCGCGTGGGAGACCGAGAGTGATCACGCCTGCTGGAATTTGGACGCTGCCGTGATCCACGACAGCAGCGGGACTTCTTAACGATTCAACTTGCCTCACCTTGCGATCGAGCGGCAACTGTTGCAGCATGTAAGCCAGCGTTTCCGCATGCATCAGGCGATGCTCGATGGCCACGTTGAGCAGGGTGATCAGCGGAAATCCGTCGCCAGTAGGAAGTTGGGAATCATTCAAAGCATCTGCAAGCTTCTCGTCCAGAACGGCCCGGATTTGTCGAACGTAGTCGTGCACGGCGGCGATCGAAGGCCAGTCCGAAGGTTGATCTGTGGGCAGGCCGCCGCCCACCGGATCGATGCCGAAGGCAAATAGCCGGTCGAAATCAGCATGAAAACTCTTGATCCCAAATACACGTTCGTGGAAGAGGTTCCAGTCGAAAGCCTCCAGATGCCCGATATAAAAAACAATGCGGTGACGTTCGGCAATCGGGCGGTCGTAGAGAGAATCGGTCTTGACCACGGCAAATAGCTCGTCAGTCCGCTGACGGGCGTCGGCCACTAGTTCCATCAGTTCATGGCGAACAGCGGTATTGCTCTGCGTGGCTGGCATGCGGTTCTCCTAAACCTCCTGGTCGCGGACTCGCCACCGATTCCGGCGGCATCCCGTCACAGAGCAAAAGATTCTATGCCACGGGCCGTCCGAGTACCATAGGGTAATGTCTTTAACGCTATTTCACATGGATGCCTTCACATCCAGACCATTCGCCGGAAATCCGGCCGCGGTCTGCCCTCTTGAGCACTGGTTAGATGACCAACTTCTGCAAGCGGTCGCATCTGAAAATAATCTTTCGGAGACCGCTTTTTTCGTACCAGCCGGCGATTGCTACGAATTGCGTTGGTTCACGCCGCGCTGCGAAGTTAAACTATGCGGGCACGCGACACTGGCTTCGGCATTCGTGGTCTTGCAAATTCTAGTGACAGCACGCGAGGCCGTTCGCTTTGAGACGCGCTTCAGCGGCGCGCTCACCGTTTCTCGTGAAGGCAACTTGCTCGCCATGGATTTTCCTGCCCTCGCGCCGTGGGCTTGCCCCACTCCGCCGGCCGCATTAGTCGACGGCCTGGGCGCGGTTCCGGCTGAGGTGGTGCAGATCGAGGACAACTATTTCGCTGTCTACGGCTCGCAAGAAGAAATCAAGCACATTCGACCCGACTTCCGAGAACTCGAGAAACTTCATCCCGCGGGAGTCGCGATCACAGCTCAAGGCGAGAATTCCGACTTTGTCTCGCGCTACTTTGTGCCCAGCTATGGCATCCCCGAAGATCCTGTAACCGGCTCGACGCACTGCTCATTAGCGCCATATTGGGCGCAGCGCTTGGGCAAGACGGGCCTGCACGCCCGGCAAATTTCGGAACGCGGCGGCGAACTGTGGTGCGAAGTAAGTCGGGAACGAGTGATCCTGAAGGGAAACGCAGTGCTGACTTTGCGCGGCGAGTTACTGATCTGACGCTTAGTGGACCAATCCCTTGCTCTTTAGGAATTCGTGCGCGACATCCTTCACATCGCGGTGCTGACCGTCCAGAGCGTAATTCAACTGCTGCATCTCCACGTCGGAAATCTTGCCGCCTAACTCCGCAATCGCCTGCGCAACTTCGGGGTGCTGCTGCTCAGTTTGCTGCCGGACTACTGCAACTGCCTCGTACGGAGGAAAATAATGGCGGTCATCTTCGAGAACGAAGAGATCAAGCGCCGGAATAAGGCCGTCCGTAGCGTTGCCCGCAGCTATATCAATCTGACGACCTTTTAACGCCGGCGCGAGCAAGCCCAGATCCATAACCCGGGGCGGTGCGGCAAAGTGCAGGCCGTAGGCCGCAACCAGTCCAGCGTAGCCATCGGGACGCTCCATGAATTCGTAACCAAATCCCGCTCGCCATTGCGGGGCGAACGCGGCCGCCTGCGACAAAGTTTTTACACCTAATCGGCGCGCATCGTCTCCGCGAATCTCCATGGCAAAGGTGTCATTGAAACCAAACGGAGGGCCGAGTGTTAAGCCGAGCCGCGCTTCATACTCGCTCTTCACGCGCCGGTAAACTTCTGCCTTATCGCCGCCAACTTTCTGTTTGAGGATGGCGGTCAGCGCAGTCCCCGTGTATTCCGGGTAAATGTCGATACGCCCCGCCAGCAGCGCCTGCTGGCAAATATAAGTTCCTGCGAGATAAAAACGGCGCTCTACTTTCAAATGCGTGTTCGCTTCAATCTGCTGGGCCAAAAGTTCGCCGAGAATCAGCGACTCGGTGAAGTTCTTGGAGCCAACCACAATGCGATCGGGATGCGACGCACACGAGGACAGCAGCGCAGCCGAAACAAGAAGAATCGAGCACACCGCGCTCCAGCACTTCACTCGGATCACGCAATGTCTTCTTCGGCGATAACTTTTCATCGTGGCCGCAATCGCTTCTCCAGCCATCCCAGGCAGAAGTCCGCCGTCAACGCCATAACTGCCGCGGGAATCGCTCCCGCCAGAATGAGCTGATTATTTACCATGGCAAGACCGCGAAAAATAAATTCGCCCAATCCCCCGGCGCCAATCGCTGCAGCGATGGTGGCCAATCCAACTGAAACCACGACTGCGACGCGCACGCCCGACAGAATCACGCTCAGCGCCAGTGGCAACTCGACCTGAAACAACAGTTGCCGACCGGTGAGTCCCATGCCGCGCCCAGCTTCTACCACGGCGGGGTCGACTCCGCGAATTCCCGTGTAAGTGTTGCGGATGACGGGCAGCAGCGCGTAGAGAGTCAGAGCCAGAATCGCGAGACGCTCGGCGCGATCGCCGAGCCACGGCACCGGCAGCAAAAATCCGAAGAGCGCTAGGCTCGGAATCGTCTGAATAATGTTCGCGGTCCCCAGCACTGGCTTGTCCCACACCGGCCAGTGCGCGCTCAGTATGCCTAAAGGTATCCCGATCAGCACAGCGAGCAGCGTTGAGACTCCCACCAGCCAGAGATGTTCGAGCGTGAGTTCCAGCACCTGTTCGTGATTCTGCGAGAAAAAGTGTATGAGGTTCATGACGCGCCTCGATTCGCTGCCGAGTCCAGTCCGTCTCTGAAAGCCCGCACGTAGGCTGCGGCCAACGGGTCCGCCGACCGCAAAAAGTCTTCCGGGGAAAGAACCGCGACCAACCGGCCCGCCTCCATGAGAGCGATGCGCGAACCCAGCCGCAATGCTTCGCGTAGATCATGCGTGACGAAGACCACCGTCTTATTCAACCGCTTCTGCAGAGAGAGAAACTCGCGCTGCAGTTGATCCCGGGTAAGCGCATCGAGCGCGCCAAAGGGCTCATCCATCAATAGGATCGCAGGATCGGCGGCCAATGCCCGCGCCACTCCCACGCGCTGCCGCTGCCCACCAGAGAGCTGGTGCGGATAACGCGAGGCCGTTTTCTCCTCCAATCCAACCATTCGCAACAATTCTTCGACGCGCTGATGTATCCGCTCGGCGGGCCAGCCCTCGATTCGCGGAACCAGTCCTATGTTTCGCTCCACCGTAAAATGCGGGAATAAACCAACATCCTGGATGACATAGCCGATGCTTCGACGCAGCCGAATCACGTCGCCCTCCGCGTTGGACGCGCCATTTACGCGTACTTCGCCGCCACTCGGATTCAGCAGCCGATTCACTAGTTTCAGTGAAGTCGTTTTCCCGGAGCCGCTGCGCCCCAGTAAGACTAGCGTCTCGCCGCGTTGTACTTGCAGATTCAGCCCCGAGAGTAATTGCAGACCGTTAGGCAGTGCGTAGTCCACGTCGCGGAATTCAATCACGGGACTATGAGTGACGTTTGCATCCATGTTTTGTCAAACCGTATTTAGTCAAAACCATTTTCGTTCACAACTATCGTCTCTCAAACCAGCACCTCACGATATCATTGCGTGACCCGCATCCAGAGAGCTAATAGACGACCTGACTCCCTGCCGCTACGATCTTCCTAGACAGGTTGTGAAAATTTTCTTGGGTATGAGTGTGTCCGCTTTACGCAATTCTCTTTGCTGGGCGATGGCTGTCCTGTGCCCGCTGTCGCTACTGGCGGCTGACACGGGCGGCGCTGTCCTGCATAGCAAGGGCGGAGTTTGGGTGAACGGCGCCGAGATCGCCGACTCTACCGCTATCTTTCCCGGCGATGTGCTCGAGACCAAATCCGGGTCCGTGGCCAATCTGGACGCTGAAGGGTCGTCGATATTGATTCAGCCGGAATCGATAGTGAAATTCCAGAGCAACTCTCTTAGTCTGGAACATGGAAGCGTCTCCGTCGGAACCTCGACCGGTATGAGCGTGCATGTGAACTGCATCAAGATCGGACCCATTTCGAACGACCGGACGCAGTACGACGTAACCGACCTCAGCGGGACGGTGCAGATTGCTGCACATAAGAACGATGTAAATATCACGCAGAGCATAGCGCCGCAAAAAGCAACATCGGATAGCAACTCCCCGGCGGTCGTGCATGAGGGGCAGCAGGCGTCGCGCGACGAAGCAACCTGCGGAGCAGCGCCGCGGTCCGGAGGGCCCCTTAGCGGGTCGAATACAAAATGGATTGAGATCGGCGCTGCTGCCGGGGGAGGAGCGCTGGTGCTGTGCTTGCTTCTTTGCAAAGGATCCAAATCCCCCAATGTAAGCCCGTGGCAACCATAAGGTCGTCGGTCCTTGAGCGGGAATTTTTTGACTTTCTGCGATTTTTTGGGCCGCGCAACCCTGAGCAAAATCTGCAAATGCAGCGTATACTGAATCTCTTGACCTCGAAGACACCCTAACAGCACGTTGCGCCTTCGCGATTGAGAAATTCTCTGAAAGGCGTACGGCGTGTTGAACCTCAGAACCCCTGAACGTCAGTTCGTTCTGCCCTAAACATCGGCCGCTACGTTAACCGCTCTAATTCAGGAGAGAAATATGTCAGGAATCAACGGCGATAAAGCCAGATTCAACCGCCGGCGCAGGCAGAAGATCAGCCGCCGCCAAAGCACGGAAAAAATGTTGAAGGCCCTGGCTGAGAAAAACTTAGTGGCTCCGGCGAAGCAAACGAATCTCAAAGAGAAGGTGGCATGACGACTCCCAACCTCGCATTGCCCCATCCGGCGCCGGATGGTATGCCTGCCGGAAAGAAGCGCGTGCTCCTGCTGGACACATCGCAGACCAAACGCGATTTGCGAGCGGATGTAATGCGCAAGCTTGGCATCGAGGTGGATTGCGCCGCGGATGTGGTTGAGGCGCGCTGCTGGTGGCGCGCCGACTTGTACAATCTGGTACTTATCAACGTGGCCGGAGAAACTGACAGTCGAGACAAGTTTTGTACCGACCTTCGCGGCGCCATTCCTCCGCAGAGAATTGCATTTTTTGTCGGCGGGCCCGAGTATCTCTCGGCTGCTCCCCATTCTGACATGGCGCCAGCGGAGCCGGACGCGGACGCGCTGCACAAAGAGATGGTCGCAGCGCTGCTCGCTCAGGATTCGTTAAGCTCATCGCAGCAGCGTTGGGGAATCATGGAAGCTTGCCGGAAGATTTCCAGTGTTCGCGGGGTTAGCGAAGCGCGAACGCGCGCGATCCGCGAAACGCCAAGACCCTCGCGGTGGGCTGATGCCATTGAACAGTATTCCATGCCCGCTCCCTCTCACTCCGTAGCGGTAACAGAACCAGTTGCAGAAGAGGCAGCTGCGTTAGAAATAGATGCGGTAGCCGCGTCTGCAGCAGAAGCTGTCCCGGTAGAAACAGTTGCACTAGAAACAGAAAGAGAAGAACTCCTATGAAGAACCTATACGTTGGCAATTTACCTCACAGCACTACTGAACCAGAGTTACGCGGCTTGTTTGAAGCGCATGGCGCGGTCGAACGCGTCAGCATCGTCACCGACCGCGAAACCGGCCGCGCCCGCGGCTTCGGTTTTGTGGAAATGACCAATGCGGCGGAAGCGGACAAGGCTGTAGCGGCATTGAACGGAACAGAACTTGGCGGCCGAGCGCTCAAGATCAACGAAGCGAAACCGAAGACCGACGCTCCACGCGGTGGTGGTGGCGGCGGCAAACGATTTGGGGGCGGTGGTGGCGGCAGCCGCGACGATTATCAGGGACACGCGCGCCAGCCACGCGAACCTCGCTGGTAGCTCGACCCGCGGGGCAGTTTTAAGAGGGCGAGGCTTTCAGCCGCGCCCTGAGCGCACGCAAAATCAACAGCCACTTAGCCGCTGAGCGGACGTTCGATCAACAAGAAACGATTGGAGATTGCTATGCCAGGACGAGGTCGATCAAGTTTTACCAAGCGCCAGAAAGAACACACGCGCCAGCAAAAACAGCGCGACAAAGCTGAGCGCCGCATCCAGCGCAAAGATGAACCTGGGGGTACAACCGGAGATTCCAGCGAACTGGATATGGACGAATTGCAAAGGCACGCCGCCGAGCAAGCCGCGCTATTTCAAATGGGGGATGACGACTCCAATATTTCCAGCATTCCCCGCGAACGCGAACCGGAGAAGACCGAGCCGTAACGGCTTAGTCAAAATAGATTTACAGAACAAGGTCCACCCAAATGCAAAAGGGGCGCGTCTTAGACGCGCCCTTTTGCTGACTTGCGACTTCGGTTGGCTCTAGGCGAACACTTCGCCCGGCAACTTCGTCAGCGTCCTGCTGGCGAGCGTGTTTTGAACAACATGCTCAGACCGCTCGGCATTCGTCCAATCCACCTGCTTGCGTTCGATTTTCAACTTCAACGCGCGCTCAATGTGCCGAAGCTCGATTACCTCGCCGCCAGCCACGAGGCTGGTAGCCAGCCCTTGTGATCCGGCACGCCCGGTCCGTCCTACTCGGTGAATAAAATCCTCCGCCATCTTGGGCAGATCGTAGTTGATCACATGCGCGACATCGTCGATGTGCAAGCCACGAGCGGCCACGTCAGTAGCCACCAGGATTTGATAACGTCCCTGCTGAAATCCGCTGAGCGCTCCATTGCGCTGCGATTGCGAGCGGTCGCCGTGAGTCATGGCTGCGGAGAAACCTTCGCGCACCAGTTCTTTGGCCAGCCGTTCCGTACCGCGCTTGGTGCGCGCAAAGATAAGCGTCTGACCTTTCTCGGCGTACAGTAATTGCCGCAACACATCGGGTTTCTCAGCCGGACGCACTTCGTAGGCTTGCAGTCGCACGCTCTCTACCGGCTTCAGCACCGACCCGATCGCCACGCGCACTGGATCACGCATAGCATCGTGCACCAGCCCTGCCACTGACTGCTCCATCGTGGCCGAAAAACAAAGCGTCTGCCGGCGTTGCGGCAAGATCGCCAGGATGCGCCGAATGGCTGGCAGAAAACCCATATCCAGCATGCGGTCAGCTTCGTCGAGCACCAGGATCTTAACTTCGCGCAGGTCAATCAGTTTGCGCGTAATGAAATCCTGCAAACGCCCCGGCGTTGCAATCACCACGCTAGATCCTGAGCGCACTGCCTGAATCTGCGTCTTCTCGGAGACGCCTCCGATTACCAGCGCAGCTTTTGATAGTCCCTTGCCGCGCAGTTTTTCGTACTCTTCGTTGACTTGAATCGCCAGTTCGCGCGTGGGCAGCAAAACCAGCACGCGAACTTTTTGCGAGGGTTCGCGCTGCAGCATCTCGATCACCGGGATCAGAAATGCCAGCGTCTTGCCGGTTCCGGTCTGCGCCGTAGCCAGCACGTCTTTGCCCTCAAGGGCGTAAGGAATAGCCTGCGCCTGAATCGGCGTAGGGGTGATGAATTGATTCGTCGCCAACCTCTGCTGTAGCGCAGAAGATAGCGGTATTTCTGTAAAGCTTGTCATTCGTAATTGTTCTTTCTGGAGGGGCCTGATAAATACACGTGTAGTGAGTTCCCATGCCGCTCTTGTTTTTTGATTTACGCTGAATTAAACGGCGGGCAGGAAAAGCGGAGATGAATCTGATCCAACAGGATCACCGCGTCACGAGCAAACCGTGGCAGTAGCGTCGATTTTCATTATAGCACAACATTCGGTGCAGCCTCTTGCAAACGAGACCCAAGCAATCGACAGTAACCAAGTCTGTGATTATGGGGGGGCACAATCAATGATGCCAGAATTTGCGCGTTTTATCCGCCTTGCCCGAAATCGCATTTACGGTACTGAACTCGATGAGGACGGCTGTGCGAACTCCCAACGCGCCGAGGCGATTCATGAATTCCAACTCTTTCTGGCGGCCAAGATCATCTCAAGGTTCGGTTGGAGTTGTCCTGGGCGCCGAATCACACCCGCAGCAGCTTCTGCAGCAAGTCTGCGGCCGGTCTTCCAAAGCGCCGCGTGGTCCGACGCAACAGCTCCAAATCGAGGGGCTGATCGGTGGTCTTGAGCGCCCGGACCGCATCGACGATATCTTGAGGACCCCCGGCAAAGCACTTCATGGCGATAAAGTCCTCGCGCCCAATCACGCGCAGAGAGCTGCCGAGAAAGGGTACGGTGATCGCGCGCGACAAGGCTAGGCGGTCGAGGCCGCGAAGGCCCGCCAACAGATCCACCCGATTGTCGTGCCGGTCGCTTACTGAGAGCAGCGCGGGAATGGGATCGTCCGCATCCCCGCGACGCAACTCCGTCGTAAGTCCCGCTTTCTTGAATATTCTTTCGAGCTGCCCGAGCTTGGCAATGGAAACGGAGAGCAGGGCATCCGCATCCGTCGTCGCACGTATGGCGCCATACACCGCTGCGGCCATGGCACCGATGACGGCGTATTCGACGTCGTTCTCTTCCAGCACTGCGCTCACATCCAGCAACAGATACGCAGATTGACCTACCCCGCGCGCCTTCATCGAGCCCTTCTGTTTTTTCGGCCCGCCCTGTGAAGTGCGACCATCAACTCGCTGTGTCGGGCATGCGCTTCGAGCCGTTGTTGCGGAGTCAGATTTCTCGCATCCTCGCTCAACGCCTGATGTGCCTCATCGGCGACCTTCGACCTCAGGATCCGACTCTCCCGAAGTGGCTCGCCCGCCACGAACGCTCCCGCTTCTTCCGCATCCGTGCCGGTTTGCAGCACCACCGGCAATTCGGCACGCACTGCAATGCGGATCAGCAGCTCGAGAGAAAGCTGCGAGACTTTGCCATGCATAATCTGGCTCACAGTCGGCTGCGGGACAGCCAGCCGCTTCGCCGCGGCGACCTGGGTTTGGCCGCTACCCCTGATGTGGCGCGCGATCTGGAGCGCCAGATCGCTGCGCAGCGCCTCGACGGTGCGGGTATCGTTATTAGGGGTCATAGTGTATTCACTATAACATTAGTGACTACACTATTTCAATGCGTACCCAAGTCGAACGCTCAGCAATTCGCAAACCGGGCCGATTTCCGAAACATGAGCGGCAATCCCTTATGCTTGAACAACCTTCTCGGACGACAAATTCTGCCAGGATTGAAACGGTGGAGCGCTACGGCATGCCCTGCCGTTAACTAATGCGCTTTCATTGAGATGGGATGGGGGCCCCGGGCGGAGTCGAACCGCCGACCAACGGTTTAGGAAACCGCTGCTCTATCCATCTGAGCTACGGGGCCGCTGCATAGGCTCATTATCTCACGCTGTTTTAGCGACGCGGCAGTACGAGATCATCGCCTAACTGCTCCCCTCATGACGTTTACGGTTCTTTTTTCGCGAAAGAATCCATGAGCGACGTTACCGTCATGGCGGCTTTCAGTTCGTCCGGACTCGCGGAGGATTTCAGATGAATCGTTGCCGGCTCTCCTGGAAGCAGATCGAAATAATTGTCGGAGACTTGCACATTCAAATCACCGAAAGACAAATAGACGCTTCGCGCTAACTGCGATGACAGCAATGTGACGGTGTAGTCTTCGCCCGTTTTGCCGAAAGTTGTTTCAATCTTTGGCGTGGGCGGCAGATCGAGGCTGTGAGTCGCATCGAAGAACACTTCGTTTCTCGATGCTTTTTTCCCGGCGACTTCCAGGTCAAACACCAAAAAGGCTTTGCGCAGGTCGGCCTTGGCCGCCAAGTCCGCCTTGTCGAGAGTGAAATAAATCGCATTCGATTGTGCCGGGATTTGAATTTCTTTATTTTGATCGAGCAATACTTTCCCAGAAAAATCAAGCAGTCGGGTGCGGATCGTCCCGGAGAGTAGCTGGAGTTTATCTGACACAACGTACA